>Ga0163180_10000322_pt1 | contig 27597 bp, 50 predicted proteins | sample AtlANTMetagenome_2_FD_109647 | JGI IMG/M metagenome (GOLD analysis project Ga0163180, IMG submission 109647) | Marine eukaryotic phytoplankton communities from the Atlantic Ocean - Atlantic ANT 4 Metagenome | ecosystem: Environmental > Aquatic > Marine > Oceanic | place: North Atlantic Ocean...
GGTAACGTCTGCACAGGGTAACCAGTTTACTTATCAGATGTCTACTGAACCATCAGGTAATGCTATTGGTTCGAACATACTTGTTAAAGTTGAGATTGATACTGTTGACTCAGCATCACCATATGTGTTTAACTGTTCACTAAGATCTGTTTGGGGCATCAATGGTATGCACGCAGATGGAGCAGAAGCAACTGGATTTAAGTCCATGGTTGTTGCTCAGTTCACTGGTATATCACTACAGAAAGACGATAGAGCATTTGTATTATACAACCAATCAACAGGAGCATATGAACCACAAGCTGCAGGTTCAGGTGCACATATTAATGGACTAGCAGAGTATAGAAAAACTTGGAGACACAGACACATTAAGGCAAGTAATGATGCTTTCATTCAGGTCGTTTCTGTGTTCGCTGTTGGATTTGGTGATCACTTCTTCTCAGATAGTGGTGGTGACCTTTCTATTACTAACTCTAACTCAAACTTTGGTAATACATCATTAAGATCAAAAGGATTTAAAGCAACTGCTTTTACAAAAGATAAGGCAGGTCAATTAACTCATGTTATACCACCTAAAGCATTAACAGATGTAGATGAGATCTCAATTAACTGGGTTACTATTGATATTGCATCAACAAGATCACAGGCAGACTCTACTAGACTGTATCTTTATGGATATACCAGTCAGTTAGGCAGACCACCCTCTAAGATTCAGGGTTATACTATTGGTGCAAGAAGAGATGACGTTAATACTCCCGACAGATTATATGTTGCATTGATTGCATCAGGTGCTAGTGAACCTACTACACACTATGCAGACATCAACCCTGCTGGTCCTGAAGTTACAGGTACTAGAGCAGGTGATGACGAATCACCTATTAAGTATGATACTAATAGGGGACAGTGGTATATTCAGGTAGATAGTTCCGCTAATACCATTTACACCACACTACAAGCTAATAACTTGTATCAAAACCTAGGATTTACTCCTACTACCTTTATCCGTCGTGTACCCGACGCTCGTGACTTAAATGACAGAACATACAGATTTAGATACATCCTTGATAAGGACGCTTTCCCAATCCCTAGACCGCCCATTACTGGTTTCGTACTTCAGCCTCGCTCTAGTGAAACTAACTCTCCTGCGTATAGCAAAACTTACTACATCTACGACGTAGAAACATTCCAAGAGTTTATTCGAGGTGTACAGGATGGTATATATTATTTGACTCTACTATCAGCGTCAGTATCACCTGCAACATCTAACTTTGATGACTTCGCATTCTCACAACAGACCGTAGATATCTACCCTGCATTTGACAGAGACAACCCAGTTGCTGACCCTGCACCTGCTGTTTCTATTGCTGATAATGAAGTATTGGGTGTAGTTAAGACCACTGATGGTGCTACTCCAACACCTAATGAGAACAAACAGTTATCTATTACGAAGGAAACTACACAGTTTATACTGTTAGAGACTGAAAATAACTTAGGATATAACACTACATCTAACGTACTGAATAGTATAGTTGTTACTGCACGTTTAGGTGATGAGGAAGAAAGAAAGATAGCACTGAAACTAAATCCAGACCAGTCTGTTGCTCCGCTACAGGTTGAGTTACGAAGGTACTCAATTCTGAGAGCATCAGGTCACACGTTTGAGTATCTTGGATTTGGTCCAGGTAACTACTCTACTGCATTCCCATCTACACAGGTTGAGGTTCTATCACCACAACAGGTCAGACTATCACAGTCACTTAAGGAAGCAGCAGGTGTGGCATACTACTCTGGTGTTAACAGTGATGGTGAGTTGTTCGTTGGTAACCAGGTTATTAACCCAGTTACAGGTCAGATCACTAACGAAGATATTGCTCAACTTAACGTGTTGGGTGAAGAGGACACAACTATCGAAACGTTCTCTGAATTGGTTTTAACTGACAAACTAACCGTAATCGGTGGTGCGTCTAACCAGTTAGAATCAGTATTCTCTGGTCCTGTTACTTTCCAGAAGAAAGTCACATCATCAGATGAGATACAGTCACTTAAGTACACTTACTCTAACACTGATGGTACAGTTCTGAAGCAGACATTCCTAGCAGAAGAACTTAATGGACTACCAGACCTACAGTCAGGGTTAGCTTTTAACAATGGTGACATTTGTTATAACATTGACTGGGCACCTGGTCAATCACTCGGATGGGTGTATGACACTGGTGTATGGTACAAGATTGGATTGAGTGATACTACACCTATTACATCTAACAGATACAGTGGTGTAACTCATTATGGTATTGGTATGTCACCTGACGCATCCAACAGGATGAAGATTGGTGGTAACACTTATATTTCTGGTGACTTGGATGTTACTGGTAAATACGGTTGTGCAGATAAATACTCTTTAGCAACTGGTATTGCAAATAGCAATAACGGTGTTACATATAATGGTAATGGTGCAACACAGACGTTTAATATCTCGCCTGGACACACTGCTTACTCACTTTTAGTATTTCTAAATGGTGTCGCTCAAGTTCCTGGTGTGGACTATACAGTAACAGGTAATGCTGTTGACTTTAGTATATCTGCTCCACCTGCAACTGGTGACGTTATTCAGATTCGTGAACTTGTTATCTAAGTTTCACCGTAGGAAATTATGTCAACAAAGATTATTGGAAACCAGATTGATGCTGCAACTAGAGCAATTGTTACTGCTCTATCAGTTACAGAGCAACTTAATCTGCCAGAACTTAACCAAGCAGCAGTTAATGCACTTGGTACTCCTGCCTATGGAACGTTAGTATATAACTCTACAGAAGATGAAGCACAGATATGGAAACAAGATGTATCTGGTTCACCTGGTTGGGATAGCGTAGGTGGTGGTGGTCCCTCAGTTGGTGAGAATTCTATTATTAGAACCAACGGAACTACAATATCAGAGAACCTTACAGTTGGTCCAACAGCTAACGGTGGTGTAGAATTTACAAACGGTTTCACTGCTGCTCCTATTACTATTGCAAACGGTTACACTGTTACTATTGAGAATGGTGCAACATGGACAATTATTGGTCCTGACGAAGATCTAACTGCATACAGATATTTTAACAACATTGGTGTCAATGAACACCTAAGATTGATTCCAGGTTCTACACTTGAGTTTGGACAAACAAAAGAGAATTTCGTAGGATTTGGTAAGGGTGGTAGTGTTACTCTAGATCATAGTCAAGGAACAATTTTTATTACTACTAACCCCTCAGGTTATAATGGTAACTTCTCAATTAACCTTAATAATGTACCTGCAGTTGGTGGTTTCGTATATACTGCACAGATAATTATAAAACAGGTAAATGGTACTGGTACTGTAAATGATGTAAATATAAATGGACAGAATACTACTACAATTTATGCATCACCACCTAGTTCTGGAAGTGGATGGGATGTTATAAACTACTTCTTCTTCGTTGAGGGTGAAGACTGGATCGTATTTGGAAACCAAGTATCATATACTGATTAATCATGCCTATTGGAATTGCTAAAATTATAACTGGTGGAGCTGGTGGAGGATCAGTCCAAAGACAGACAGTATATGATGAGGGAAATGATGTAAGATCTAATATAGGTAATTGGAATTACTCTGAAACTTCTCAGATGTCAGTTAGTCCTACACCTGCAGGATACGATGGCGGTAGTGGATACTGGCATGGTTGGGGTGGTTCAGGACGTACATATACATTAACTAAAGGTAGTCTACCATCACATCAATACCTATGTTATGACTGTCTTATCCACCATGTAGACTCATGGGATAATGAGTATCAGCATATTAATATTGATGGTAATAGATTTGCTAACTGGCGAAAGCAGTGGAATGAGGATAGAATGAGAGAATTGGTAGGAGCCCATGAGAGATCAGTCACTGGTGGTGCAACCCTACTCACAAGATGTAGTAATGATTATAGTTATGAACCATGGAACGGTTCTAATGATGGCACTATGTGCTATATAAGATTTTCTTCTGGATGGATACCACATACAGCATCTAGTGTATCAATAGATCATAGAACAGATCTTAACCAGAGTAGAGGAGACGAAGCATATTATATTTCACATTCTCGTATTAGAGTTGTTAATGCCTCAGAATTAAATTTCGGAAATGGATCCAGTCCAGAGTCCGCTATGGAATCTGGGCATTTTGGTTTAGCTACTGGTGCTATAAGTACCAGTGGTCAATACTGGATTCAGTCACATTCCATGCCTAGTCCACTTCAGATGTATGTTGATGCTACTGAAGATGGTGGTGGATATGATTTCTATCCTATTAATGGTAGTGGTAGAAATATTAATTATCATGGACAATACCATAGTGGTGCCGACTTAGGACTTGACATGTTCTATGGTAGATCAAAGTATGCATGGAGAGCAGCAGCAAACTATGCAACGCAGGTTAATGGTGGCAACTGGCCAAACTTCTTTGTCGGTTGTGGTGATGTCTACAAGACTGGTGGCGGGGGCAACTATACTGGAAGGATCATGAGATCATCTGATTATGGTGGTAACAATACTCATGACTGGAGAGTTACAGACGGTGGTAGATGGTGGTTAAGAGACAATACACATTCAGAACCCAACGGGGATTACTCTGCTGACGGGTATCTAAATATGTACGGAGGTTCTCGTAACAACCTTAAGAACTTATCTAACATTGGATTTAACGATGGTGGAGCATATTCTATAGGTAACTATTATCTCTTATCGACTAATCAACATAATTTCTAAACTATGGATTTTGAGATTGAGGAATTTTTTCCCAAGTTTATTGGGAAATATAGGTATGGTGGTGACCAACAGGTCGTAAAAGATGTATGTGATCGTGTTCTTGAGGAAATACCTAAAGGACATGATGAGTGGAACGACAACGTTGCTGAAGAGAATCTACATCATTACTTTAATATTTCTAATAGTAGTCTATTAAGGTTTGATGAACGATTAAATGATTTTGAGGATTTTCTTTTAGAATCTTCTACTCATTTTTTCACAGAGATACTTGAGTATGATCTGAATGAATCAAATATGCTTATTACTGATTGTTGGATGAATAATTGTAGTACAGAGCATACTTGGCAGATCAAACATAATCATAATAACTGTATGATAGTTGGTACATACTTTGTGGATTTCGATCCAAAATTACATGCACCATTGGATTTTTACAGAAATACATACAAGGATACTATTCCTAGTATGTCACAGATGCGTCAACCACGCATAGCCAATGAAGGTAATAAATATACTCAGGAGGTTCATCAATCCAAACCCGAAGAGGGTATGTTATTCATATGGTCAGCAGAAATGCTCCATGGATATGAAGCAATATATAATCTTTGGAAGGGTAGAAGAACTATTAGTATGAATTTCTTACCTGAAATTATAGATAACGGTAAATATGCTTTTAGGATAGAACCGTTACAACATATAAGTCCTACTCAGCTAAATAGAAGGAAGGAGCTAAATCATAACCAATGACAAGATTAAATGTCGCACAAGTAAAGGATTTGTCTAACCAAGGCGGTATGTCGTTCTCTGGTGGGGCGATTACCTCTAATGGCTCATTAACAGTCGATAAACTGGTTATTAATGGAACTGTAAGTGGATCCTCAGGATATATTATCCCATCACAAAGTGGTCAAGCAGGTAGTTTTCTCTACACTAACGGATCAAATATATCATGGCAAAATGTATCAGGTGGTGGTGGAGCACCTAACTCTATATCAGTATATAACTCAAGCACCACATGGAATAAACCAAGTGGTATCAGACGTATTTGGGTTAAGTGTACTGCAGGTGGAGGAGGTGGTTCAGGATATGGAGAGTCAGGTGCAGCAGGTGGACACACAGAATCATTCGTTGATGTAACTAACATTAACTCTATCTCAGTATCAGTTGGAGGTGGAGGAAGTGGAACTAATTACTCTGGTAGAGCAGGTAATGGTGGTACATCTTCCTTTGGTAACTACTGCTCATCAGGTGGTGGTCAAGGTGCAAACCGAAACCAACAGCATGACGGTGCACTAGGTGGTAATCCCAACCAAGGTTCAGTTAGAATCTATGGTGGTTCTTCCCAAGGACATAGAAACCCACCAGGTTTAGGACATGGTGGTGATAGTTTCTGGGGTGGAGCAGCACCAACAACCCACAGAAGACAACAGTGGGCACAAAGATATCGTGGTCATGCTGCATACGGTGCAGGTGGTTCATCAGGTAGAAACCCTGAAAGGGGTGGTGATGGTCGTCAGGGCATCATAGTTGTCTACGAATTTAACTGATATAAATAACAAGGAAGGAGACAGAGTAATCAATGAGTACCCTCAAAGTATCGGCAATTAGAGACCTTTCTGGTTCTGGTGGTTTAGACCTCAGTTCTGGTTCTATCACAGTGAATGGTACTCTAACCGTATCCAACATCAACATCAACGGAACCATATCAGGTTCTTCATCACAGGTTATCCCATCAGTATCGGGTCAGTCAGGTAAGTTTCTTACTACTAACGGATCATCAATGTCATGGGGTCAGATCGAAGCAGGTGGTGGACCAGCATCAATTAGTGTATATAACTCTAATTCCACATGGAACAAACCTAGTGGAATTAAGCGTATATGGGTGAAATGCACTGCAGGTGGTGGTGGAGGATCAGGTTATGGTGAATCTGGTGCTGCAGGTGCACACACCGAAAGTATTGTTAATGTAGAAAACATTAACTCCATTTCCGTCTCTGTTGGTGGCGGTGGTGGTGGTACTAACTACTCTGGAAGGGGTGGTAATGGAGGTACTTCATCCTTTGGTAACTATTGTTCATCAGGTGGTGGACAGGGTGCTAACAGGAACCAACAACATGAAGGAGCATTGGGTGGTAACCCAAACCAAGGTTCAGTTAGAATCTATGGTGGTTCTTCACAGGCACACAGAAACCCACCAGGTTTAGGACATGGTGGACATAGTTTCTGGGGCGGTTCGTCTCCTACTACCCACAGGAGACAGCAATGGGCTCAGCGTTACAGAAACCATGCTGCATACGGTGCAGGTGGTTCATCTGGAAAGAACCCTGAGAGAGGTGGCGATGGTCGTCAGGGTATTATTGTAGTTTACGAATTCGATTAAAATGAAAAGTTGTTTAGTTAGATCAGACGGTTTTATCACCGATATCTGTAATAAAGGCGAAGAGTTCGAAGTCTACACAGGTCCAGGATCCTCACTTAAATGGGTTGATGCACCTGACGAGGTAGACATCGAGTGGAGGTTAATGTTGGGAGAGTGGATCCCCGACTTCCTATACACAGATCCACTTAACGAGAAACTTATCGCATATGGGGAACCAGGTGCTCAGATAGGTAAACTCTGGAAAGATATAGATGCAGGTCTCTTTGGTGAGAACGCAAAGAAAGGGCAATTCTATACTCACATTGCTGAAGTCAAAGCTAAATCCCAACCTATTACATGGAAAGAAATAGAAGTTCCTGATCCTATGACAGGAGAAATGGTGAAGGAAAGAGTATCAGATGAACCAGATCAACCATTCCCACATGATGACAACATGCCCGCATGGAATACTGCAGAGCAAATGGATATAGGTGTTCGTAGAGAGTTTAAACTCTGTGAATTTGCTGATCGTGGTGATGTAGCAACAGGTTCAGATCATGTTGATGCACAACCTATAACTTCAGCACCTGTTACAGATGTAGTAGATACTAATCCAGATGTTGTAAGTGGATCTGATGTGCCAACATCACATGCACCTGACTCTGATGATCGTATAACTACTGATGTAGGATAAAATTTAATCCTTTATTATGAAAATTCGTAATGTCCTCATTGTTGGGGGTGGAACTGCAGGTTGGATGACTGCTGCAGCACTCCTAAAATTATGCCCACACATTAAAACCTCGTTGATCGAGAGTCCTAACGTACCCATTAGTGGTGTCGGGGAATCTACTCTCGGACAGATCAACGAGTTTTTTAAGTTATTAGACTTAAAAGATGAACAGTGGATGGCAGCGACTGGTGCAACTTATAAGGTAAACATCAGATTTAATGATTTCTATCAGAAAGGAGAGTCATGGGATTATCCATTTGGTAGTGCTGAGTCAGTATTAAATAAACTACCACATGGGTGGATGTCATGGTTTGTATTAAACCTAACGAAACCAGAGAAATATCACAGGGGTACATTTGCTGAGTGTTTTAATAGTGTAGGTGCATTAGCTAAGTATGATAAACTAACTGATGATACTAAGTGGTGGAACCCATGGGTGGACAGTGCATATCATTTTGATGCAGTTAAGTTTGGTCATTGGTTAAAGGATAACTACTGCATACCAAAAGGATTACAATATTATACGGGCAATGTCAGCAGATTTGCCCAAGATGCCCGTGGTTATATTACTAAAGCATATACTGATGATGGTAGAGAGTTCGAGGCAGATTTATATATTGATTGTACAGGATTTCAGTCTCTATTATTAGAGCAGACATGTGGATCTAAATTTATTAGTTATCACCACAATGATGGGGGTTCATTACTAAATGACACTGCTGTAGCGTGTCACATGCCCCATGCAGACCCATCTAAAGAGATAACCAATAGCACTAACTGTACTGCTATAGATAATGGTTGGGTCTGGGATGTACCATTATGGGAGAGATCTGGTGTAGGATATGTGTACTCAAAAGATTTTGCAGATAATCCAAAGCAAGAGCTATATGATTATTTGGTTAGGACAAGAGGGAAGGAGAGAGCAGACAAAGCATCCATGAGAACTATTCCATTTAAGAATGGAAAGCATGAGAAGTCATGGGTAAAGAATGTATGTGCTATTGGTCTGTCTAATTGTTTCGTAGAACCATTAGAAGCAACTGGTTTAGTAACTACACATGAACAGATCACTAGACTATGCACAACACTAGCAGGTAGAGAAGGATATACTAATAGAGCAGAAATAGATATGATGAATCTAGTAGCAGACCTAGAGATTGATGGTTTCATGACATTTATTTCTGCTCACTATGCTTTCAGTAGGAGGGAAGGTAAATATTGGCAGACAGTATCAGATGATATATCATATAATTTTAAAGAAGGTGGATTAGATAATCTATTTGTCAAATACTCAGCAGAGAAGCATGTATCATATGAGTGGGTAGGTGACCCTGCACACAATGATGGTGTCAGATATATAGCAGCAGGTATGGGGTTTAACCCTGTCTGCAACCACACTCTATTCCTTAAGCGTCTCATGAATGACCTGTCTGAGGACTATGATGAGTGGTATCTTAATGATGATGAAGACACATTTGACGAATGGAGGAATAGGATGTATGATTGGTGTAAAGACATGGAAACATCATACGAGTTCACCAAACGTACTATCTACGAACCCTATAAATAAAAACACAGAGGAATTTGCACAATGGCAGAAGATGTAAAAAAGGTTGTTAACCTTGAGGATGCTGAGGTTGAGGGTATTAACCCAAGTGGTTCACCAACTGACCTCGATCCAAATAATATTAATCAAGATTTGGAAGACATAGGTCTGCCCGAATTGCCCCCTGAGGTTATACAGGAAGTCAAGTCTGCTTTCGAAGCAGTTCAGAGTCTTGATGATCTATGGAAGAATCTTATCTATCAACATAGACAGAAGTATCTCCAATATCAGGAGATGCAAGAAGGATTGGGATCAATGTCATTTGACAGACCTGAGACTAGGATCAACTTTACTGACCTTAATGGTATTAGGGATGAGTTGATTAAGATCGAAGGTGGTATTGAGACTATCAACATGTATCGTAAGTATGTTCTTAAAGAACCTGAGCAACCATGGTTGGAAGAAGAAATGGAGAAGGAGAGAGCAAAGATTAAAGTTGCAACTTCATCTAAATATTCAGATCCAAAGAAAAAGAAAGACTATAGTCAAATGGCAGATTGGGAAGGAGAGACTAATAAAGAACTGAATCGCTTAACCTAGATGATGAATCTTGATTATATTTTTCCCACTCCTATATGGTGGACTGACTTAGATATTGATATAGAAGCAATGCAAGACATATGTTATGGCATTGCTGAAACTATGCCTACAAAAGAAAGGAGCAACAGGGGATTACTGAATTATCAGTCCCCTGACTTTTTTGGTGAGGAATTATGTAAGGAGGAGGATGATGAGTTTGGTAAGTTAGCAAGAACTATTAAAGATTTTGGTAATAAATGCTTTGATTCATTTGAGTCATGTGTTACCACACTAGAGTTTGCTAATTTGTGGATCAACATTAATAACAAGGGAGGATATAATGAGGTGCATACACATCCTGGTGCATTGATGTCTGGTGCATTTTATGTTAAAGTACCAAAAGAAGGAGATGCAGGTAGTATTACATTCCATAAAAATTCTATGGAAGCATATGTGGTTCATTCTCTGGGATTAGCAGAGGATTTGAGTAAAGCAGAAGCACCACATACACATGCAACCATGTCATACCCACCGAAAGAAGGTCGATTGGTGGTATTTCCTGCATGGGTCTCACATGGTGTGAGAGAGAATGAAACTGACGAAGATCGTATTAGTATTTCATTTAACTTGATTCCAAATAGGAACAAGAGAGATATGTCTGAAATTATTAAATCACATGATAGAACAACTATTCTCCATACCCGTAGTGACGGGAACGATAGTACCAACTGATGAACAGTTAAATGCCACTAATAAATCATTAGATGACGCATGGAACTGTACTAATAAAGGTGCGTGGGCATTAGAGACAGGTAAATCTACAGGTGAATTAGATGGTGGTACAGAATTGTATCAATCACCAGTATTTGATTGGTTGACAATGCCTATATTGGATGCAGTACATGATTACTGGGATAACACTTTAGGTTATCGCAGAGACTATCACATGTATGTTGATAGCATGTGGGCAAATCAGCATTTGGAAGGAGAGACTACAGGAGAACATAACCATAGTGCAGGTAGAGGTAAGTCACATGTATCATGTGTATATTATCTTAAGAAGAACCCTGACTATGGTCATATAAAATTTCGTGATCCATTAGAAATGGTATGGGGATTGCAACCTATGGATCAACCTTTTATTAATCTTAAGAAACAACATACATATAAGGCAAAGTCATATGATTATGTGATATTCCCATCATGGTTATATCATGAGACAGAACCAAATGGTAAAGATGAACGAGTTGCTATTAGTATAAATTTTAGTGGATACCCACTAGACCCAAGTGAGGGAGATATATTATCATGAATGTATTAAATTTGCCATTCTTAAATCCAGATAAATTTCAGACAGATGATAGACCAAGAGTCTGGAGAAAAGCATTACCAAACCCAGAACAGTATGCTACATGGGATGATGTAACTAAGTGTATGAATAACCCATGGCATTATAGATGTTGCTTGCTTAATACTGATGGTAGGAGATTAGATCTTAATGAGAAGTTTGAGGTATGGTATGAGGATAAGTTTCCAGTAAAAGAAGAACTATTCCGAGGGATTGCTGAAGGATTAACATTTACTATAGAACAGTATGGACATTATAATAAGGCAGTAGATAATCTATTAGAAAATATAGAGGACAGGTACGATTGTAACTGTGATGCACATATATTTGGTAATGCTAAACCAAATGGCATATCATTCTCTGCACATTGGGATCTCCCACCTAATTTTATATGTCAGTTAGAAGGAGAGACACACTGGCAAGTATATAAAGAGAGGTGTAGTGCATTAATTAAGATGGATGATAATCCATACAGTCCAGATACTGTCGGACATACATTAACAGTCGATCTTGACGTTACACTAGAACCAGGTGATGTAATGTATTTCCCTGCGAGAACATACCATAAACCATTTCCAGGTGATAAGAGATTGAGTATGAGCATACCATGTGCATATCCTCGTGATGTACCAAGTGATAGGAGGCAGTATGAAATCCGTTTTTAATACATTACCTGAACCGATAGTTAATCAACTTGATAATATCACACGCAACCCAAGGTTTCCATGGTATTGGTTAGATGATACTACCTATCAAGTTGCAGACAGTCATGATGGTATCAAGGCACAGTCATTCTCTCATCAATTAATAGATGAGTATGAACCTGTTAGTGAACAGACAGGACTATTTGAGAGTGCATTGCATTGCATTGCAGATAAATGTGATGCAAGAGTATCAGACATATATCGTGTACGATTAGGATTGTGCTATCCAGATGGTATGCTACATCATGCACCACATACAGACTATGATTTCGATCACACTACTGCATTATATTATGTCAATGAAGCAGAGGGTGATACATTTTTCTTTGATAAGGATCATAAAATTCTTCACAGAGAGTCACCACTTAAAGGTAAGATGATAGTATTTGATGGATCAGAGATCCATGCTTCATCATCACCTACACAGGGTATTAGGATTGCAATGAATGTCAATTTTAAACTACGAATTTCTTGACCCTGAGGTCTATAGATATAATGATGAACCTAGAGTATGGCATAATGCTGTAGGTCAGATCGTCACATGGGAGGACGCAGAAAATGCCTTAAATGCCCCATGGAATTACATCACTACAGTATTAGGTGATGATGGTAAAAGATTAGACCTAGAGTCAGTAGAAGAACCATGGTTCGGTAAGGGAGTATATAAGAAGACTGATCTATTTGCGTATGCAAAGGATGGATGGACAGTAAATATATCACAGTATGGTCATGGTAATAGTAAGGTAGAAGAACTATTAACTGAGTTCGAGACTAGATTTGATGGGTGTGCTGACTGTCATATCTTTATGAACTTAGGTACAAGACCACAAGCAAAATCATTTCATCCACATTGGGATCAAGGTCCAACTTATATTATGCAGATGGATGGTGAGACTAGATGGGTAGTGTATGAGAACAGAGCAAGTGCATTGATACCAAGCACAGAAGAGTACCCATATGTACCGAGTCAGGATGAACTGACAATACAGTTGGATACTGTTCTTAAAGCGGGAGATGTGCTATACTTACCACAAAGGAAACTACACAAAGCATATCCCTCTAAGAGGAGACTCTCAATATCAGTACCTATCTGGTGTCCTAAGAGATGTGAGTGTAGTGATCGGGAATCGTATCAACTATTCTAAATAGTATTAATCCGAATGTGGGGGCATCATGACATCAATAGCAGTAGAGTGTTTGACTCTACAGCAAAAACATAAACAAACATTAACTAAGGCACTTTTCTTATTACAGAAAGAATGGTATAATAAGTTGGGAAAACTTCCAGAAGAACAACGTGAACTGATAGATGAAATTGCGTCTGCCTTACATCTCAAGCATGAAGATTGAGGATAATTTCCTCGATCATGATAAATGGAAGGAACTACATGATTACATGACATCATGGAAGTTCCCTTGGTTTATGCAGCAAACTTTAACCTATGGTAATGATGACCTAGCAGCATTTGGATTTAATCATTGGTTAACTGCTGAGGAACACCCCATATTTGCACACCTTGTAGATGAGTTCGGATCTGCCTTAAATGCCCCAAATGTTTTGAGGGTTAGAGCAGACATGACAATACTTAATCCAAATGGGTATAGACATGGGTGGCACGTTGATGAGAAAGAACCACATTGGGTGTGTATATACTATGTTAATGATAGTGATGGCAACACCCTACTAAGAGAAGAAGGAATTACATGGCAAGTAGAACCGAAAGCGAACAGACTATTATTATTTGATGGCAAGATAGAACATACTGGTCATTCTCCAAGTGAACACAAGAATAGGATTCTAATCAATGCGAACTTCAGTAAAAACTGATATACTACCTCTGTTCTCATCACCTGTATATGTTGCAGAAGACCCATCAATGCCTAATATTATTAGAGACATTGAGGGATGGGAGTATCACAAAGCACCAAGAGAAGGTAGTCAGACATTCGAAATGAATGTTCTGAATAAATTACCCAAATTTAGAGATTGGTTACAATATCATGTGGAAGAATATGTCTGGAAAGTATTAGGAATTGATAAAAGATGTCATGAAATAGTATATACTTGCTCATGGATTAATAGACATAAATTCCAAGAGAAAACACATGACCATTCCCACCGCAACAGCATGTATAGTGGTATTTGTTATTTACAAACACATGAAAGATGTGGTGATTTAGTATTCAGAGATCAATCTTATTGTATGGTTGCACCTCGTATCCAAACAGGGAATCTATATAATAGTAAGCAATGGACAATACAACCTAAGGATGGCATGGTGGTGATGTTCCCCAGTTCTATGGTGCATCTAGTTACACCTAATCAAATAATGCGAGAGAGATATTCACTAGCATTTAATATATTCCTTAAGGGTGATTTTGGTAATCCCACTTCATTCCTAAAATTATGAGTACACCTATTTTTCTATCGGAGTCTGTAAGATTGGAACTAAGAAACATACTCAAGTCACTTGAGAAGGGTATGAGAGTCAAGACACCTGACGGAGAGGAAGGTTATATTGATTTCATATCAGATCAATATATTACTGTCGTTACACATGAGTGGGATGACCCAGAGACTATGAACGGCAAGAGACAGGTAAAAGTATTAGTTTATGCACATCAATGGGATGATTTATGGATGGAGGACACCCATTTCCACAACAAGAAAAATTATACTGGTTATATAAGAGAACATCCTGGAAATGAGGATTTGCCAAAAGAAATAACTGGTAAAGAACCTGAGAATAAATAGTATTTTAGGAGGACACTTATGTATAATTTTAACTTGGGTAATGCCCTGACTAAAATTAAAGATTGGGATAAAGCACTTGCTAAGAAGATACAAGTTAAGTGGAATCTAACAGACTATCAAATGTTATGCCTAGCATTTGGCAAAGGATTTATTATTGGAGCAATACTACTATGAGATATGTTTTTAGTCAGCAAGAAACTGATCTTATGATTGATACAGTTCGCAAGACAATGGGGAACTATTGTCAAAATGGTTTAGAACTGGGAAACCTACTGAATAAACTGGAAGGTTACAGATCAGAGATCGATTGCCCCGATTGTAAGTGTGGACAGGTCAACAAACTGGCACAAGCGTGATTGCAATGGGTTGACCTTGTGGTAATATATAAATGGGAAAACAAAACAAGCAACGATCAACTTAGTTGGTTGCTATGCCCGAAAACAAGTGAAGTCATTAGGATGACTAAAGATTTAACTAGCAGTTAAAACCACAATTACTGAGTTAGTACTCACACCTTGCTTATAAGGTCAAAGTTGAGTGAAGCACCTCTTGACCAGTAAGTTAGTAGGGGTTCAGGTGTAAGCGATTCCCATAGCGTAAATTTGGTCTCCTAGGTGAAACCTAGACAAGTTAGACCCACGTTATCGTTGCTTCGTTTTTGTTTTCTCTCGTCATTTTATTATTAACTCATTGACAACACCTACAACACCTCGCAAAAGAAGGACACGCAAGACAACACCTGCGAAACCTAAGGTTGAGGTTATTAAGGTAGAACCAAAGACAACATCCCCTGATCTATCCAAACTATCAGGTATTGATTTCGTTATCCTACCTCTAATATACCTCGAAGCATTTGTAGTTAACTTTGTTATGAATACAGGCATCAAAGTTCCTGACAGAGTAGCAATTAAGTAACTGTCACAAGCACCTTTACATAGGTGCTTTTTCATTGGTATAATTAAATCATTACATTATTAATCTATTGACTATTTCATTACGACCACATCAACAGAGGGCATTAGACTCTATGGTATCGGATGATAAAGGTCAAATCATAGTGCCTACTGGTGGAGGCAAAACATATATTATGATACAGGATGCTCTAAACCAGTTCTCAAAAAGCATCCCACAAACTATAGTTGTAGTCGCCCCTCGTATATTATTGGCACAACAACTATGCAGAGATTTCATGGAATATTGTGATGCTGATGTATTACATGTTCATAGTGGTAAGAGTGAATTCCTTAATACTACTAAGCATGATGAGATCACACAATGGTTTCACAATAGCATCAAGAATCAACTCATATTTACAACATATCATTCACTTCACAAGATACAAGAGTGTTTAGATGTTGAGGTTGATACAGTATATTATGATGAATCACATAATAGTGTAGCGAGATCATTCTTTGAGAGTACCAAATACTTCTCAGAATATGCTACACGCAACTATTTTTTTACAGCAACACCTCGTATATCTCGTAAGCATGAAAGAGGTATGAATAACATTGAGGTCTATGGTAATACTATTTGCAATGTAAAGGCACAAGAATTAATAGAGAGTGGAACTATACTACCACCTACTATTGTGCCATTTAATACAGAAAAACCTGCACAAGATAGTATAATAGACATCATTGATAATGCTTATGATGATGGTATTCTTAAGGTATTGGTATCAGTTCCTAGTTCTAAGGTATTAGGTCATATGTTAGGACATACTTCACTCTTAGAGGAACTAAAAGAGAGAGACATCAATGTATTACACGTTACCAGTAAATTTGGTGCTTATGTTAATGACAAGAAAGTATCTCGTAGTGAGTTCCTTAAAACATTGCATGAGTGGTCAAAAGATGCTACAATATCCTTTATATGCTTTCATTACAGCATACTTTCAGAGGGCATTAACGTATCTGGTTTGACTCATACTATTATGCTACGTTACTTATCAGTTGTCGAAATGGCACAGACTATAGGTCGTGTTATTAGATTAGATAGTGATGATCGTAATAGAATCAACTCAGGTGAGTTAGCACCTATGAACTGGTCACTATATAATAAACCAACAGGTTACGTTACAGTACCAGTACATCCTAAGACTAAACATATTATCAAGAGACTACAGAAAGTTGTTGATGCTATATTTGTTGATGGACAACCACCAGTTTCTTTAGTCACATAACATGGCAGAACTCAAGGCACTATTTCCAGGATTTTATTATCATGGAGAAGTGCCAAGTCATCAATATCTTAAGAGATTATTTCTTAAAGAATTAGATGATGCACAATTAAATAGTCCAAGTGAGTGGAATTGTAGTCTATCATCTAGTTTTGATAGTCATACAAATCTAACAGACTTTTCATGGGATGTTTTTGAGAAGGCAATACAAGATAGTCTCATGGATATGCACATGAAATTAGGTGGTGATGTTAATCATAAAATAAGAATGATTGAGTCATGGATTAATGTATATAATAAGGGAGATATGCAAGATGTACATACTCACGCAGGTGGGGATGATTGTACATTTAGTTGTGCATATTTCTTAGACTATATACCTGAGGAGGATGCAAATTTTATATTTTATCATCCTGACCAAAAGGTACATTTAGGTAACTTTAGTAAGTATTATCCAGTACATACAACATGGTTTCCTGAGGTTAAAGAAGGGGATATTATTATATTCCCTGCCTACCAACATCATCAAGTAAGTATGCACAAATCAGATCATAAACGTATCACAATATCTGCTAACTTTATAGTTAGAGGTGATGTTGATGACACACCAACTCAAGAAGAGTTAGTGAGGAGAATAGCATGACATATAATATTAAAGGTGTCAATGTCATTGATGGATATTTTCCTGATTGGATTGTTGATGACGTAGCACAATGGTTAACAGAATATTGCCCACTATACTATAATAATGCACCTTATGGTGATTATAAAGATACTAGGTTTTGGGGTAATACTGTTATCAGGGATGATAATTTTACTGAGACATCACCATACTATTGGTTCTTTAGTTATTTTTGTGAATGTATAAAGAAAGATATATGTAAAGATCAACCCATATCACATATCCATAGGTTATTAGTTAATGCTCAATCACCTGATATGGAATCACAATTGCATGATGATAGACACATACCTGCAACAAGTATAATATACCACGCATTTGGTGAATCAGGTGATACAGAATTTATAACTGGTGATAGAGTTAGATTTCGTCAAGGTAGAATAATAGTATTTGATAGTAGCATGATACATAAGGGAAATCCACCTTATGTGCATGACAAAATGAGAATCAGTTTAGGTGCAATTGCTGACCATAAGGACAGTTCACCAAGTATCACACCACAAGGAGGTTATTCTGCAAATGGATAGTAAAATAGAAGTATCAACCCAAGAATGTTTTACACTTGTAAAATGTAAACAGCACGTTGAGGAACTACTCTCATTATCACACAAATTAGAGAGATCAACTTATGTTACAAAGTTGCTCAATAAGTTGTATAAAGAGTTAGACTATCAACATGAGGTTCGAAAGAATCCCGACCTACTCAAGATCACACAAAACGATTCTTGGTTAGATTAATAAACACTATTTGCAAAGGCGAATCAATGACAAAAACAAAAAGAGGAGCAGGTTCATCTACAGATCACTATATCCAAGATGCTGCTGAAATCTATCTTGCTGCTGAACTACAAAAGCACGCAGAGAATCATGATGTTGCAATTTCACATTGCTCTGCTACTCAGGAAGAGGAGTGGATTTCATATTGTACAGAGAGAGGAGTATTAAGCAAGTTCCTATCCTCTAAGTATAAAACAAATGTTGATAAGACAGTACATCAACTATTACCAGAGTTTATTAATCAGTTCCCTAACAGAAAGTTTTACTTCACTTGTGTAGATGCAGAGTATAGAAACAAGAATTTAAAAGGTGATCTATTAATCACATTTGATAATTGTGAACAGTTATCAGTATCAGTTAAGAACTACAAAAATGGATTTGATTCTATACAAGTATGCTCAGGTACATTTAACAGCACATTAAATAATTTCTTATTTGACAATACTAATTGTTCACCAGGAATTTATAAGGATAATAATGGTAACAAGTTTAAAGGTAGTAAGAGAGAAGTAAGAGATAATTTAGTAGAAGAGATTGCACCACAATTATTAGGTTATTATCATCAATTAGATGCTATTAATGATGCAGTTCGTAATTTCTACATCAATAGCGATCAAGCAAGATACTGGGATGATGTAAAGACACAATGGGAGTCAGATTGTAAATCTATTGGTAAGCAAGTTGCTCAAACTATATCTGAAGCAGTTAACCAGATTGATAATAGGTTAGTACTCAAGAGACTATTAAAAGCAACTGGTATTGTATCTGATGAGCATCTATTGTGCATAGGTAAAGGAAACTACTTATTCAGCATAACAAATAAGGATTATGCTAAGTTACAAGAGAGACTAGGCAATGCAACTAATGTTAACACATACGCAAAAGGTCAATCAGTATTTTATGAAATATGTGACCTAGATGGTATCATCCTAACTATCAATCAACCCTGCACACTTCAGAAAAATGGAGCATGGCACGCATTAAATGAAGATAGGTTCGAAGGATTAAGAGAGAAGAAGGATAAAGGTAAGAAAGTATTATTAGCATGGGGTGAGAGAAGACCTGCTAAATCAAAAGAGTTAGCAACCTCTACCAACACATACTTAAGACTCAAGGAAGCAATTTAATGAGGAATACATACGATTTATTCCCTATCAAATATCATCATGTTCATATTAGAGATCATGGTGATATTTTTGGACAATTAACTGATTCATGTTCTCATCTATTATCAAGTAGTAAGGATAAATGGAATTGTGATACAACTACAACATTCTTTGATGAGAATGACATAATACCACCTGATGAGTTAGGACAATTCTTAGCACCATATCTATATCAATATTTTCCACCTGAGGTGAATATTAAAATAGTTAACAGTTGGGTTAATGTATATAATCAAGGTAATTGGCAAGAACCACATCACCATATACAATTTCCAGAGTTCATCAATTTTAGTGGTGTGATATTCATTAACTATGATGCTGAGAAGGATGCTAAATTCTATTTTGAGAATATGAATCTAGATCATACTATCTCAGGTTATACTCACATAATGAAACAAGACCCTATCATGTACCCACCCATACGTCAAGGTGATATGATAGTATTTCCTAGTTTCATACGTCATGGAGTTCACCTACAAAAGAATGATACTAAGAGAACCACTCTATCATTTAATTTGGATGTTCGGTAGTGTGCCAATAATAATACCGCACATATTACAATGAATTCTACCATAAAATAGACTATAATTAGTTCATACACAAGAGAACTACCACTCATGATTGACAGACAACCATTAATCGACAACATGGGTGACTCACTTCTCAAGTCTATTACACATCAAATAACCAATGAGCAATACGAAAATGCTCATGCTCTATTCCAAGAATGGGTAGTTGATGGTGTTGACCCAGAAGATGAGGACATCCAATATGAGTTCCTACTCTTACAAAATCTATCAGAATTATGATTACACCTCGAACACCCAAATCTGAAATCAACATGTCTGATCTCAACAGAGACGCAGTAAGACAAGCACACAGAGATTCAGATTTCCTTGCTGATATTGTTGGTGGTTTCATTCAGAAACTAACCAATGAAGAGCAACAAGTCCTTAGAGAGCAACTAGACTACTACATGGATGCAGGTTATGTTGATGACGAGGGTTACATCCACAATGATGAAACTATTGATGACCACTACAAGTATTATGGAGGAACAGCAGACTAATGAGCGACTACACAACAAATGAGATAGCACTCTTAAATCTCATCAATAATCTAAACAAATACTTTTATTATTTTGGTGAGTCTGATGATAAGGTAACAGATTCCAGAATAAAAACAAGAGAAAAACTAGATGAGTTTTCATCACAATTTATGAGATCAATTGAGGTAGATGAAGATGCCGAGTGATGCCTTATCTGCCTTAAATGACTATCATGACCTTGAGGACATTAACTAATGTGCAATACAACTCAATTTCACAGGTTTAAATTGCCTAGAGTGCTTAACAGACATGAACCAGAATTGAGTTTAATGTCAGATAAACAACTCAAACTATGGGCAGAGGATGTAAGAAAAGAACATCCAAATTTCCCTTTCGATTCACACATTATGGAGAGACTTGACAATGCAAAATGAATTCTACTATAACATGGCACTCTATCTAAATGATGCCGAAGTTCATAAAATCTGGGGAATAGTGGGAGAAGCACTTGATAGAAATGGATTTCCAGATCATCACATGGGTGAGTTATCAATCAGAGTTTATGATGAATCACTTACTGAACAACCTGATGAAACTAAACTAGACAAATCACTAGAGGACAATTAAATGACACATCCAAAACTAACAAAGAATGAACTAGAGGAACTAAAGTATCATTATGTTGATAGATTAGTTGATAATATGTCAACAAAAGATCTAGTTAATTATGTATTTGATGATCTAACTAAGTATGTAGATTCACAATTTGAGCAAGATTTTCTAGACGATTGTGTTAATTATTGGGAAGATTCCTTTGATGATGTTGTTAATGAAGTCAAAGAGTATGCAAACAGTAAATTTAAAAAACCAATGGAGGATAGGTTAAATGAACAGAAAACTTTATAATGATGAGAATTATATAGTATCTGAAGAGTTCGGAAGAACATTTTGGTTCGATACTAATAATGAATTAATGTCAGCACCTACCTTAATAAAAGGAGGATTTGATAAATCTCAATCTGATTATGTTTCAGAGTGGACAGAGTGGGAAGGAGTTGACTATAACAAATTATTTGAGATAGTCAGACATTTAACAATTAAAAAGCATTTCGAGGTTAAGCATGGTTAAGGATTACACAACTAAAAAGACTAAAATTAAAGCACAAGTTAAAAGCAGATTTTATTATCTATTTTGGGGCATTGCTACAATAAGTGTAGTTAGTGGTCAAATATTTGTAGGTAGAGGTTATCAACAAATGAATGAATCGATTAATGTATTAAATGATATTTTGATAGATCGATTTTCACTTAATAATAGATTAAAATTAATACCTATTCCAAAAGGTAGAGGATTATATGAACCACTCATCCCACCACCTGATGCTTATCGAGATAATTATACTGATAGTAGTATCATATTTCTAAATGATGTATAGAAATATATGTTTAACTCTATTGGTATTGTTATCTACAATAAACCTTACAATAACTTACAATAGATCATTACCAACCATACAATGTGAATCAAGTCAATATTTAGTGGACAGTTAAAAGAGTGTCCATTCTATATGGTATTCGTCTGTATATCCATTATAATAGAGTCATAAGCAACACAAAAGGAATTATGAATCTATTTGACGCAGTACCATACGCAGTTTATACAGAACTAGGTCATGAGGTTGACGATGAGAACATCAACAACTTTGAGGTTCAGAGAGTCTTTAAAATCGTTATCGATCTTTGCGACAATTTTCAGTATAGTACAATCACACCAAAAAACAAGATGATGATCTTACGCATGGTAAGAAATGCAATCGGTTTAATGGTATCGGATGATGCTGACGAGAGAGAAGTATTTAAGGGCATGGTTGATGACTTGAGAGCAGAAGGCAAATTAAGTGTGACAATCTAAAGAGTTGCACACTTAGTATAGAATTAACCACTCTATCGACTATAATAATATCATAAGGGTCAAACGGAGTCATGGGTTATGCCTCTCACGTCACCTGACCCTTAACCCAAATCATTCTTAAAGGAGAATTCATGAGAAAAATCGAAAGAGCAATGAACAGAGCAATCAGAAGCAGATCTAACTTCTCATCATCCAATACAACAGTTAAGTGCGGATGGGATAACGAAGTGGATGTTTATCTACATGGCAATCACATTGCAACAGTTAAGTCTAACTCAATCATCATCAAAGATGGCGGTTGGCAGTCTAACACCACTAAGAGCAGACTAAACGCTCTTTTAGATGAATTCTCATATGGTATGAGAGTATTTCAGAAGAATTATGAGTGGTTCGTAGGTTACAAGAATGTCAAAGAGGATTTCGTATCTGGTATGGAGTTAGCAATAGACTAATGAAGTATCTCGACCTATTAACCGAACTCAGTAACCTTACTGATGACCAACTATTACAAGATGTTGTGATTTACAACAAATCTTACAAAGGTTATCATGTTGCTAGTAATATATTTCTAGCGAATGAAACCGACCCCATCGCAATCAATCAACCATTTATTACAGTATAATATCATGAACCAGTTTAACATCACACTCACTTCAGACCAGTTAAAAGCATTACAAGACACCCTTTTATTTGTTTATGACGTTGGTTTACCTGACTCTATAGACGATAATCAGGACGGTTTCGACCAAGTATTTGACAAAGTTATGGATGCAGACTCATGAATTTATTTGAGATAACATTTGATGAGCAATATGAACTCATCAAATTATATGACATTCTCAGGGATATGGATTTCGAATTGACCGATCTCCAGGAAAATGTATTTAACAAAGTACTTTCACATGAGGTTTACAATGCCAAATAATCAATATCATACACCTTACCATATTGGAGTAGGTGATTTAGTATCATTTAAGGATAGAGTTTATTATGTGTTAATTAACTACATTAAAGGGCAAATTGATGCAAAGGGATATACACCTGCATCAAATCGTACTGTATTAATTAATAACGATAATCAAAGGATTATGTGTCATAATTATAAAGAATTGAGGTTAATTGAGTCATGAAAGTAACAATTACACCTAAAATAACAGCATCAGTTGATATGAATTTAGATCAAATATCAACGATTCTTTATATTTTAGAAGGATATATGGATGGGAATGATGATTCACAAATATGTGATTATATTGATAATGAGTTAATCCCAATATTGGAAAGTGCATCCAATAATATACCATTACCAGATGATGACCCATTTTGGTAAAATAGTGGTCAGTTTAACCAGTTGCACACTCAGTATAGAATTGGGCATTTCATCCATTATAATAGAAGTATAGACAACCAATTAAACAAATGCAATTCTTTTATATCGACATCACAGACTACCCAGTAACACAGGAAGGCATCTTCCAAGCATGTTATGATGAGGTAGTAGCAGAAGCGAAGGACACAGGAGATTTTCCTATGTACGGAGCAAAAATGTTAACTCAATCAGCACAATACAAATATGATGAGTTTATGAACCAAATCCAAAGAATGATAGGAGTTTAAGCAATGTCACACCCAGTAAACACCGAGATTTTAGAAAATCTTTATGAAGAGTGCCTAGACAAGTTGGAAGCAGCAGGGCATGACATCAAAAACCCAAATGCTCAGTATGTAGCAGAAATTAGAGCAAAACAATTATTTGAGGAGTTAGCACAATGAAAGTACAAATTGACATGACATCAGGTCAGTATCAAATGTTACACAATTTAATGTGTGATGCTTATGATCGTGGATACGACCAACGACCTAGAATCGACACCCAAACATTTGATAATCTATTTGATGCCATTACCAATGCAAAAGTCAAGCGATAATGGACAGAAAAGAAATCTGCACAGTCTGTATGAAATTGGTTCTATTCTTCGTTATAATAGTACTATAAGCAACAAAGGACATTATGCACAACTTTAAAGAATTCCTAGACTATTGTGAATCATTCTACAATCCTAGTCACCCAGATGTTCTTTACCCTATCCAAGGGTTAACCAGACAGGAATTAGCACTTGCAACCCTATCTTACCTCGACTTATGTGCATCAACCGATATTACATGGGGTGATGGTGACTCACTAGACAGGGAAAGAGTTAGAGATCTCGTAATTTCCACTAGAGCAGTTAATCAATAATACTCACAATCTTACACAGCACGCAAATTTTTTTTTAATCATCATGACACTCAAAACAGCAACCCCAACAGTATTAGAAGCAACTCAAGCATTATGCACCGCATTAACACAGGATTATAAAGCATATGCGATAAGACAGACAACAAACAACGCTCAAAGATTCTCATCAGGCAATGACATCTTAGGAACTCGCCCAGATCTTTCAGAGTATGCTAAAGAGAGACTTGCTAAACTTGAGAATGATGAAGAGTTAATGCAGTTCAGAATCGAAAACGGTAGAAAGTATTTTAAAGTCATCCAACAAGAGAACAGAGGAGGACAACTCAGGGACGGATCTGTTCATGCCTTTATCGATAAGAAAAATGGTGATGTGTTTAAACCTGCTTCATGGAAATCACCCGCTAAACATGTTCGCTACAATCTACTAGACGAGAATTCCAGGAACTTATGCTTAAACCGAGCAAACTGGGCAGGTGGTTATCTCTATTTGAGATAATTCACCTATTCACCATTATACCACAGGAGCAAAACCAATGACCAGAAAAGAATATGAATTGATCTTTAATGCTTTTAAAAACTATAGAGTTTTTATGAGTGATGAAGAGGAAGTTCTAAGCGAGAAAATCCTTGATAATCTGTTTTATCCACATTTTGACGCATTACAGGGAATCGAAGCAACTGAACTCAAAAGAGTTAATGAACCAGTATTGCCTAATGTATAACTTAGTGGGCGTATGAGTTATTAACAATTATGAGGGAAATTGTGGAAAACTCGTTATTAATTAAAAAGGGTTAAATAAACATAGTTAAGTGTTTAATACCTTTATTAATGTGCGGAGTTATTGTTGTCTCAAATTGTAGCATATTAACACAGAGTTTGCAACAATTAGTGGACACACAGTAATTGACACATAGGGGGTTGACATTTTCCGAATAAGTATATATAATTAGTACAGTTACTAAGTGTTAATTAGCAACACTAATTACCTATGGGTAGGACATACAAACGAAACGACCTCTATGTATCACATAAGGCGAAAAGTTTGAGGGAAAAGAGGAAACAATCACGCTCTAATCGTGGTGAAGTTTCTAACAATGTTTTCCACAAGTATGTGGAAAAGTATAAACAAAGACCTGCCTAATTTGCCCACTATGTAACAAGAACGAGATGCCTATAATGCCTTAATTGTTAACAACAACTTTGCCTTAATTGCCTCTCATGACTAAAACAATTACTCTCGAAACTTCACCCCCAGTTGTTATTAAATTGTGGACGAAGGGTAGTAAACACTTTTGGGCATATGATTACCCACTATGTAAGAAGAATGGACCATTCAGTTCTTATAACATAGCACTTAAAGATGCTGAGAGTTATAGTAAACAATTAGCATGAAATCTATTCCCTATTCTTTACAGTTTCTCCTGGAACTTTACGAGTCTGGTTGTCTACCACCTGATGAACAGATCTTATTAGCACAGGGTCTAATTGACACAGGTTTAAATGAAGAATTGCATGGACAATTACAACAGTTATGTGACTACTTCATAGCAGAGGGTTTATGTTATGATGTGGGGTATATTGAGGACACTATGTAATACATAGCACGCACACAGTTATTAACACTTATGACAGTTAATTTGTGCCATATGTTATCATATATTAAAAAAGTACCGTCTTTCTAAGCTATAAACGTATCCCAGAGGGGTCGGTATATTATGTTATATTAAAAATATTTTTCGTATATAAAAATTTCTCATATGGATGAGATACAGAGGAAGTCGGACAGAAAGTCCGCAAAGAAAATCATCAAACTTGCTAAAGAGCATAAAGGGTGGTATACTAGAGAAGAAGTTAAGTATGCTAAATTAATAAAGCGTACTACCAAGAAACACAATGAGCACTAGCATACACGACATCAAACAAGACTTTAGTGAACATACTCGCTTGGATAGAGAGACGTATGGTCTTTTTATGACTCCTGTGAGTAAGTTTAATATAGAAGAGTTTGTAGATCCTGTACTGAAATGGATGAAGAATCAGGATTTCGTTGAGATAAACGAGAGAGCAGTTCTATGTCATAACGTACAACAGGTAGGTAAAACGAATCAGATCCTTAAGGATATGCCTGATTTAGAACAGCAGTTAATGGAATGTGTACACTTTCATAATAATGAAGGTTTAAACTATGCTTCTGAGTTTCGTATTAATGATGTATATGTAGAGGTTGCACATCAAGGTGCTATCTATGCTCCTCATGAACATGCTAACTGTGTGTTTAGTGGTACGTTCTTTATTAACTATGATCAGGAAGCACATAGTTTTCTCAAGTTTAAACGTCAGGTACAGTCTCAGATGTTCCCTGTAATGATGTTACCGTTTAAACAGATGACTGCTTTTAACCTACAAGAAGCAACTGTACCATTTAAGAAAGGTGATGTAGTAATCTATCCTAGTAATCTGACACATGGGTATGAAAGTAACCAGACAGATAATAGAATTACACTTACATTTAACGTAACACCTGCATGAAACCTACAACATGGACAGCACAAGTACTCTACCCTAGCAACCGTTTAGTTAGTGTAGAGTTTCTTTGTGAGAGTAACTTACGAGAGGATGCTGAAAGCAAATGTAAATCACTCTTTGGTGTAACAGATGTAAGGCAGTTGAGAAGAGTATGGGACTAAGACCTACTTACTCAGACACTTGGCAGAAGTGGAAGTCTTATATGGACTTACCGTGGTGGAAACAAAAACAGAACATCGGAGGATGTTATGGTGTTATCCTTAAGTTCTATGA
>Ga0163180_10000324_pt1 | contig 27518 bp, 38 predicted proteins | sample AtlANTMetagenome_2_FD_109647 | JGI IMG/M metagenome (GOLD analysis project Ga0163180, IMG submission 109647) | Marine eukaryotic phytoplankton communities from the Atlantic Ocean - Atlantic ANT 4 Metagenome | ecosystem: Environmental > Aquatic > Marine > Oceanic | place: North Atlantic Ocean...
AGGTCCGTAATCGTTGCTGGTCCTACACTTAAGTTTCACCAATGTGGGCTTCCTAAATTAATGGCCCTTGAATTATTTAAACCTTTCGTAATGAAGCGTTTGGTAGATGGAGAACTTGCTCAGAATATTAAATCTGCCAAGCGAATGGTTGAAAGGCGAAAGCCACAAGTATGGGATGTTTTAGAAGAAGTTATTCAGGAACATCCGGTTATGTTGAATCGAGCCCCAACTCTACACAGATTAGGTATTCAAGCATTTGAGCCTGTTTTAGTTGAAGGTAAAGCAATTCGAATTCATCCTTTAGTCTGTACTGCTTTTAACGCAGACTTTGATGGAGATCAGATGGCAGTACATTTGCCTCTATCGGCTGAAGCGCAAGCAGAAGCAAGAGTCTTAATGCTTTCTGCTAACAACGTTCTCAGTCCAGCTCATGGTCGTCCTTTAGTGACTCCAACCCAAGACATGATTATTGGTGGTTTCTACCTGACTAGTGAAGTTGAAGGAGCTACGGGTGAAGGAAGAACCTTCCGGAGAATACATGAAATTGAGCAAGCTCTAGACAGTGGCGCACTGCATTTGCATGCGTTAATTGAATTCAGATCGGATAGTTATCCAGACTTGGCACTTGAATCAGAGAGTGGAGACGGTCTTGTTTGGGAAAAGACTACTGCCGGACGCGTTTTATTTAACGAAGCTCTTCCAGCAGGTTTTGGATATGTGAATTACCAAGTTGACAAAAAAGCTATGGGATCGATTGTTGATGATTTAGCACGACATTACCCAAAGAAAGTTGTATCTAATAGTCTTGACAGTCTCAAAGATAAGTGTTTCCGTTATGCATCACAATCAGGAATCACTGTTTCAATTGAAGATGTGAAGACGCCCTCTGACAAGCAGGAAATTCTAGATAAATATGAGAAAGATGCAGAAAAAGTAGAGAACCAGTTTAGGCGAGGAATTATTACAGATGGTGAAAGAAGGCAGAAAGAAATAGAGATTTGGAACGCTGCTACCGCTGAAATTACCGAAAGAATGGCTGAAGTTCTAGAAACCGATCAGTTCAATCCCATTGACATGATGATGAAATCTGGTGCAAGAGGAAACATGATGCAGGTGCGGCAAATTGCTGGGATGCGAGGCCTTGTAGCTAATCCTCGTGGTGACTTAATTCCCCGTCCAATTAAATCCAACTTTCGAGAAGGATTAGCTATGTTGGAGTACTTTATCGCTACTCCTGGGGCAAGAAAAGGTCTTGTTGATACCGCATTGAGGACTGCTGATTCTGGTTATTTGACCAGACGACTAGTTGATGTTTGTCAAGAATTAATAATTAACGATGAGGATGTTTTTGCTACTGGCAAACCAGTGCGTTCGGTTTGGGTAGAAAACATTCGAGAAGATGAACCAGGTTTTCGTTCACATATAGAAACAAAACTATTTAGTAGAACCCTTGCAGAAGACGTAGAACTTTCTGACGGAACTGTTTTTGAAAAAGGAACAATCGTTGGTGAAGATGAAATGCTCGCACTTCGAGATGATCCAAAAGTTGAACGGGTTAGGGTTCTTTCACCTTTAACTGATGACTCAGATCAAGGAGTTTCTGGGGCCTGTTATGGAATGTCTTTAGCAACCGGCAAACCAATAGAAATAGGGGAGGCAGTAGGGGTAATAGCTGCCCAGTCAATTGGTGAGCCAGGCACACAGCTGACTATGAGAACTTTCCATACGGGTGGTGTAGCTGCTGCTGGAAGAGATATTGCGGCAGGTTTGCCCCGTGTAGTTGAGTTGTTCGAAGCACGAACTCCCAAAGGCAAGGCAACTTTGTCAAGGATTTCTGGCATTATAAGAATCGGAGAAGATGAAGGAAGAGGTCGAGAGGTAACTGTTGTAGCTGATGATGGAACGGAAGAGGTTCATTTAATTCCAGGTATTTCCCGTTTGGAATTCAAAGACGGTGATGAGATATCCGCTGGTGATGCAATAGTTGAGGGTCCAAGAGATCCGAAGGAACTTCTTGAAATTAAAGGAGTTAGGGAAACTCAACAGTATCTAGTAGATGAAGTTCAAAAAGTTTATCGAGATCAAGGTGTATCAATTCATGACAAGCATATTGAACTAGTTGTAAGACAGATGACTCGAAGGGTGCGAATTAGTGACCCAGGTGATTCAGATTTTCTTCCAGGAGAACAGGTAGATCAACCCATTTTTGCAACCACGAATAGAAACTTGGTTGAGGAAGGAAAGAAACCTGCTGAAGGCCGTCCTGAATTAATGGGTATAACTAAGGCTTCACTTGCCACTGATTCTTGGTTGTCAGCTGCTTCTTTCCAAGAAACCACTCGAGTTCTTACAGAAGCTGCAATTGAAAGCAGGCAGGACAAATTGGTCGGTCTAAAAGAAAACATCATTATCGGTAAATTAATTCCTGCCGGAACTGGGCGTGAAGAGTATAGGCGTGTGGGAACTCACGCTCCTGATTATAAGCCAATGGATTTTTACTCTTCTGCAGATGAGGAGCAAGACTTAGCTGAATGGCTAGCTACCCAAGCAGATAGTGGCAATGAGAGCGGTGATGGTTTTGTCGGTGCCTATGAAGCTGATGTAATAGATTTAGCTAATGGAGCTATTGAAGAAGCTATTGAAGAAATTGACTGAGATATTTAGATTTCTTTTTGCGACGTGAAGATGCCGACCGTAGACTCAATATTTCGTGTCGCAGTTAATTCTGCACCGTTTTTCAATTTTAATAGGCAGGTTTGAGGTAAGTCGTGCCCACAATTCAACAATTGGTTCGCAAGGGCCGTCAATCAAAGCGAAGAAAAGAAGCTACTCCTGCTTTAAAAGGCGCTCCTCAAAGGCGCGGTGTTTGTACAAGAGTTTTTACAACTACTCCAAAAAAACCAAATTCAGCTCTTCGTAAAGTTGCAAGAGTGCGGTTAACGAGTGGTATGGAAGTAACGGCTTACATCCCTGGTGAAGGACATAACTTACAAGAACACTCAATTGTTTTATTACGCGGTGGCCGTGTAAAAGATTTACCTGGTGTCCGTTACAAGATTGTTAGAGGAACTCTTGACACTTCTGGTGTTTCGGAACGAAGCCAGTCACGCAGCCGATATGGCGCAAAGAAGGGTAATTAATTATGCCCAGAAAGGGACCAGCTGTTAGAAGGAGTCTTACCCCAGACCCTGTGTATCGTTCGAGTGCAGTTACCCAGTTAGTAAACAAGGTGTTAAAGCACGGGAAGCGTTCTACCGCAGAGCAGATCGTATATGGCGCTCTAAAGGTAGTTGAAACAAAAACAGGGAGTGAGCCTGTTGGAGTTTTAAAGGACGCTTTGGAGAGTATCCGGCCTCAGCTTGAAGTCCGAAGTCGCCGAGTTGGAGGCGCTACTTATCAAGTGCCCGTTGAGGTTAAGCCACGCCGAGCTAATACTTTAGCTGTTCGCTGGCTTGTTGATTACGCTCGAGAAAGACGAGAAAGATCCATGTCTGAACGCTTAGCTAATGAGATAATGGATGCTGCCAACGGAGTTGGTTCATCTGTTAAGCGTCGTGAGGACTTGCATAAAATGGCTGAAGCTAACAAAGCATTTGCACATTATCGTTGGTAATAAATTCAGGCAACAGGTAACAGGTAACAGGTATGGCTAATCGACACCCCCTTGAGAAAACTCGCAATATTGGAATTATGGCCCATATTGATGCAGGTAAAACTACTACTACAGAGAGAATCTTGTATTACACAGGCGTGAATTACAAAATTGGAGAAGTGCATGAAGGCACCGCAACCATGGACTGGATGGAGCAAGAGCAAGAGAGGGGAATAACGATTACCTCTGCTGCTACTAGCTGTTTCTGGAACGATCACAGGATCAACATTATTGATACACCTGGACACGTTGATTTTACGGTTGAGGTAGAACGCTCCTTAAGAGTTTTAGATGGTGCAATCGCAGTTTTTGATGGAGTGGCCGGAGTGGAACCGCAAACTGAAACAGTTTGGCGTCAAGCTGATCGTCATAACGTTCCAAGGATGTGTTTTATTAACAAAATGGATCGAACTGGAGCTGATTTTTTCTTTGTTTTAGGAACTATCAAAGAACGTCTTGGTTGTAAAGCTGCTGTGATCCAGCTGCCTATAGGAGCAGAGACTGATTTTGCTGGCGTCATTGATTTGGTAACTATGAAAGCTTTAGTTTGGGAAGGTGAGGATTTAGGCGCGTCATGGAACGAGGTAGAAATTCCAGACGATTTGAAATCACAAGCTGATGAATATCGCGCAGAACTTGTTGATCTTCTTGCTGAGTTCGATGAAAACATCCTTGAAAAATTTGTTGGTGAAGAAGAAATCACAATTGAGGATTTGAAATCGGCGATTCGTCAGGGAACTCTCTCAGGAGATTGTGTGCCAATTTTAACCGGTACAGCTTTTAAGAATAAAGGTGTACAGCCTCTTCTTGATTCGGTAGTTGAGTATTTACCATCCCCACTTGATCTTCCACCCGTTGAAGGTATTGAACCTAGAAGCGAAGAGATTACAAAGCGTAGCGTGAGCGACGATGAGCCATTTGCTGCTCTTGCTTTCAAGATAATGACCGATCCCCACGTAGGAAAATTGACTTATTTCCGTGTTTATAGTGGCACTTTGGAAAAAGGTGCAACTGTTTTGAACACTCGATCAAGTTCAAAAGAGCGGATTGGACGCATTTTAGAGATGCATGCCAACGACCGGGAAGATCTTGATATTGTTCGAACTGGTGACATAGTTGCTGGTGTAGGTATTAAAGACACAAAGACAGGTGACACTCTTTGTTCCCCTGACCACCCTCTGATGCTCGAGCAGCTCGACTTCCCGGATCCTGTAATTCATGTGGCTGTTGAGCCTCGTTCAAAAGCAGATCAGGATAAAATGGGTAAGGCTTTAGGTGCTCTCTCTGATGAAGATCCTACTTTTACAGTTCGAAGTGATGAGGAAACAGGTCAGACGATAATTGGTGGAATGGGCGAACTTCACTTAGAAGTTTTAGTTGACCGAATGCTGCGTGAGTTTCGTGTTGACGCAAATGTAGGGAAACCGCAAGTTGCTTATCGAGAAACAATTACTAAAGCAGTTGAAAATTATCGATACACCCATAAGAAACAATCTGGTGGTTCTGGCCAATTTGCTGAAATTGTTGCGACTGTTGAACCTCTGACAGAGGGTGAAGAAACCTATAATTTTGAAGACAAAGTTACAGGAGGCCGTATTCCCAAGGAATATATTCCAGCTGTTGATGCTGGCATCCAATCTGCCATGACCTCTGGTGTTCTTGCAGGTTTTCAAGTTTTAGGTATGAAAGTGACACTTAATGATGGAAAACACCATGATGTTGATTCATCTGAAATGGCCTTCAAAATTGCTGCCCAAGCGTGGTTTAGAGAAGTCATAAAACAGGCTAAACCAGTTCTTCTGGAGCCGATTTTCGCAGTAGAAGTTGTAACGCCAGAGGACTATATGGGTGATGTAGTTGGTGATTTAAATTCTCGAAGAGGAAAAGTTGGACAAATGGAAGCAAGAGGAAATGCTCAAGTAGTTACCGCACAGGTGCCGCTATCCGAGATGTTCGGCTATGCTACAGATCTGCGTTCTCGTACTCAAGGACGCGCAACGTATACAATGCAGTTCGATTCGTATCAAAAAACTCCTTCAGCAGTTCAGGAAGAGATTGTCACTCGGATTCGTGGTGAATAGGCTTAACCTACTGAGAAGGTAATATAAAATAATAAAGATAATAGAGAAACTCGAGGGAGAGTCATGGCTAAGGCCCAGTTCGAAAGAAATAAACCTCACGTAAATGTGGGAACGATGGGACACATCGATCACGGTAAGACAACACTTACCGCTGCGATAACTAAGGTATTGTCGGATTCAGATCCAGATAATACAGCATTTACCGCGTTTGAGAATATTGACAATGCGCCAGAGGAACGTGAACGTGGTATTACCATTAACGTTTCCCACGTTGAGTATGAGACAGGTAATAGGCACTATGCCCATGTCGATATGCCCGGGCACGCGGATTACATCAAGAATATGATTACTGGTGCCGCTCAGGTTGACGGAGCTATTTTGGTGGTTTCCGCAGCTGACGGACCAATGCCTCAAACTCGGGAGCATGTTTTGCTTGCGCGTCAGGTTGGGGTTCCAAAGATTATTGTGGCTTTAAATAAGTGTGATGTTGTTGACGATGAAGAACTTCTCGAACTTGTGGAAATGGAAGTTAGGGATCTTTTAAACGAATATGATTTCCCAGGAGACGATACTCCAATTGTTAGAGTTTCGGCTCTTAAGGCTTTGGAAGGCGATGGAGATTCCGCGGCTCAAATTATTGACCTTATGAGTCAAGTAGATGATTATATTCCACAGCCTGAACGTGACATCGATAAGCCATTTCTCATGCCTATTGAGGATGTTTTCTCAATTACAGGGCGTGGAACGGTTGTTACCGGCCGTGTGGAACAGGGCAAAGTTAATACTGGTGACACAATAGAAATTGTTGGTATTAAAGATACTCAAGAAACGACTTGCACCGGTGTTGAAATGTTTAGAAAACTTCTTGACGAGGGTCTGGCAGGTGACAATATTGGCGCTTTGCTCCGTGGTATCGACAAAGAAGACGTTCAACGTGGTCAGGTTTTGTCAGCTCCTGGTTCAATAACTCCGCACACACACTTCGAGGCTGAAGTCTATGTTCTTACAAAGGAAGAAGGTGGACGACATAAGCCATTTTTCTCCAATTATCGTCCCCAGTTTTATTTCAGAACAACTGATGTGACCGGAAGCATTGCTTTGCCGGAGGGAACTGAAATGTGCATACCTGGTGATAATACAACTATGAGCGTTGAGCTAATTGCTCCAATCGCTATGGATGAGGGACTTCGCTTTGCTATTCGTGAAGGCGGCAGGACTGTTGGTGCTGGTGCTGTAACGAAAGTTATTAAGTAGCTGGATCTAAATTATGGCAGCAGGTCAAAAAATAAGAATTAGGCTTAAAGCCTACGATCATGAGATCATTGATCAGTCAGCAAAAAAAATTGTTGAAACGGTTCGTAGGACTCAAGCAGATCTTCGAGGGCCGGTACCTCTACCTACAGAAAAGCATCGTTATACAGTAATTCGCGGACCTTTCAAGGATAAGGATTCTCGTGAACACTTTGAGATGAGAATACATAAGAGACTTCTAGACATTCTCAATCCGTCTCCGAAGACTGTTGATTCTCTTCAAAGACTTGATTTACCTGCTGGCATAGATATTGAAATAAAAATACAGCAAAATTAGTCGGTGCTTTGTTGTTCCGATTCAATATGTTCTGGATTATTTCTCTTTAGGGAACCCTCTCTTTGAGTTTTTGTAGAAAGCAACGTTTCTGAAACTTCGTGCCTACGGGCGACTGAACCTATTACGGATTGAATAGTTGCTGCTGCAGGTAGTGCTAATAAAGCACCCACTACCCCTAGTATTGCGGAGCCAGCAATCACCGAACCAAATGCGACAGCTGGATGGATTTGCATTGTATGTGCGGTGATTCTGGGCGAGATTAAATAATTTTCTATTTGTTGATATACGGCAATTGTCACTAATACCCATAGGCCATCAACAGGTTCACCCAGTAGGCCTACTACAAGAGGTAAAACTCCTGCTATATAAGTGCCCACAACGGGTACAAACTGAGAAATAACTCCAACCCATAAAGCGAGAGCTAGTGCAGAAGGAAGTCCGATTATTTCAAAAATTAACCAGTGGATTGCTCCGGAAAGAACGGCAAGAACACTTCTTGAAAGTATGTATCCGCCTGTTTTAGATACAGCAAGATCCCAAACTTCTAAAATCTGACCTTGCCTTCGTGGGGCAAGAAATGAACATACAAGCTTTCTGACTTTTGGTCCTTCAGCTACCAAATAGAAAGAGAAAAGAGCAATTGTAAATAATTGGAATAAAACATTTGCCACAGTTGTCCCAAAACGTGCCAGGTCGTCAGCTAAATCTCCTAGCCACTGTGCTAAAGCTCCCGAGTCATATTTTTCTTGTAGGTCTGAGGTAGCATTTTCAATTCCGAAATTGTCATCAAGAAATTCGTCAATATCCGCTAGATAGGTTGGGATATTATTATTAAATTCGGTTACTTGATCTGCTAGAAGAGATCCAACTTGAAAACCAAAACCTCCAAGAGCAACAAAACATGCTAAGAAAGTCAGGGCTGTTCCTATTCCTCTCTTTAGTCCAAGTTTTTCAAGCCTATTTACCGCCGGTTCTAGAGCGAAAGAAAGGAAAAGGGAAACTAAAAGTATTATTAATAAGGGTCTTAATGCAGAAACAACCCCACGAAAGTACCAAAGAATAACAAACCCGCCTAAGAGCGTTAATATCGACTTAATTACCCATTTTGGTAATTTTTCACCATCTTTTACCTGATTTTCCATGGGTTTCACCTGCGGCTGTTTTTTTATATTTATAACTAACCCGACGGTACTTCTAAAAGTCTCAGTGAAATGGGATATTTGCTCCAAAGTTATCTTTATTAAAAGGATTTTCGGTTGTGCCCTGTGGTTATGCGCCGTATCGTTATCAGTCGGTGTTTATTGTTTTGGCACCAAAAGCTGACGTCCTTTAAGGCCCATCAAAATAGTTGGGAACCGAATGGCACAACCGAAATCAGCGCTCCGCCGGGTTTCCCAGCGGAGCGTTTGCGTGGAATTACATAAGTACAAATTGACGATTATTCGTTGAAAGTGCGTAGGAAAAAAAATGGCTAATAAAGCAATAGTGGGAGAAAAGGTCGGAATGACCCAAGTGTGGGATGAAGATAATTCCGTGATCCCTGTAACAGTTCTCCGCATAAGACCCAATCGTGTTGTACGCGTTAAAACTACAGAGCGTGATGGGTACAGTGCGCTCCAAGTTACTTTTGGAGAAAAAGACGAGCAAAAATTAACAAGACCCGAAGCGGGACACTTTGCGTCCAATGGGGTTGATGCAGGAGTCAAATTAGTGGAGCTTCGTTTGGACAGTGTCGAAGGATATGAAGTGGGGCAAGAACTGACTGTTGAAACCCTTTCTGAAAATTTAAGAGTTGATGTTACTTCAGTTAGTAAAGGTAAAGGTTTTGCAGGTGCTATGAAAAGGCATGGCTTTAAAGGGCAAAGAGCATCTCATGGAGCGCATAAAGTGCATCGTAAACCTGGGGCAGTGGGTCAGTGTGCAACACCTTCGAGAGTCTTCAAAGGGAAAAAACTTCCAGGAAGAATGGGTAACCAAAAAACAACAATTTTGAATCTTCAAGTCGTGCAAGCAGATACCGAAAAAGAACTATTACTTATTAAGGGCTCAGTACCTGGTCCCAATGGCTCCACTGTTTTAATCAGAGATGCAGTAAAGGGAGCGGTCTGATGGTTGCTGTTGATATTAAAGACCTAGCTGGTTCTAAAACCGGTACAATCGATTTGGACCCCAAAACCTTTGGTCTTGATCCGAATGTTGCGGTCATGCACCAGGTAGTTACTGCTCAGTTAGCTGCCAGACGAAGTGGAACACAGAGCACTAAGACAAGGGCAGAAGTTAGAGGCGGAGGGGCAAAACCATGGCGTCAAAAGGGTACTGGGCGCGCTAGACACGGTTCAATCCGTTCTCCTCAGTGGCGCGGCGGAGGAGTTGCGTTGGGTCCCAAGCCACGCGACTATTCACAGAAGACCCCTAAGAAAATGGTGCGCTTGGCATTGAAGTCAGCTCTTTCAGATCGTGCGGCATCAGAACGTGTTGTAGTGGTTGATGAATGGAATTTTGAATTACCAAAAACCAAAAGAGCACTCGAAGTCCTTGATGCTTTGGCCGTAGAGGGCAGAGTTTTGATTGTTGCTAATCAAAATGATCTAAACACCTGGAAAAGTTTTGCAAATTTAGACCGAGTTCATGTTATTTCGCCAGGGGAACTTAATGCTTATGACGTTTTAGTAAATGATTGGGTTGTGTTTACAAAGAGTAATTTGCCAGATGTCAGTTCGACGGAAAATTCAGAAGACGTCAAAGACGAAAGTTCACAATCATGAAAGATCTTAGAGACGTTATTATTAGACCAATTGTTTCGGAGAAGTCCTTTGCTCTTCTAGAGCAAAATGTTTTTGCCTTTGAAGTTCATAAGTCTGCCTCTAAACCAGAAATTCGGGATGCCGTTGAAACGATTTTTGATGTGAGTGTTTTGAAAGTAAATACTTTAAATCGCAAAGGAAAATTGAAGAGAAATCGTCGCAAACCCACTATGTCCAAACGACCTGATGTAAAAAGGGCTTACGTGACCCTTGCAGAAGGCGACTCTATAGAATTGTTTGAGGTCTAATATGCCCCAGCGACAGCGTAAGCCAACTAGTCCCGGAAGACGATTCCAAACAGTTGCAGATTTTTCTGAAATAACCAAAACTACTCCCGAACGAACTTTAGTTGAGAAAAAAGTCTCAACTGGAGGGCGTAATAATTACGGCCGAAAAACTTCGCGTCATCGCGGTGGTGGGCATAAGCAAAAGTACAGAGTTATTGATTTCAGGCGGAATAAAGATGGCGTTCCGGCAACTGTTGCTGCTATTGAATATGATCCAAATCGGAGCTGCAGGATTTTGTTACTGCATTACCATGATGGTGAAAAGCGTTATATTTTAGCTCCGCGCGGTGTTGAAGTAGGTGATGTACTCAGATCAGGACAAGGAAGCGAAATACGTTCTGGAAACGCATTACCCCTTCGTTATATCCCTGTCGGAACCGTCATTCATAATGTTGAGTTACATCCAGAGGGTGGTGGTCAATTGGCGCGTAGCGCTGGTTCCAGTATTCAGTTAGTTGCTAAAGAGGGAGACTTTGCGACTTTACGATTGCCAAGCAGTGAGATGCGTAGAGTCAGAATCGATTGTCGTGCAACAATCGGAGAAGTTGGAAATCAAGAACATGAATTAATCAGTATTGGAAAAGCCGGACGTAATAGATGGAAAGGTGTAAGACCTCAATCACGCGGTGTTGCTATGAACCCGGTAGATCATCCATTAGGTGGTGGTGAAGGAAAGTCATCTGGTGGTCGTCATCCTGTTTCTCCTTGGGGTAAGCCAGAAGGGCGTACTCGAAAAAGAGGGAAACATTCAGACAAGATGATCGTTAGACGTCGCCGCGGAAGAGGACGGAGGTAGAAAGTTATGCCAAGAAGTTTAAAGAAAGGCCCTTTTGTTGATGATCACCTTTTAAAAAAGGTAGATGGTATGAATGGTTCAGGAGAGAAAAAAGTGATTCAAACCTGGTCTAGGCGTTCAACAATTGTGCCAGACATGTTGGGTCATACGATTGCTGTTCATGATGGGAGGAAACACATTCCCGTGTTTATTACAGAGTCAATGGTTGGCCACAAATTAGGTGAATTTGCGCCCACAAGAACTTTTCGTTCCCATAGCGGTCAGGAGAGGGCTACAAACTAATGGTTTCTTTAGATAGTTCTTTATCCAAGGTTGAAAACCGTGAAAGTACGAGATCAGTTGTCCGTTATGCTCGTGTTTCTGCTCATAAAGCTAGACCCGTGCTAAATCAGATTCGTAGTAAGTCTGTTGGTAGAGCTGAAGAAATTTTGGCTTTTAGCGAAAGATCAGTATCAGATGTTATTTCTGGATGCTTAAATTCAGCGGTAGCTAATGCAAATAATAATAATGGAATTCCTCAAGAAGAACTTTTTGTTTCAGAGTGTTTCGCTGATGAGGGACCTACTTTAAAAAGGTTTAGACCAAGAGCGCGCGGACGAGCAACTTCAATTTTCAAAAGAACTTGCCATTTAACAGTAGTTGTTTCACGTTATTCGGAGTCGGAGTTGGAAGCTTTTCAGATCAGAACTGAATTAAGAAATGAAAGAAAAAATCTTGATTCTGAGACGGAACTCGAAGAGAATCCAAAATCAAAAAAGCGGAAAGTTCGATCTTCCAAAGAAGAGTCTGTTGAAGAGGATGTAGTCGTTGAGGATTCTGAAGTCGAAGAGTTTGTTGAAGAAGATGTAGTCGTTGAGGATTCTGAAGTCGAAGAGTTTGTTGAAGAAGATGTAGTCGTTGAGGATTCTGAAGGTGATAGTGAAAATGACGAAGAAAACGAAAAAGAGGCCAACTAATGGGTCAAAAAGTTAATCCTTACGGATTTAGACTTGGTGTAACAACTGACTGGAAGTCACGGTGGTTTGCTACACGTCAAGAATATTCTGACAACCTTTTAGAGGATTGGAAGATTCGTGATTTCTTGATGACAGAACTACCTCATGCTGCAATAAGCCGCGTTGAAGTTGAACGCACCCGTGACCGTTTAAGAGTCGATGTGCATACAGCCAGACCCGGAATAGTGATTGGCAGAAAAGGCGCAGAGGCAGATCGCTTAAGAAAAGGATTGGGTAAAATTTCCGGAAATCTTCAGGTTCAGCTAAATATTCAAGAAATAAAAGAGCCTGAATTAGATGCCGCTTTGATTGCTCAAGGGGTTGCTGATCAACTTACTGGCAGGGTTGCTTTCCGTAGAGCTATGAAGAGAGCTGTTCAGAATGCACAAAAAGCTGGTGCTTTAGGGATTAGGGTTCAGTGTTCTGGCCGTTTAGGTGGAGCTGAAATGTCTCGAACAGAGTGGTATAGAGAAGGAAGAGTTCCGCTACATACTTTGAGAGCAGATATTGACTACGGTTTTCGTGAGGCTGACACCACCTATGGAATTCTTGGAGTAAAAGTCTGGATATATAAGGGTGACATACTTCCATATAAGTCTCGTCTCGAAGATAAAATCTCTCGTGAAGCAGCTATGGCTGCGGGTGAGACATCCGGCCAGAGTAAGTCTCGTGGGGTTATTTCTTCAGCTGCAGGCAGAAAGAGGACTGCCGATTCTGTAACAGAGGTAGATCCTGCTGAGGTAACTGAAGAAGAAACAGTAGATGAAATGGCTCCTCTTGTTAAAGAAGGTGATGCGGAATTTGAGCGTTTGTTAGCCGAGGAAGAGGCCATTGAGGCTTCTACACGGGAACACACTGAAACGCCTCATTTCCGTTCAGGGGATGGTGATTAGAAATGCTCATGCCAAAAAAAGTTCGTCACCGTAAACAGCAACGTGGGAGAAGCCGAGGAATGTCCAAAGGGCATAACTGGGTAAATTTTGGTGAATATGGTCTACAGGCACTTGAGCCCGGATGGATAACTTCACGCCAGATAGAGGCTGCTCGAATTGCTATGACTCGTCACATTAAACGTGGTGGAAAAGTATGGATAAATGTTTTCCCAGATAAACCCGTTACAGAGAAACCTGCCGAAACCCGTATGGGCTCTGGTAAAGGGAATCCTGAAAAATGGGTTGCTGTAGTGCGTCCTGGAAGAATTCTTTTCGAATTGTCTTATAGCGACGATCAGGTTGCACGTGAAGCCATCGAAAGAGCTATACAAAAACTTCCAATAAAAGCTCGTTTCGTTAAGCGAGAGGAGGGCTTCTAGTGGCAAGGAAAAAGAGTTTAAGAGATCTCGGTGATACCGATTTGCTTGAACGTTTCAATGATTCAAAAGAAGAACTATTTAATCTTAGGTTTCAACTAGCAACTGGTCAGTTGGAAAACCACGCTCGACTGGGTCAAGTTAAACGCGAAGTAGCGAGAGTGTTGACCGAATTAAGAGAAAGAGAAATTTCTGCTGCTGAAGATCTTTCTTTGGATAACGGCGAGGAGTCGGATAATGACTGATGAACAAATGACTGACGAACAAGAGACAACTGATGAAATGATTTCAACAAGAATCAATCGACGTAAAGTGCGTGAAGGTTTAGTTGTTTCTGTAGTTCAGGATAAAACTGCGGTAGTAGAAACTGTAGACAGAGTTCGTCATCGCAGATATGGAAAAACAGTTCAAAGGACTAAAAAGTTTCAAGCGCATGATGAAGATAATCAATTAAATGTTGGAGATCGTGTAAGGATTCAAGAAACTCGACCCTTGTCGAAAACAAAACGTTGGAGACTTATTGAAGTTCTAGAGAGGGCGAAGTAATGATTCAACAGGAAACACGCCTAAAGGTTGCTGACAATTCAGGAGCGCGCGAAGTCTTGTGTATCAAGGTTTTAGGTGGGACGAGGCGCAGATACGCGTCTGTCGGGGATATTTTTACAGCGACTGTTAAAGATGCAAATCCTGGGGCGGCAGTAAAAAAAGGCGAAGTTGTTAAGTGTGTAGTGGTACGCACCGCAAAGGAGTCGCGGCGCTTAGATGGTTCGTATATACGTTTCGATGAGAATGCTGCTGTATTGATAGATGACCAAAATCAGCCAAGAGGAACGCGTATTTTTGGTCCAGTCGGTAGAGAATTGCGAGAGAAAAAATTCATGAGGATTGTTTCTTTGGCGCCAGAGGTTATTTAGATGAGAATAAAAAAAGGTGACCAGGTAAGAGTTTTGGCTGGAAAAGATAAGGGCCGTGAAGGTGAAATTAGCCGTGTTATTCCGCAACGAAATGCGGTGATTATTGAAGGAGTGAACCAGGTTAAGCGTCATCAAAAAGCCACATCCGAGACAATGCAGGGGGGCATAATTGATAAAACTATGCCAATAGATGTTTCAAACGTGGCGCTTTTAAGTCCATCTGATGGGAAGCCAACAAGAGTTGGTTATCGAATTAGTGAATCAGGAGAAAAAGTGAGAGTCTGCAAACGAACAGGGGTCGATCTAGATGGTTGAAACTAAAACTCCCTTCGGTCTCCGACAAAGGTATGAGACCGAGTTGCGTGGAGCCCTACAAGCTGAACTTGGACTATCTAACACGATGCAAGTTCCGAAATTATTAAAAGTAGTCGTAAATATGGGAGTCGGAGAGGCAGCCCAACAGTCAAAGGCTCTTGATGGTGCATTGGCTGACTTGGAATTAATTACTGGTCAAAAACCCATAGTTACAAAAGCTAAGACTTCAATCTCGAATTTTAGACTTCGTGAGGGTCAAGCGATTGGAGCTAAAGCCACGCTTAGAGGGAATCGGATGTATGAGTTTTTAGACCGACTTATGAACCTCGCTATACCGCGAGTTCGCGATTTTAGAGGTTGCAGTGTAAAGGCTTTCGATGGGAATGGAAATTACACATTGGGTGTTACAGAGCAACTAATTTTTCCAGAAATTGAATATGACAAGATCGACCGTGTGCGGGGTATGGATATAACTATCGTTACCTCAGCATCTAATGATATGGGTGGGAGGGCTTTACTTACGGCCCTTGGTTTCCCATTCCGAGTGGAGGCTTCCTAGTGGCTAAAAAAGCTTTAGTGAACAAGCAAAAGAAAACTCCGAAATTTAAAGTTCGGGCTTATACGCGATGCGGAAAGTGCGGTAGACCTCGCTCTGTTTACAGAGATTTTGGCCTTTGTCGCATATGTCTGCGCGAAATGGCTTTAGCAGGTGAAATACCCGGCTTAACTAAGTCGAGTTGGTGAGAGGAGGGCGATTATGACAATGACAGATCCTGTGGCAGACATGCTCACTCGTATACGTAATGCAAATCAGGCAATGCATGAAGGAGTTGCTATGCCTTCATCAAAACAAAAAATCGCTCTTGCTGATTTATTAAAAGAAGAGGGTTACATTACCGATTTTGATGTAAGTATCTCAGAAAGGGCAACAGGCAATGTCCTGTCCATAACGATGAAATACACAGATTCGCGTGAACGTGTAATTAGTGGAATAAAAAGAGTTTCGAAACCTGGGTTAAGGGTTTATACCAAGTCAGATAAAATCCCTCGTGTTCTTGGTGGATTGGGTGTAGCTGTAGTGAGTACAAGTAAAGGGCTCATGAGTGACAGAGAGGCTCGCCGTCGACGTATGGGTGGCGAAATTCTTTGTTACGTCTGGTAAGAGGAGGGGAAAATGTCGAGAATAGGAAGAGAACCAATTTCTGTACCATCTGATGTGCAAATTTCTATCCAAGGGAGGAATGTGGGAGTCACGGGTCCCAAAGGGTCTTTAGATTTAGATCTTCCAGGTGAAATCAATGCACGTGAAGAAGACGGCGCTGTTTTAGTTGAAAGACCAAGTGATGATCGAAAAAACAAAGCTTTACATGGGCTAACCAGATCTTTAATAAACAACATGGTTATAGGAGTTTCTGAAGGTTTTAAGAAGGAACTCGAAATAGTGGGAGTTGGCTACAGAGCTGCAAAAAGCGGTGATGGGCTTGAATTGCAACTTGGTTTTAGTCACCCTATTAAAGTGAACGCGCCAGAAGGTATTACTTTCGATGTTCCAGAACCTACTCAAATAATTGTTTCAGGGATAAATAAAGAAGTGGTTGGTCAGGTTGCTGCTGATATCAGAAGTTATCGCAAACCTGAACCTTATAAAGGAAAAGGTATTAGATATGCCGGAGAATATGTGGCGCGTAAAGCCGGAAAGGCGGCCAAGTGAGTACTAAATCCGATAGACGTGCTGGTCGTCATCGTCGTCATAGACGGATACGTAAATCAGTTTTTGGGACAGAAAATCGCCCAAGACTAGTTGTATTTAGATCTAGCAAGCACATATCTGCACAATTAATAAATGATGAAATTGGTAAGACATTAGTTTCCGCATCGACCCAACAAGACGGTATTGCTAATGGGGTTCGAGGTATTGACGCTGCTGTGGAGGTTGGCCGTCAAATTGCAAACCGAGCCAATGAAGCGGGTTTTCAAAAAGTAGTTTTTGATCGAAGTGGTTACCGATATCACGGGCGTGTGGCTGCTCTGGCAGATGCAGCTAGAAAAGAAGGATTGGAGTTTTGATGACTGTTGAAACATCAGCTGAAATGATTCCCCTCAGAGAATCACGGGTAGTGCATATAAATCGTGTTGCCAAAGTTGTAAAAGGTGGTAGGCGTTTTTCCTTTACGGCACTTGTAGTGATTGGAGATGGCGCAGGTCGAGTTGGACTTGGTTATGGGAAAGCAAAAGAGGTGCCTTTGGCAATCCAAAAAGGTACTGAAGAGGCGAAACGAAACATCTTTTCTGTTCCAATGGCAGGAAGTACTATTATTCACACTATTCAGGGTGTGATGGGAGCGGGACGTGTTTTGTTGCAGCCCGCAGCCCCAGGTACTGGAGTAATAGCAGGAGGCGCAGCGCGTGCTGTATTAGAAGAAGCTGGGATACAAGACGTTTTGTGTAAATCTTTAGGTTCCGCTAACCATATAAATGTGGCTAGGGCAACTATTGCTGGTCTTAAAGGTTTACGACGACCTGATAAAATCGCTGAGATGAGGGGTATCCCTGCTGAAGATTTTGTTCCCAAGGCTCTTTTAGATTCATACCTCAGAGCAGAAGCAGGCATAGGAAAACCTGATCCTTCAGAGACTGACTCGTTGGAGGGTAATAATGAATAGTGATTCTGATTTACAGCTACGAGTGAGACAAACTAGGTCTTCGATCGGAACTAAACCTAAACAGCGTGGCACGCTTAGAGCTTTGGGTTTAGGTCGTATAGGAAGAGTCAATATTCTTCCTGATAGACCCGAAATAAGAGGAATGTTGGCTCGAGTGCCTCATTTAGTGGAAGTGCAGGAGGTTAACTGATATGAAAGTTCATGATTTGTCGCCGGCGCCCGGCTCGAAACGCCGTTCGAAAAGAGTAGCTAGAGGTATTGCTGGTAAAGGTGGTAAAACTGCAGGTCGCGGAATGAAAGGTCAAAAAGCGCGAAGCAAAGTTCCCGCAGGTTTTGAGGGTGGTCAAATGCCTTTTGCTCAGAGAATTCCAAAATTGAAAGGTTTTAATAATCCTTTTAGAGTTGAATATCAAGCAGTTAATTTGGACACGATTGAAGAATCTGGTCTTACGGAAATAAACCCAGCAACACTTTACGATCGAGGCCTAATCGCTAAGAAATCTTTGATTAAAGTATTAGGCAGAGGTGAAATTAAGCGTGCTGTTAATGTTAAAACACACGCTATTTCCGCATCTGCTGAAGCAGCTATAACGAGTGCAGGTGGCTCTGTAGAGAAATTAGATCTACCATTCTCTATAAGGCCAGCTGCTAAAGGTAATGCTTTAACAAACCGATGATTTTTATTTATAAAAAGGAACTATTTGTGAACGGAGAAGTCATTGCTTAAGAGCATGTTGAATATGTTCCGTGTGGGGGATTTAAGGAAGAGGATTTTATTTACTCTTCTAATGATCCTCCTTTACAGGATTGGAGCTTTTGTTCCGGCACCTGGCATTGACGTAGAACAGGTGCAACTCTTGAGAGATAGAGCTAATCAGGGTGGAGTTCTGGCTTTCTTACAACTTTTTTCAGGAGGATCCTTAACTAGTTTTGCCGTTTTTGCTCTTGGAGTTATGCCGTATATTACTGCTTCTATTATTATGCAGGTTCTTGGCGTTGTTGTACCTCGAATAGAGCAATGGCAACAGCAAGGTGCAGTTGGTCAGAGAAAAATAACCCAGTGGACTAGGTATATGACGGTAATAATCGCAGTCATTCAGTCCACTAGTTTCGCCTTTTTGTTTAATGACAGTGGTAATTCAATTAGTGGTTCTTCCGGTGCTAATCTTCTGCCCAATTTTCATATTGGAACGGTAAGCGTTGTAGTTCTTACTTTGACCGCAGGAACAGCACTTCTTATGTGGATGGGAGAGTTAATAACTCAAAAAGGTATCGGGAACGGGATGTCTCTATTGATAATGATTTCGATTATTAGTAGTTTTCCTGCCCAGGGTTCACTTATCCATGCCGAAAATGGCGTGGTTGCGCTTGTAGTTGTACTTGCTGTTTTAATAGCCATTATTGCTGTAGTGGTTTTTGTTGAACAAGGTCAAAGACGGATACCGGTTCAGTTCGCAAAACGAGTCGTTGGACGACGTATGTATGGGGGGCAAAATACTTACATACCTTTGAAAGTGAATCAATCGGGAGTGATTCCTATAATTTTTGCATCTTCGATTCTTTATTTACCTGTTTTGATAGCAGCGGCTTTGCCTTGGGATGGGTTTAGAAGTTGGGTGGATAATAATCTTGCTCAACCAGATAATGTTTTCTATTTTGCTATAACAGGTCTTTTAGTAGTTGGTTTCGCGTATTTTTATACCGCCATAACTTTTGACCCAGTTCGTCAGGCCGACACAATAAGAAAGCAAGGTGGTTTTGTGCCTGGTATCCGCCCAGGTTATCAAACCGAAAGATACCTAGCGAAGATTTTATCTCGGATCACTCTTCCAGGGGCTTTGTTTTTGGCAGCCGTTGCGCTTGTTCCGTCAATTCTTATAAACGTATTTTTAGATACGACTTCAGGCGTTGGGTCATCTTCTTCGGGAGCAAGTGGTTTCGGATTTGTAGGCATTTCAATACTTATTGCTTCGGGTGTTGCTTTAGAAACTATGAAACAGGTTGACTCTCAGCTCACGATGAGAAACTACGAGGGTTTCTTGAAGTAGTTTTTGCTTCGAGAAAAGAAAATGAAAAATTTACGTTTAGTAATTCTTGGTCGGCAAGGCTCTGGAAAAGGAACTCAGTGTTTGAGACTAAGTGGCTCGTATGAAACTATTCATATTTCGACAGGAGACATGTTGCGTGCGGCTGTCGAGATGGAGACTGAATTAGGTAAAAAAGCAAAAATTATAATGGACGCGGGTGATCTTGTACCGGACGAAATAATAAATGGAATTGTTGCTGAACGTATTGGAATGAGCGATGTGTTAGAAAGCGGCTTTATTTTGGATGGTTATCCGAGAACTTCGGCTCAGGCTCAAGCATTAGAGGAAGAGTTGTTTTCCAGTGGTTTGAGTTTAGATCTTGCAATAAATCTGGAAGTTCCTGTAAAAGAGGTTACTCAGCGAATGTTGGATAGATCACGTGCAGATGACACTGAAGAAGCAATAAAACGTCGGCTTGAAATTTACGAAAACGAGACGGCTCCGCTTTTGGAATGGTTTGAAGAGAGGAACAATTTGATAGTTGTAGACGGATTAGGAACTGAAGATGTGGTTTTTTCTCGTTTGCAAAACGTTATCGATGGGTTAATCCGTGGAAATTGAATTAAATGAATTAAATACAGTATTGGTTAGGGGTTGGACGCTTCTTAGCTCTCGGGTAGCGTTATTAGTCGGCTCTTTACTGTGTTGTCTAGTTTGTACAGTTTTTAAATTTTGAGTGATAGTAATAGTGATTTGGGAGTTTAGTTCTGGCGAAATCTAAAGAAGATGCGATTGTAATGGAAGGAACGGTTCTTGAACCGTTACCGAATGCGATGTTCCGAGTTGAACTGGAAGAAAATGGACATAATGTTTTGGCCCATATTTCAGGAAAAATGAGGATGCATTACATTCGTATCCTTCCTGGTGATCGAGTTCAGGTTGAACTAACTCCTTACGATTTAACTCGAGGACGAATTACCTACAGGTATAAGTAAGTAGAAATTATGAAAGTAAGAACAAGTGTTAAGAAAATGTGTGAGAAGTGTCGGGTTATTAGACGTCATGGTCGTGTTCGGGTGATTTGCACCAATCCGCGTCATAAGCAGAGACAGGGTTAGGAGAAAAATCTATGGCTCGTATTTCGGGTGTTGATATTCCAAGAGAGAAGCGTGTTGTGGTTTCGCTTACTTATTTGCATGGTATAGGTCGGACAGTCGCAGAAAATATTTGTGAAGCTGCAGGGGTTGATTTCGCAACTCGGGTAAAAGATCTTAGTGACGATGAAGTTGTAAGAATTCGAGCTTTTATCGATGAACAACTTACGGTGGAAGGTGATCTCCGACGTGAAGTGTCCCAGAACATCAAGAGAAAAATGGACATCGGTTGTTATGAAGGCATTCGTCATCGCAAGGGGTTACCGGTTAGAGGTCAACGTACTCACACGAATGCTCGAACTCGTAAGGGTCCTAGAAAAATAATCGCAAATAAGAAAAAGGTGATGAAGTAATGGCTACTTCAAGCTCCCGTCGAAGAGAACGCAAGAATGTGCCACATGGCGTTGCACATATAAAGAGTTCGTTTAATAACACAATTGTTACGTTTACGGATAGGGCTGGGAATACTCTTGCCTGGGCATCATCCGGAAATGTCGGATTTAAAGGTTCAAGAAAATCAACACCCTTCGCTGCACAGATGGCAGCAGAACAAGCCGCTCTTAAAGCTATTGAGCATGGTGTTAGAAAAGTAGACGTTGTCGTAAAAGGTCCTGGTTCTGGACGAGAGACAGCTATAAGAACTATTCAGAATACTGGAATAGAGGTGACAGGCATTAAGGATGTAACACCTGTTCCTCATAATGGTTGTAGACCTCCTAAACGAAGGAGAGTTTGATGTCTAGGTATACGGGACCAAAGGCTCGAATTTCACGACGCCTGGGTACAAATATTTTTGGAACAAAAGGTGAAGTAATTGCTCTTGATAAAAGGCCGTATCCTCCCGGTGAACATGGTAGATCTAGACGCCGTGGTAACCCCTCGGAGTATTTACTTCAATTACAAGAAAAGCAAAAAGCGAGACTTTCTTATGGTCTATCAGAAAAACAGTTTCGCAAGATTTATCAAGAAGCCAGTCGACGTGAAGGTGTTACTGGTGAGAATATGCTCAAATTTCTAGAATTACGTTTAGACAACGCGGTTTATAGGGCGGGAATAGCTGCAACTAGACCACAAGCAAGACAATTAGTTAACCATGGTCATTTTGATGTAAATGGTAATCGGGTTGATATACCCAGTTACCGTCTTCGAAAAGGAGATGTAGTTAGTCTGCGTGCTAAGGCTACCAAAATGGTTCTAGTCCAATGGAATGTTGATGTTCTTGATAGACAGGCACCTGCTTGGCTTCAAGTTGCAGATAATAGCCATGAATTTACTGTAATAGATTTACCGTCACGTGACCAGATAGATATTCCGGTACGTGAACAGCTCATTGTTGAGCTTTATAGCAAGTAGAGTTTTTGGATTTAAATCCAAACAAAATTAAAGATAGGGAGAGAAAAATGCTGGTGATGCAGAGACCAAAAGTCGAAGAATTAGATTCGTCAGAACTTGGCGACAATTGTCTTCAGTTTTCTATAGGGCCATTAGAGCCAGGTTTCGGCCAGACACTGGGTAATTCTTTGAGAAGAACCCTTTTGTCTTCCATTCCGGGTTCGGCAGTTACTCAGATTCGTTTTGACGATGCGTTACATGAGTTTGGAACTATTAATGGTGTCGTTGAAGATGTAACAGATATTGTTCTGAATCTTAAAGATTTAGTGTTCCACTCTGAAAGTGATGAGCCAATAGAAATAAGAGTAGATGTTGTAGGGCCGCAACAAGTTACAGGTGAATCATTTGCTTCGAATTCAGAAGTAGATGTAATTAACCCTGATTTGCACATAGCTACTGTTAATTCAAAAGCTAATTTGAGTTTTGAAGTAACGGTAGAAAAAGGTGTTGGCTATCTATCCTCGGATCGAACCATTGGAGATGGAGTTATCGGAGTAATTCCAGTTGACGCTCTATTTTCACCCGTCCGTAGAGTTTCTTTTGAAGTAGGTAACACTAGGGTCGATCAGTCAACGGACTATGACGAACTAATTTTGAAAATTGAGACTGATGGTTCGCTTACACCGCGAGAGGCGTTAGCTTCATCAGGCAAGACTTTGGGATCGTTAGTAGGTCTAGTTGAAAGCCTTGCAGAAGAAGAAGTACAAGGCTTGGAACTCACAGAAGCTGAATCGCCTGAAACCAATTCACCTGATATTGATTTACAGATTGAAGAACTTGAGTTATCTGAACGACCCCGTAACTGTTTAAAGAGAGCTCAAATTGATACTGTTGGGCAGTTGTTAGAAAAGTCTGCGGAGGATCTAATGACGATCACAAATTTTGGTCAAAAATCTCTAGATGAAATTTATGAAAAGCTAAATGCCAGAGGTTTATCACTGCGAGTTAGGGGTTAGTAATGCCTGCTACGCCGAAGAAGGGCCGACGTTTCGGAGGTAGTTCTTCACATCAAAAATCTATGATGGCGAATTTGGTCGCTTCTCTTATAGCAGCCGAGGCTATAACTACGACTGAAGCCAAAGCTAAGGCATTGAGGCCAATAGCTGAAAAAATGATTACTAAAGCTAAAAAAGGTGGTCTTCACAACCACAGACAAGTAGTTTCGTTTCTTCGTGACCGCGAAATGGCATCAAAGCTTTTTGATGAGATAGGACCGAGGTATCAAGACAGAGCTGGTGGTTACACACGAGTTATAAAAATTGGTCCTCGTCACGGTGATAATGCTCCAATGGCCCGCATAGAACTTGTTTAATTTTCGGGACTTAATTTTAAAGTACCCGAAATAATAGTGATATGAGAGTAAGGGCGAGAGTCGCTTATCACGGGGCAGATTTTCATGGTTTTGCAGAAAATCTTGGAGTTAGAACTATTGCTGGAGATTTAAACAAGGCGATTTCACTCGTGGTGGGCGAACCTATAAGTGTTACGTGCGCTGGCAGAACTGATAAAGGTGTTCACGCTATTGGACAAGTGGTCAGTTTCGATGTGCCTGATGGGACATCCTTGGAAAGATTGGCTTCTTCTGTTAATAGTCAATGTGGACCATCAGTTTTATTTACTGATTTACAATTTGTAGATCAGGAGTTCGATGCAAGGTTTAGTGCTGTTTCTAGAACATATTCTTACCGCATTCTAAACAGTCCTGATTTAGATCCTTTTCTTGTCGATCGAGCTTGGCACATTCCTGTCAAATTGGATGTGAACTCGATGCAGTTAGCTTCTAAACATTTAATAGGTGAGCATGACTTCAGCTCTTTTTGTAAAAAACCAAAACTCAAATCAGGGGATCCTCCTTCTTTGGTTCGTTATGTCAATTCTGCAACATGGAGTTCCCCAAATGAAAAGGATTTATTTTTTGACATTTCTGCATCATCTTTTTGTCATCAAATGGTTAGGTCAATTGTTGGAACGCTTGTTTCAGTTGGCTTGGGAAAAATTTCTCATGACTATTTACCAAGATTAATTTCTTTAGCTGATAGGCAAGCAGCTGGTGAAATAGCTCCTCCACAAGGACTAATTCTTATTTCAGTCGAGTATTAACGATATTTCTACTCTCACTGCAGTCTTGGGTTGCTGGCTAGAGAGACGCACCGTATCGTTATATGGCTGGGTTATGAAGTTTTAGATATCCCAAAAGTTATTGATCATTTAAATATTCATTACAGAGGTACTTAGTGTCTACTTATACACCGAAAAAAGGTGACATTCAGAGAGCATGGCATGTTGTGGATGCCGATGGGCTTATTCTGGGACGTCTCGCATCTGAAGTCGCGAAAATATTAAGAGGAAAACATAAACCTACTTTTACACCGCATCAGGACACCGGAGATCATGTGGTGATTGTCAATGCTGACAAAGTGGTTCTTTCAGGTTCAAAGAAAACCGACAAAGCTGTTTATAGTCATTCTGGTTACCCAGGTGGTTTGAAAACTAAAACATACGGCGAATTACTGGCCGATAGACCCGAAGAAGCATTGAGGACAACAATTGGAGGAATGCTCCCTAAAAACAGTCTGGGTCGTCAGATGTTAACAAAACTCAAAGTTTATAGAGGAGGAGAGCATCCTCATGATGCTCAAAAACCGCAACAGTTGGAGCTTGAGCACACGAGGTTACGGGGACCTAGAGAAATAAAGCCAATTGAATCACAGGAATCTGAAGGAAAAGTTTCTGACCGTCAAGAAGAGTCGTCAGAGGCGGCTAGTTCAGATACTAAGGAAGCGGTTAGTTCAGAGACTAAGGAAAAGAAAACTTCAGAAAGTATTTCTTTACAGGATTTGGGTTTAGCGAACGCAGTAATTAGTAATCTTGAAGCGGGCGGGGTTGGAACAGTAGAAGAACTTGTTAGTAAAACCAGTGAGGATATTTTAGGTATACCAAAAATAGGACCTAAGGCCGTCGAGCAAATTAATACTGCTCTTAGCGATAATGGTTTCTCACTCAAGGAAATTTAGGAAGAGAATAATATGACAGAACTTTTGATCCAATCAACTGGTAGACGTAAAGAGTCTGTTGCCAGGGTACGTCTTCGTGAGGGTAATGGTCGTATTTTGATTAATGGTAGAACGGCAGATGAATATTTCCCATCTGAAAGTCATCGTTTAATATTTATGGAGCCTTTGCGAGTTACCGGAAGTGAAGGAATTTATGATATTGATGCAACTCTTAATGGTGGCGGGATAAGTGGCCAAGCCGGGGCTTTGCGTTTGGGAATTGCCCGTGCACTGGAGGCACTAGAGCCAGAAAGGCGTAAATCGCTTAAACAGGCCGGTCTTTTGACGAGAGATTCAAGAAAGAAAGAATCCAAGAAGTACGGTTTGAAGAAAGCTCGAAAAGCTCCGCAGTATTCAAAACGCTAACGACAACAAAGGGTCTTGTTTATCCTTTACGATTAAGTAATGGGTGCATTTTTTGGTACTGATGGGGTTCGTGGCCATGTAGGCCGTGAAATCGATCAAGCAAAACTTTTTTCTCTCGGCGTAGCTGCATCTAAACATTTAGATACAAAAAGAGTTTATCTTGGGCGTGATACCAGAGAATCTAGCTTTGCTTTAGCGACAGCCCTAAAAGATGGCTTGAATCGTGGTGGTGTTGAAGTTATTTCTCTTGGGGTTGCCCCAACTCCAGAAGTTGCATATGTAGCCAAAGTAGAAAATGCAGGAGGGGCTGTTATTTCTGCCTCTCATAATGCTTGGTTTGATAATGGTGTAAAACTTTTTAGATTGGGCGGTTTGAAAATTTCTGATTCAATTCAAGATTTAATTCAAATCGACTGGGAGAAAGAGCAACTTGAAGAGTGTGTCCTTGCCTCTCCAGACTTAGAGGACAAGAACGATTCTCGTTGGATAAATTCAATAATTTTTTCTGCTGAAAAGGATTGCTTCGCAGGTCTAAAAGTAGTTTTAGATTGCGCTAATGGTGCAACTGTGAATAAGGCAGCGATTGTTTTTAAAGAACTAGGTGCTGAAGTCGTAGAAGTCGGTTCAAACCCGAACGGTAGGAATATTAACGATGACTGTGGGAGCAATAATCCGGAAAATTTGATCGAAGCGGTTGTTTCAAGTAAAGCAGATATGGGATTTGCATTTGATGGAGATGGGGATCGAGTTATAGCGGTCACTTCTGGTGGTTCCATACTTGACGGAGATCATTTATTGACGATCTGCGCTATAGATAGATTTGAACATGAGTTACTGAAAAATTCTTCGGTTGTTATAACACCAATGGCGAATTTAGGTATGAGAAATGCTCTTTCTGAGGTAGGAATTTCCCTTTACGAGGTACCTGTGGGGGACCGGAACATCCTTGAAGCTTTAGAGAAAAATGATTGGCTTTTAGGAGGGGAACAATCAGGACACATAATTTTTAGAGATTTATCAACAACAGGTGATGGTGTTTTAACTAGCGTCCAGACTTTATTGGCTCTAAATAGAAAAGGTAAAATATTAACTGATTCAAGAACGATTTTCTCTAAAGTCCCTCAGATCCTAATAAATATTCCTGTAGAAAGTAACGCTGAAAAAATTGTTGAAGAAATTACAGATGAAGTAAATGTCGCATCTATGGAACTTGGGGATGGAGGGAGAATTTTAGTTAGACCCTCAGGTACAGAACCTTTAGTTAGGGTGATGGTTGAAACTTTTGACCCCGCTTTGGCTAGTAGTGTTGCTGAACATCTTTCAAATATTGTGACTCGAAAAGATCAACGCTTTCGCTAGCCGCGAACAACACTTGAAAAAGAGATCGTAGAATTAAACCAGACTATTTTTAATTCTAAATTTTCAAAGTTCTAGAGAAAGGAAGGTTGTTAAATGTGTGGCATAATTGCCGTTTTACGGCGTCCTTCCACTAGAGAAGTTCCCGAGCTAGTAGAACTTCTTGGTTTATTAGAGTCAGTTTCAAACTCTCTTTCATTCGAGGACTTGAAGATGCTTAAAAAGCAAGTGGAATCCTTGGATTTTGTTAACTCACAATTAAAAGGATTGCCAGGTTTTTTAGCTTTGTTAAATAATGAAAGTCTTATACCCACAATCGAAACAAGTTTGGACCGACTTTTTGATTTTTTTCAAAATCCTGAAGCACAAACGTCTCTATCTTCTAACGATGTTGAATTATTGAATGCTTTATCGTCAAGGATGCGCGACTTTATATGGTCTATAAAAAATGACCGAATCGGTTCCTATAAAAGAGTTTCTGATTTAACTTCAAAAAAATTCCTCCCAAGCCATCAAGGTTTTTCGGCTTTATTGTCTTTACAACAAGCTCTTTCAGGCTTGGAGCGACTGGAAGTTAGAGGCCGAGATTCTGCCGGTTTACAGATTTTGGTTTGGGATCATGATTTAGCTGACGTTGAAATACCTGAAGCTCGATTAAATGACTTGCTATTTTGTTCAGGTTCAGTTCGAAAATCTTCAAATGGGTCTTTGTTGTTTGTTTATAAAACAGCTTCTGAAATCGGTGATTTAGGAGATAATACAAACT
>Ga0163180_10000325_pt1 | contig 27517 bp, 21 predicted proteins | sample AtlANTMetagenome_2_FD_109647 | JGI IMG/M metagenome (GOLD analysis project Ga0163180, IMG submission 109647) | Marine eukaryotic phytoplankton communities from the Atlantic Ocean - Atlantic ANT 4 Metagenome | ecosystem: Environmental > Aquatic > Marine > Oceanic | place: North Atlantic Ocean...
CCATTTTTTCCCATTTTTTCCTTAAAATTTTTCTTTTTGATCTTCCTTTTACGTCACTTTTGCGGGGAGGCAGTTCAAAAAGAAGAATCGCGTCAAATTATTTAGCTGAGCGAACACAAAGTTTGTAGAATGCCAAGGTTCGACATTTATCCAAACTTTATACTAAATCGGTCTTACCACGTTGGAATCTTCAATCTATCGTTAGAGAAATAATTACATTACAAGTTGGACAGTGTGGGAACCAGATCGGCACCGAGTTTTGGAGTAAGGTAGACCGTTGCAGCCTTTTTTTTTTCTCACTAAAAAGATATTAAGCTGTGCTCTGAACATGGGATAAGCAAAACAGGCTCCTTCAATGATCTCGCTGAATCTTCTCTGGGAACAGACAGGAAAGACGTATTTTTCTATCAGGCAGATGACAACCATTACATTCCGCGTGCTCTGGTGAGGGCATTTTTCTTTCTTAGGGATAGTTTCTTACTTCTCGTTATTTTTCAGTTATTAGATCTTGAACCACGTGTGATAAATGGGATAAAGACTTCGGATCATAAGCAACTATTTAACACTGAAAATATGTACGTATCTCAGCAAGGCGGAGGAGCAGGTAATAATTGGGCAAGTGGATACTCACAGGCAGCAAGTGTAGAAGTATATTTCCATTTGTAAACTTCTGAACCGCTCACTGAACATTCTTTACTCCGCAGAATGAGATTATGGATATGATAGATAGGGAGGCAGATGGCAGCGATAGCCTGGAAGGATTCGTGCTGTGTCACTCAATAGCTGGCGGTACAGGTTCGGGGCTGGGATCTTATATCCTTGAGGTTCTTAGACAATTATTTTTTTGTTCAAAATTATTTTTTTAAAAGGTCTTGAGTGATCGATATGGCAAAAAACTGGTTCAAACATACAGCGTTTTCCCTAATCAGGATGAAATTAGCGGTACCGTTACTCTTGCCATTATAGTTCTCCTTGTTGAATGCCTTTGCAGATGTAGTAGTACAACCCTACAATTCTCTTCTCACGTTGAAAAGGTTGATTTTGAACAGTGACAGCGTGGTTGTTCTCGATAACACTGCATTAAATCGAATTGCAGAGGAGAAAATGAAAATTGATAATCCCACGTTTTCGCACACGAACTCGCTAGTCTCTTCTGTAATGGCTGCGAGTACAACTACTCTGAGATACCCTGGATACATGAATAACGACCTAGTCAGTTTAGTTGCGGAAAGTTTTTTTTATTACAGCTTCCAACAAAGTTTTTACTTTTAAAACTCTCAGTCACTGGTACCTACACCACGTTGTCATTTTCTGATGACAGGCTACACTCCGCTGAGCTCACATGCACATGGAATAAACGCGTGAGAATAATTTAGACTACGATTAAAATTGCTTCTGAGAACGTATACAGGACACGTAAGACTACAGTGCTAGATGTCATGAGACAATTGTTGCAGACAAAAAATATTATGGTATCATCAAATATGAGGGAAAAAGAATTTGAAGAGGTTTTATCCATATGTTTTTTCACGCTTTCAAATAACTATCTGAAAACAGAGTAAATATATATCAATCCTAAACGTGATTCAGGGAAATGTAGATGCATTCCAGGTATTGCTTGAAAGCTATGAATACTTTCTTTCCGATATTTCTGTCGTGGTATTCATTTGTTTGTTCATTTTAACTTTGTGCAATATTTTGTCAGAAGTCTTCCTTTTGGAAAAAACTTGCTTACACTTTTCATTTTTTAGGTTCACAAGGGTCTACAAAGAATTCGGGAGAAGAAACTGATAAATTTTATTGATTGGGTTCCCGCGAATATCCAGGTTTTCATATTTTCACATAGTTGCAAACGTTGAAACGTATTCGCCTACTAGGTTGTTGTGTCTAGAAAGTCACCATACATCCAAACATCGCATCGTGTTAGTGGAATGATGCTGGCAAATAACACTTGGTAAAATTTTTTGTATTCATGTGTGACTTTTATAATGAAATGTTTTGCTCTAGTATTCGTCACCTATTCAAAAGTTGTCTCAGTCACTATGACAAGCTTATGCGTCGAAAAGCGTTCCTTGATCAATATGAGAAATATAGTATATTCCGAGTATGCTTATTTATTTTTTTCCGGTATTAGATAATCCAGTGCACACAAGGAAAATTTTTTGGAGTTTGATGACTCAAAGGAAGTATTAGAGAGCCTCATAAATGAGTACGAAAAATGTCAAGAGAAGCAAAGTTAAGAGTCATTTAAGTCCATATGGTATATTACTATTCCATCAAATTCGGTCACGAAGCTTTGAATTTTTATTACTATCTGGATGTAACTCAGCTGTATCAAAATAGTATAAACGTAATGATATCGAAGAAGTGAGAATACCTAGCAATAGCTGTAAATTTGGAGATATGTCGAATAAGATTATACTAAGTAACATAGTAACGAGCATCGCCATTGATGTACTGTATACTTTTACAATTGTATCGGCATATTTCATAATCCAGCTCACTAGAAGTCCAGTAAATGCAAGATTAAAAACTACAAACCAAGTTATGACGTTATATCCACGAGTCACAACTCTCGGCCATAAAGATATTCCATTTGAATATCCAACATTGATATCATCAAAAAATAATCTCAAACCATTGAAAATCACACCGAAACCATAGAGTTGAATATTTTGCCAATATAAATTATCATTATTCATCTTCATAAGCTTCTCAGTGTAGACACCCGCTAAAGCACTGAGACAAGCAGAAATAATTCCAAGAACATAACCCATCGATGGAGCTGCTAAAGTAGAGCCTTTATCACAACTGATTTGACTTATAGTAGCACCTATCATCAGAAGAGCTAATGCTATCCACTGCAGTCTATTGAGGTGACGTTTAAGTATAATGCGAAAAAGTAGACCAGTAGTAACTATTTTCAAGTTTCCTAAGATTTGGTAAGTAGAAGGATCTACATATTGAAGTGTCAAAAATTGAACATTGTTGTGAATCAAGTAAATGATGCTCGGTATAGGAAAGAGAAGTGCACTTTTCCAATCGCGCGTTATGTGCGTGCCTTTCGGATCCATCAAATACTGACGGTGTAAAAGTAAACTCGAAACAACCTAGGAAATAATTAAAAAAACCTTTAAAGAAAAAAAACTAACCAGTTTCAATATTTCAGCCAAAAAAGGTACAGTGGCGAAATTATATCTATATTCTCCATTTGACTTAGATGCAGTCGTCAGGAGCCCTTGAGAACTCGTCGCTAATGTTAGTATAGTAGCCATCATTAACTTATGATATCTAGGAGTCATTTTTTTGCGAGCAAGAAAATTTCGTAATTTCAATTTTGAGTCTTTATGCTTGTGATTATATAAGACACAGAAGGCACAGTACGTTAGTATTGTGTTGATGCTGAGAGCTGTAGAAGCTGACAGATTGTGAAACCTCTTTAAATATGTTATTTAATCGAATTGTGTAAATGAAGTGGTGTTAGAAAGGTATCTCGCACGAATATTTGCAAAAGAAAAGATTTCCGGAAACAATTTAGGGTTACTATTTTTAATAAAAATGCCTTTATACATTATAGGGTTTAGGGTATCTGATGAACAAAAAAAATATGAAATTAAAAAAAGTATTGTACGGGTACCAGTGGCAATTACGAAAAGGTAGAAATTGGTATTTTTAAAGTCTGATCTAATAGCTGATTACCTGGAGAATGAAATTGATGTGGTTCTATGATGGATAGGGTTTCATTCGTCTACTTTATAATGTTTTTTAAAACTGTTACTTTATACCTCAAGTTTTGAGTGGCTGCTTCGGAAAACATTCTATCTTTAGTATATTGTTCTTGTAGCCTTCTCGCCTCATCTTGAATTTGAGGTAAACTAATTGTTTCACTATTTGTATATTTGGAATATTTCGTTGCAAATACTTTATGGTATTTCCCAAACTGGTCTACCTCAGGCTTATGGTTCGAAACTACTAATTCCTCCATGTTTTGAATACCCGGAGCTGAATTGATATAAGACGTATCATTGTCGAGAAAGCCTCTTTGAGCTGTCTTCAAGTTTCCTTGAACAGTTAGAGTAGAGTTTGTCAGTGCGTGGCGAACTTCGTCGGGCAACTCAGAATCAAAATTCATATCTGAAACTATTTCAATTTGGTTTTTTAAATGAGCATCAATCCGTGCTCGCCTGATTTCAATGGTATATTCTCGCCAGCTTCTTTCGTTAAAACCATAGTTGAAGTATGCCTCCTGTTCTACTCCGCGTACTCTCCATGGAAGCATATCTACATTATTGAGATCTAGGTCAAAGATACCCCCATGTCCCAAGTGTAAGAATTCTTTGTACTCTTCTGGTGGAATAAATCGTGATCCCCCAGATCCCCCAGGCAGAATGCGCTGACCCTTTGAGTTGAAGCGAGCAAGTGGTGGTTGGCCATTAAACGTGTTCCATCTTCCATCTGGCAGCTGGGCGGGTGGATTATTTTCTTGAACTTTGGGTTTACCGGGAGGCGCCTTAGGTAACGGAATAAGTCCTGTACCTTTCGATCCTACTCCTGGATCCTTTATTTATTTTTTATTAGTTCTTACTTCAAAAGTTGAAAAATCGTACCTTCTCATGTTTAGTTGAAATATCACCATATAGCTTAAAGAAAGAAACAGTACTCAAATGTTGGTTTAAGAATAACGCATTGCCTTACCTCACTGTACATTTTGTTCTCGGATTCGTATTCACGTGAATCGTCATCATTTTCACCAAGGAAAAAAGTTGCAGGATCGGTCATGAAAAACTTTCTATCTGTAATACGAAATCATGATACACTAACTAACACGGCAAAAGATGCGTTATCTGTATTTGAAATATTCACCTCAAAATGCGTCAAAGGTCTACACACAAAAAAACACTTCTTGTGCGACGAAGCTCAAAATTCTCGTATACGACGGAATTGCCAAAATGTCAGGCTCTGAAGCCGCATAAACACGAATAAAGGACTTCGTGAGACTCTTTTGCACAACTGTAATGTAGCTTGAATATGACAAGAGCGCAAACACGATTCTTGAAAAGTAATCAATCTCGATAATACTAGACGTCGTCCGCCGTTTAGCTAACAGCAATATTTTTGCAATATTTCCGCGTGGCTGATACGTGTTTTTTTCATCTCGTAGACAGACTCAAAATATTCTGTACGAGCACGAATCTAAAAAAATTTGACGTACCCGGGTACGTACGTATGGTCCATACCATACATGTAACGTACGTAAGTAAATTTGACGTGTAAGTAATCAAAATTTAAACGAAGCAAAGTCTTCAGAGCGAACAAAGACTACAGAAGTGTTATCAGAGGAGACCTGTGTATCAAGTTAGCCTTATGTATGCTAATTTCCGCTTGTCTACACAGAATAACTTGAAAAGTTGCTTTAAGCAGCTGAAGACACCTTCCAAGCGTCTTCATGTTCAGGTTTTGTCGTCATCTTTGCAAATGTTTTTTATATGCTTTTTTTCAAGCAGGTTTTTGCAAAAGGAAAGCAACGAAGTCGTAGAGGCTCTAATCCAAAGCAAGGTGGCTCTGTGTAAGTGTAATTTTGAGTTGAATTTCCGAAAGTTTGACGTTTAATAATATAGAGAACAATTCTTACCACCCATTGATCCAGATAATGAACAATTTGTAATTTATGTCCGGTCAAAAAAAGGTTTGAAAACGTGGTTTCCTCTCAACGTAGTCACAGGAGGTTCTACTGCTAATACTTTAGTGAAAGGATTAGACAGTAATTTATCGAAAGATGTATTCTTCTCTTCTTTATTGCCAGTTTTCTCACATTTTCTTGCAGTTGGCTCTGAAATCGCTGGCAAACAATATCGGCCAGGCTTTATATAAAGAGCAAGTTCAGCTAGAGGAAATGGTCAGAAAAATGCCAATGTTGAGAAGTGCGAGAGAGCTCGAGTATGGATTTAGTGTCTTGGACAAAAAGAATCCCAACACTATGTTCAAACCTTCAGACAAGGACGTTTTCGTTATTCCACCAGAGGAAGAGACAAGAATGCCAGCTCAGGAAGCAGCAGCAGGTCTTAAAAAAATTGGAGATAACTTCAAAAATTTATTTGACGGGGTAAACTAAAATTTGAATTCAAAGCGCGAGTTCTCTCCTAGTCACTAAGTATGCGCATAGATTGTGATGTCTCTATAAGAATACTTATTCCTATCCAGCGCTATTTTTTTTTTCTTGTTCTATTTTGATACATTAATATCAGTGCTAGTAAGTATGTTTTTCTTCAGTCTTCAGTGAAAAGGAATGCCTCGGCATCATATTTGCCTCCTGCTCTGAATAGCCATGGTTGTGCAGGATGGAGTACGCAATTTGAACACGCACTGAATACTTTTGAACGACTATCTTTCATTATTTTCAATGGTCTTATTGCCACATTTGACAATACATCTGCTATGAAGAAACTAAAAATCTGAACTGATGAGTCATTCAATTCAAGAGAGAAAAATGGATAAATCATGTGAAATTCTACCGATATCACACCACAGCTAAATGATAGTGCACGCTCTGCTTTGCTCGACTGCTCAATATTATACCAATATAATTTACCGTTGTCACACCCTACCAAAATGTAGTCACCTTGTGGGTGTACATCCAAAGTGGTTATACGAGTTGATTCAAATGCAAATTTGCGTAAAACTTGCTGAATTTTGAGATCATATATTACCATAAACTTCATGGAAGCAACCAAAATGTATGGTTTGCAAGGATGAAAAATAATTTTTGAAATATTGTTATTTCCTTCTATGGTTAGTTTTTGTGATGTTCTTTTCGAAATCTGGTGGACACATATCTCGTTTATGTTGGATCCATACGCGCAAAGGAAATCACCCTTATGATGCCAAGATACACCGCTCAGATGAAACGGACTCGAAACACTCAACGCTGTTTTACTTAAGTTCATCCAGCTGTACGGAATTCTATTTAAGTGTCCAAAAGAAGTATTTTCCACCACTTTTTCAGTACCAATTTCTATTAGACTGTCATTGAATCGAGATTTCAAAGTATCCATCAAGTCTACAAAATAAAGAATATTAAATACATGGAAAGAAATTAAATATCTTTCTTTCTGGGGGCACCATGTCATACTCGAAACCGGCGTCACTGTTTTGATCATATGAAGGCATCTTCCAGTGGACAAACTCCAGATTCGAACTGTGCTATCGCATGCAGAGGACGCTAATAAACTTCCAGACGGATGTACACTAATCGCATTTATTGCCTTTTCATGTCCAACAAACTTCATCGTTAGTTGAGAAGGAAAAAGAGGCTTCACATCAAGTGCTTTCAAGTCTTGTATTATGTCAGATACTTTTATATCCATTTTAGTTCTTTGAACTCTAGGACACAGATAAAGATCCAGACATCTACCAAACTGGTCCTTGAGGAAGTGTTTATACACGGGTACACGGCGCAATGTACCCATATTTGAAATGTCAATTGTATTGCCCAGGTATTCAAGAGGTGCATTGTATGAATCTTCATGACCCCCAAGTTTTGTACGGGGAGCTCTAAGTGCTCCCCTATCAGGATTTACTGACTGCTCAATACCATTCCAAAGTAATCTTAGATTAGGAGCTATCTTGGGTAGTCTTGATATCTCAGGGTTTTTACGAATAGTTCTCAAAATATTAATGACATGTTTGGATTCCCACTTTGAAGCTAGAAAGCGGCGTTTTGGCTCATTACCCTGAGTAATTTCGATTTTGGAAGACTCCATGTGAGCGTCCATAGCAATATCATTCATAAGTACACCCGTGCATAGATTACGAATAAACTTTATTTCATTTGAAGATAGGTGGATACCAGCACCGAGCTTTTTGTCGACGAGTTGTCTCCAACTATCACTTCTGTCTAATTTCTGTAAAAGCTTATCGAGAGAGTCAACCCTATTCTGTCTGTCTAGTTTTCGTCCGAGTAATGAATAACCGACGTGACTCTCATCGCGATACCATTCATCCGGAACGCCACCAGTGGTGTTGGAATTCAATATTGGATCGAACTCCATTTATCACTGGTTTACGAAGGGACAGTTCTACGGTTCACTGGAAGCACTTCCTTCCGTATCGCTTCAAAGGAGAAAAATAGTCCTTTTACGGGTAGTTGTAAGTTATGCGTGTTATACCTTTTTTTCCTGTCCACCAGCTCGAAAACGTAAAAGAAGGAGCTAAGGTCGTTCACTTATAAAGCTAAATTTTAGAAAAGTTTTCATAAAAAAAAACTTTTTCCGTACCAGTACCACTGGTACCACCCGGGTACCATACTACTGAGGAAGTTTAATATTACTATAATATACTACCATGGGAGTTTCAGACAGACAAATCGTAGGCAATGGTGTCGGAATAGGTGTGAACTTTAAATTTCTCCTTTTTGAGTCACATTCATTTTCCTTACAAAGGTGCCGGGATTGGTTGTGGTTTCGGTTTGGGTTGGGGTTTCGGAGGTGTTTTTTTTTCAAACGTAGCTTTTCATCAACTTACATTTTCTTGAAAGGGAGTAACTTAGGCGTTCTTGGTTTAGGCGTTGGTGGAGGATGCGGAATAGGCATTGGCTTTGGCTGGGGGTACGGGGTAGGTTGGGGCAGCAAATATATTGATCAGAATATAAGTTTCAAAAAGTAGTTGTGTAGCAAGTCTAAAAAAGTTTATACATTCTTAACTTATTTTGCTAGAATTTGTAAGGCTTCTGCGGTCTTCCCGTGGAGAGATAAAACCGTCGATGCGATATGAGCTGGACTCAACCCTGCTTGCTCAAGTTGAAATTGATCAGATCCATGCTCAATGGGAACATCGGGGAGTAATAATGGCCGGACTTTCAAATTACTATCCAACAATCCATCAAGAGCCAGAAATTGAAGGACGTGTGAGGCGAAACCTCCTACTGACCCTTCCTCTACAGTGACCAAAATTGGATGTTCTTTTGCCAAGCGACGGATCAACTTTTCGTCCAAAGGCTTACAAAATCTTGCATCCGCAACTGTTACGCTAACACCGTACTCTTCAAGCATCTTGGCTGCTTTTAAACAATTGTTCGTCGGGGTTCCATATCCTAACAAACACGCGTGTGTGCCTTCTCGCAACACCTGCCCTTTTCCAACTTCCAGAGGAACACCTTTGTACCCAGGATTGCCGATTTTAACTCCTTCTGATTCTAAATCCAGGCCAATACTAGGGCCGCGTGGATACCGAAAACAAGATGGACAATCGTCAATTGCAAAAGAAGTTGCTATCATGTGGCATAGTTCTGCTTCATTCCTGGGTGCCATGACTACCATGTCAGGGAGACAAGCCATAAATGTGATATCATATGCACCTGCATGCGTAGGACCATCAGCACCTACTAAACCAGCGCGATCCATGGCAAAACGCACAGGTAATTTCTGGAGCGCAACATCGTGAACAACCTGATCAAATCCTCGCTGTAAAAAAGTTGAATAAATTGTGCACATTGGTTTCAATCCTTCCGCTGCTAAGCCGGCAGCAAAAGTGACAGCGTGTTGCTCGGCAATACCAACGTCAAAAGTACGCTCTGCAAAATATTTCTCGAAGTGATTGATTCCTGTTCCCCCCCCCATTGCAGCGTGTACTGCTACAATACTGTCATCAAGCATAGCTTCACCTACCATTGCATCTGCAAAAACTTGAGTATAAGTTGGAATGGTCGTGCTTGCCTTCTTTTGCTCCCCTGAAGCTAAGTCAAATTTCGACACTCCGTGATATTTATCCTGAGCTGATTCAGCAAACGAATAACCGCGGCCTTTCTCTGTCACAACATGAATGAGGACGGGACCAACACTCTTTGTTTCCTTCACTTCTTGCAAAATTGCAACTAAGTCATTTAGATTATGTCCGTCCACAGTTCCAATGTAATACAATCCAAGCTCCTCGAATAAGGTAGCACCTGAACCACTAATCATACCCCTGGCATATTCGTCAACCTTAGCTGTGACTTCCTGCACGGGAGTTGGCATCTGCTTCGTTATCGCTTTGGCAGACTCTCGGAGCTCACGAAGAGGTTTCGAGGACTGTAACCTAGCAAAAGTTGAAGATAAAGCTCCTACTGGATCTTGATTTAAACTATTATATTGTGTCGGTAATGATACTTGTTGATTGTCATTCAATATAATGATCATATTTGTATCAAGATAGCCCGCATTGTTCATCGCTTCATAAGCCATCCCACCTGTAATTGCACCATCTCCAATGACTGCAATAACTTGGTTCGATTTTCCCTGCATATCACGAGCTACTGCCATACCCAAACCAGCGGATATTGATGTGCTACTGTGACCTGCACCAAAGCAGTCAAACGGACTCTCACTTCGTTTTGTAAACGGGGATAAACCGTCTGTCTGTCTTATAGTATTCATACGATCTCTGCGTCCAGTGAGAATCTTGTGAGGGTAAGCTTGATGGCCTACATCCCATATGATCTTATCAGTTGGTTGATCAAAAACATAGTTCAGTGCGACTGTGAGCTCAATGACACCAAGACTTGATCCCAAATGACCGCCCGTTTGAGACACGTTGTAAATTAAGTCCGCTCTAAGTTCCTTGGCAACCTGTTCCAGTTGATCTGCGCTCAAGTTCTTGAGATGACTTGGAAAATTAATTGTATCCAAGAGAGGAGTGGCAGGCTTTGAAGATATGGCGCCATACCCTGCAATCCCCGGTATTTGACCTTCCTCCAATTCGGACAAGGCATCACTTTGTGAAACTCTAGTCGCCACGCTACGTTTAAATTTCAGTTTCCCATTTTTGATATGCGGATGCTTCGACGTTTTTTTATTAGAGGACGCTGAATAATCTGAGTTTCTCAGTAGTGCTATTTTCATCCCCGATGCAGAACACTTCAGCATTGTTTCTGATTACTGAGGTATGATTTCGATTTTCGATTTTTTTTGTCTCACGTGCAGCGCGCGGAACACACTTCCCTGAATTCGACTTATCTAAAACTCCGTAAACAAAAGGAAATCGAAGAAAATATTTGTGGTCCGAATAATACTTTGACTTTTATCTTTTTGATCTTCTTCATTGATTTTTTCTTTCTTTCCAATCGAGACCCTAAATGTCATTATGTCATAAGGTTAAAAAAGGGAAAGGAGGTTGGGTGGTCAAATTCTGCAGTTCGAATGCAACGCAGAACCGATTTTTTCTGATCATGATTAAGAATTATCAATATGCTTTTAGTATAGAATCTTATTTTGGGAACTCAATTAGCAACCGATATCGTAAACGTGTTACATCTCCTTATCAACATGAGCTTAAAAGCTCCCTAAGTTTGATCACTCAAAATTTCACCAAATTGAATACGAAGTTACTCACAAGAAATGCAGATCACAGTTACGTGAAAAAAGCTAATGAGCGACAAAATATCTGCAATGTAACAAGTGATGGCGAGCGTTCTGTGTTTGTCAACGCAGCTGATGGTGAAAGTTCACTTGAACTTAAGGAATATAGTCCTCAGTTCTTACGTGTCAGAATGGGTGTATTCCTGAGTATACTCATTGGTTATTCTTGTTACTATTTAACGAGGAATAGTCTTACATTTACTGCTCCGGCAATGGTTGCTACAGCAAGCCTCGGATTGGATATCACTTCAATCGGAGTGATTACCTCCATTTTCCCGCTTTGCTATGGATGTAGCAAATTTATTAGTGGGGTAGTTGGGGATGCTTTGTCCCCCAGCGTTATGCTTGGGGGTGGTTTGGTTGCAACGGGTGTCATAAACATTATGTTTGGTGCTAGTTCAATATTACCTGTGTTTTGTGTGTTATGGGCTATGAATGGTATTTTACAAGGTTTTGGTGCACCAAGCTGTGCAAAAATTCTGACCTCCTGGTTTGCCTCAAAGGAAAGAGGAACATATTGGGGCATGTGGAATATTGCCCATAATTTAGGAGGCTTTACTGCTCCTATTCTGGCTGGAACTGCTGCTCGTACATATGGATGGAGCTGGGGGCTCTGGGCACCCGGTTTTATTGCGGTAATCGTTGGTGCTGTGATTATTCTCACTCTCAAAGACTCTCCAGAAGCCAAAGGATTTGAGCCTGTTGAAAATATATGCAACCACAAGGAAGCAAAAAAGCAAACTGAACAGATGGAACAAAAAATTAATTTATGGGAAAATTTACTTCATAATGTTCTTTCGAATCCATTTATTTGGGGACTTGCTTTCACATATTTTTGCGTTTATGTTGTTCGACAAGGAATTACCTCTTGGTCAGTTTTTTATTTAATAAAAGAGAAGGGTGTCGTAGATGCTGGTGCAGCAGCAGTACGTGTGTCTGGTCTTGAGCTCGGTGGCCTTATTGGAAGTCTATTGGCGGGCAGAATAAGTGATTGGTATATAGCGAGTTCAAATGGTGGAGCTGTTGGAAAGCGTATCCAAATAGTGATTGGATATCTTGTTGGAGTGGCTACCATGTTGTTATCATTTAGGGCAATCCCTGCAGGGACGCCATTTTTGCAAGCATTGATCGTATTTATGATTGGTTTTTTCCTGTATGGTCCTCAAATGCTAATTGGCTTATGTGGAGCTGAAATTGTTGGGCGCCGTTCAGTTGGTGCTAGTGAGGGCTTTCTTGGATGGATAGCTTATCTAGGCGCTGCAAATGCCGGTGTACCACTTTCTCTTCTCGTTCAACAATATGGATGGGATGCTTTTTTCCTTGCCTTAATTTGTGCTTGTGGAACTGGAATATTATTGCTAGCACCACTCGTGGGAGCAAAAAGTTATCTGCAGCGTCAAAATTAAAAATGTCTGAGAGCTATATATATATTTTTGTAGGCTTCAAGTGAGTCACGCAATACAATAGTGACTTATTACATACATGTGACTGAAGTCTTTTTCTTAAAAATGTATTTCATTTATCTACTATCTCAAAAGAAATATTTTGAGATGAATAATCATATGTATTGTGATCGATAGCATTCGTATCACTAAGTTCTAAACTAAAGAAATCCATCACATCAACATCCTATATTAAACAGTTATAATCTTTCTTTTTTAAATGTAACCCTGCTTACCTGAAAAAGTGGTCCTGCATGCCAAGTTCCCGTATTAAGCTTTACAATAGTTCCTCCTTGAGTTCAAATATTTAATTTAGAACGATTTTTACTCAATGTGTTACCAGTAACTTTGAAAGCCACGAGATCATCCAGTGATGGAGGATTATCAATGCAAAAATTAGCGCGAGCAACAACTATGTACCTGAAACACTTAGTAATAAGTTTTTCTTGATCTGTTTTGGTTTCTTTTGATTTACCATGGTGAATCTTGAACGGAAGCTAAGCACTGTGTGACTTGTTTGTGATATGTGATCTTATGGAAGTTTAATGTTCTTTCTTTCTTTCTAAATATATAATATCTCGGAGTCCCACGATTTATCTCAAGTTGAAGTTCCTACAAAATGTACCTACGTGAGCACAGGAAATCTAAAAAATAGGAGGCTGCTTACATCTACTGAGAAACATTTTCCATCGTATTGCCACGATACAACCTCAAATATGGTGTGAAAAAGAAAACAAGTAAAACAGATATATCGGTACACCTGTCCAAACTGATCAAAGTTATCAGAATTGATTTCTACCGGATGTATTCTATTTGTCAGAGTAACTTGCCTTTCTGAATCATTACTGAAACATAAATTTCTACGTTTTTTTCTTGATAAATCTATTAGACAACCGGTAGCACCAAGTGCGTTCTCCCGTGGCGAGCAGCGGTACATAAAATTAGACAAAATGAATCAAATTTCAACTGTGAGTTAACTGTGAGTCACGGGGAAGCGGTGTAAAGATATATGTAAATGATTATTATTTTGCACACGTGTATATTTTATTTTTTACTCGTACGAGTACAGTACGTGTAGGCAAAAATGTGGCAAAGAGGCAAATTTTGTACGAGACGAAAAAATCACTGGGTGGTTCGCTTTTATTTGAACGTTGCGCATAGAGCTGAAAGTCAACGTCGACAGCCGAGGCCTCGAATGTTTTATCGTCAGTAAAACGAGGAGAGCGTCGCGGCCGCTTCGGAGCACATTCAGTCATTAGGGCATCAAAAGTCGGGAGTAAAACGTCGTCGCCGTCGAGAGGAAAAGCAGAGAGTATTTCGCGAAACGAAGTTTTCTCGGAGGAGGGGGGTAATTCACATTTTTTTTTATTCATCGAATCACCCGACTAAAACTGGAAAACTGAACGAAAAAGAAATAAAAAATGAGTCAGATGTTAAATACTGCGAACACGTAAGGAATGTAACTGAGGATGAACAGTTATATAAAACACCCTCTCCGATGGTGTTTTAAAATTAATTTCATGAGCTCTTAAAGAGACGGCTGCAAATGCTTCCCAATTCCGTAGAACCAGAGTTTTTCAAATTCTTCAAGGACATAAAAAAGACTGGGATATTCAAAGCTCCAAAAGAGAACTTAAAAAAAATTCCAGTGAGTTTTGGATCATTTGACCAGTACCGGGAGAGTTTTTATCCCGCGCTCTTGGAAGAAACTTTAGAAGGCATTGAGGATGGTTTGTTTGAAAATATCGGTTAGATTCAACTTATATATTTTTCAAGAATTTCAATAAATATTTCCATATAGCTCAAGATTTGCAGTATCTTTGCAAAGTAACCAAAGTGGGAAAGGACAATGATTTCTTTACGATATATTTCCAGATCGAGGATGAATCGAAATTTAAAGACTTTCAAGTTGGAATGGTGATCCTTATCTCAAATGAAAAATTCCATTCTATGTTTCATGAAGTGAAAAATGACTCTCACTGCACTGGTGTAATAACATCTTCAGATCCTTCGAAATGTCAAGTAAAGGTTACAATTTCTCAAGAGCACGGGGATGAGTACTTGATTAGTAATTTTAGCAAGGTATCATCTGACGCTGCCAATTTTCGTGTTTGGGCAGTATTATCGGAAAAGTTTACTTCAGGATTTTACTGCTACGTGGCCCTTCATGCTTTCGAAGAAGTACACGAGGTATTATTTTTTGTTATTATCTTTGAACAGTTTACAACTAACCCAATCCTGGTTTAAAAGCGTTTAAAAAAAGCGATCCTAAATCCACGTAAACTTTGTTGTGAGCAAAATATTGCTCTTAAGGAAATCGATCACTATTTAGACAGTTGTTCCTATACCCAAAGTTTTGATCTAATGTTCAATGAAATGCAGAAACAGACAATTAAATGGGCGGTTGGTCGCTCAATTGGTACCATAGATGAACAGAACATTCTAGCAGTTCCATTCACTATTGTGCGAGGACCACCTGGCACAGGCAAAACACATACTTTGGTAAATTCTTGAATCTCTATTTTTTTGCTTTTATTTTTTAAATCTTAGTTCGGTATTCTAAATACTCTACATTTAATTCTTTTCCAAAGATATTACAGAAGTGTCACCGCTCTTTTGCAGGGTGAAAACGTGGAAAGACCAACGAATTTACAGCACGGAAAATTCAAAAATTATAATGCATGCAGATATGTGGAAAAAATATCTGTGAAACCTCGTATTTTAGTATGTGCTCCAAGTAATGCTGCCGTCGACAATATATGTGAGAAAGTTTTGAAAATGGGCTTTAAGCAGACAAACAATATGCCTTACCGACCAGGTATTATTCGGTTAGGGGCATTTGATGCCCTCATCTCAGATGATATAAAATCTGTTCTTATTCAAACAAAAATTAAATCCCTTCTTTCCTTATCAGAAATAGAATGGAATAAACTTTATTCTCAGTTTTACTGCAACGTGCTTGCAATTAACCAGCAGATTGAGAACATCAATCTTTGCGGAATAGCCATTCATAGTGTAGACACGTATATCCAGTCTATTGAAATTCGTGATCGTTGCATAGCTGAATTAGCTCGACTCGAGCTTGTAAATACCAAGCGTACTCCAGGGCTGAGTCCAGGGATGAAAAATGAGAGCACAGAATTACACATAGAACTCGAAACATCATTTCTGGATGAAGCGGAGATAGTTTTTACAACTTTAACATTATGTGGACGTCATACTTTAAAGAAGAACTCAAAATCATTCGATATATTGTTGATAGATGAGGCAGCACAGGCGAATGAACTTGCTACTTTAATACCACTTAATCTTGGTGTGAAGCACTGTATACTAATTGGGGATAATTTCCAACTACCATCAACTATAATTTCTGAGCGTGCTAAAACTGCGAAATTCGGTAGGTCTCTCTTTCAGAGACTGCTAGAAAATGACTTTGATTTCATATCCCTTTCTATTCAGTACAGAATGCTGTCCGGAATTCGCCATTTTCCATCGCGTTTCTTCTACAATGGAATACTGGTTGACGATCTATCCATGTCGAGCGAGGAAATGATGAATCAGATGTGGCCGAGCGAGCCTTATTTGCTCTTCGATACCAGAGATACATTTGAGGCACGTGTTAATCGAGGATCCGTTGTCAACTTATTTGAAGTTTGTTTGATTTTATCTCTACTAAAATGTTTCATATCTATGAATCCAGGGACAACTCTACAGAACATTGCTGTGATAACACCATATAGGGAACAAAAAGATCTTATTGAACAGACTCTGAGAGCTACTTTTAAAAGAAGTAGTTCATTCCCAAGTGTTAGTACAGTTGATGGTTTTCAGGGCAAAGAGTGCGAGTTTGTTATTGTATCATGTGTACGTGCCACAAACAATATCGGATTTTTATCAGATGCTCAGCGTCTGAATGTTGCTCTTACTCGTGCAAAAAAACGATGTTGGATTTTAGGCAATTTGAATTCGTTAAGCAAAGACAAGATTTGGAGATATGTTGTCGAAGATGCTGTTTCAAGACTTTGCATAATTCAGGGCCGGGAGTCTCATGCAATTTTGCGAAGCTTTTCAAATCGCATTGAATTCCCGATCTGAATAGAAACCTGCAAATATCCGAGCTTTTTCTATCTGCACCTAGTATCCAATCATCTCGTTGTTATAAAGCTATGAATCTATTCAAACGATTCGAAAAAGATGCATCTCTATCACGTAAAATAAATGTAATTTTCCTAAATTTGTTCGCAAACAAAATCCAATGCATACTTATTTCTGCTTATGTTCCAACTTTCCATATGATGCAGATCTGACACTTGACCTAAAATGTGTGTCAGGCTCGATAGCGGTAGCGCTGAAAGAACTTCACAGCGAGTGAGGCAGATTCTATGAAGCCAGCTTAGAGTCATTGCCAAGTGTTTACTCCCGGACAGACAAGATTGAAGCACTTCCAAAAGCAATACAATGTGTTCTTGAGGTAACATCTTTATCACATTTCTTATAGTTCTTTGTGGAATACTGCATAAAATTGATTGCAATAAACTAAAGTCAAATTTGAGCCCAAGTGCAGTTGATACAGCCTCACAATATGAACCTGTTGTGATCATTTCAATCACATGAATGCATTTGATCTGTTTACCAACTTCAAATAAACCTTTCCGGAAACTTTCTTCTGCAAATACATATAAACCATTTGTGGTAGAAGCAGCCCAGCACTGCTTCACTGGGGAGCACTTGATTGACAATATAAATTTAGTAGAGTGGTTGCATAAATTTTCCATCTGAATCCAATTCCCCGCAGAGCATCGTCTTAGGAGCGTGTAACCGCTACTTTCAAACGTATATATATGAAAGTAAGAGCAAGCTAACAGTAAATCACCATCCATATTGTACGAGAGAGAGAGCATATTTGCATCTCGATGATCCCGAGTTCCTTTTATATCTTGTGATGCATCAAATGAAGAAACTATTTCCATAGTTCTTGAGCAAATAATGGAGATGTTCCCATCAATGCTTGCAACGGCGAGATGAGAATTGTAAGAATTCAAATCGAGACAGGTAATGTCGCTAAAAAGTGAAATCACTTCCGTTTGTTTATTTCTTCTATCATAAATATCCCAAAATCGAATACTTTTGTCCCACGAGCCAGAAATTATTACCGAGTTTGAATAGTTGAAGTGTAGACCTGAGACTGGTGCTTCATGCCCGACAAATACATCAAGAAGCCTTCCTGACTTTAGTGACCATAGAAATATCTTACTAGTATCACACGTTCCGGCACACACCATTTCACCGCTACTATCGACAGCCAGACAACTATATTGTCCAGACTCATCCCCAACAAAAATTCTGAAGTTACGATGACGAATAAGGTCAAAAGCTCGAACCGTTCCATCAAGACTTGCAGAGATGACAACATGATTACCTGTTGTAAAAGTAACTGCTGTTACTGGCATTAAATGTTCGGAAAATGTCGCAACACAAGCTCCAGAGTTATAATTCCATACTTTCACCTTAAAATCTACCGACCCAGTTGCGATCAAAGAACCATCTGTTGAAAATGCACAGGTTCGAACACTTTGTTGATGGCCCTCATACTTACATATCATCATCTCCTCTCTCCATTCCCACAGAGATATTTGTCCATTTCGACCAGATCCGAATAGTATAACTTCCCCATTATCACTAAAATTGCAATAATTTAGACTATGATGGACGAGTGCAATTTTCTGAAGTTGCATACCCAGATGAATATCATAGAGTATAAAAAAAAAACTGTCAAAACCAACAACTAAAAGTGAATTCTCTCTGTTGAAGCATGAAGTCGATACCAGCGAAGAAGAATTTATTTTTTTAACTTCTTTAATTCTCCATTTTTCCTTGATTTTCGACCACGTAAGCAACGTACCATTCCTTGTAACACAATAAGTAGTTGACATATCATTACTTATATGGGTGTCTATTATATTTTCTTTTTGACCCACCAGAACTTCAGCTTCCCCCTCCCAAACCTGATTTCGTAGTTCAAAAATCCGACAAGCATAATCTTCACAGCCTAAAATAATGCAACTATCATCCAAGCTCCAACTCAAACTGCGATTATTATTAGAGAGAGGAACTGCGAAAGTTTTGTATAGACTAACTTTCTCAAAATTCAACCCAACAAGTTGCAGTGCCCAAACGTCAACTCTACCTTGTCTAACTACCGCAAAAAAATTGGATCCAGTACTAAATTTAACATCAAGAACACGCTCTCTGGTGTTTATTTTCATGATTGTCACTTTTTTTTGAAGATTCAGAATACAAATACACCCTAGGAAATCAACAGTCAATAAGAATTTGCCACATGAGCTCATAGACAAAATTGAAATATTTGTAGAGTTCGCAATTTGCAATACTTCTGAACGTAAATTTGTGTAGTCATATGTAGAAACATACTTTCCTACACTGAAATAAAGTATACCATGTTTCAACAAGATGTTACCACCACTGTATTTTGCTCCTATAATCTTTTCAATTTGTTGAACCATTTCCGTTTTTTTGCCCTTTTCTCTTCTTAACTTCGATCAATATCGTAACGTTATTCGCCAGCAGGCAGACGCGAGGATTCTACCTTGAAATCGAAAAATGATCGATTCGAGGCCCATCAACCATAGAAAACTAAATATCAACAAAAAGCTGTATAACGTATTTGTCCAATTTTTCTTTCATTTTCTAACACTGGAAAGAGCAAATTCCATGATACCCTAACCCTCGAAAAATTTCTTTCTTCATTTCTTGGAACTCTTTTGCAAATAACTCTATATTGAGATGGTTCATTCAGTCGGAGTGAATTTATGACGTGTTCGATGTCATTACTTCGCAATCTTCGTGTCCTACACGATTTCGCATTTGCAAGAACTAAGATGTTGATTCGTTGAAGCTTTGTGGTGTCTTTCTTGTTTCTCCCAAACGAAAGAGGTGCGTTCGACGCATTGTTCTCTCTCTTTCTGATTCAAAAGCAAGTTATGTGCAAGAACCAGAAATAAACCGAACATTTCCTAGGTAATTTAGATAATACTCAATAGTGATATAGTTCGTACGAGACTAGAGAAGAAGTGGGGACGCGTAAACAAACTTTCAACTATTTGTCGTGTACGGGAGCCTTAAAAAAAACTTCGGCATTTTGAAATTTGAAATTAGTTTTTATTAGTTGCCGTATAGTTTCATTTCTAAATTTCCGGCATGATTTTTACTCCACCCAATACCTTGAAGGATCCGTTCAAAAATCTTAATAGTTCATGGAATAGCCCAACAACATTTCTGCAGATGAAGGCTCGAAGCTGCAGTACTACAAGAAGACAAGCAGTAAAAAGAAATGCTTCGGTGGGCTTGGAAACCCTGGGACTAAATATTGACTTTCTAAGTAATATTGTTACAAAGTTGGATTTCCCGTCGAACGACGCATCAGCATCTTTTGTTTTGGGTGTTTTCACGGGAATGCTTTCTCAATTTTCTTATGAAAAGTCTGAAAAACATCGTAACAGGAGGGGGGAACTGCCTTCCTTCAATATAAATTCAGGTAAAAGTAAATCTGAAGACGTACAGGCTTTTGTTGGAAGCATTTCGAATTCAATTGCAGTTAATCATACAGAGCAGGCAAATTGGTTCAATAAAATTGTGGCTGCAGCTTGGCCATATCTGGACGAAGCCACTAGTAATGCTATTACAAGGGCACTTGACCCAATCCTCCAAGCAACAAGACCGACATTTTTAACATCTTTAAGGTTTGAACGTTTCAGTTTCGGTTCAGTTCCTGCGACAATTCAAGGAGTAAAAGTTTATGATACACAAGATCAAGGAGCTGTTGAAATTGATCTCGAAATCTTCTGGGCAGGTGATCCTGATGTTGTTCTTGGTATCCGGGCTGCCAACGATACCCTGAATGTTCCTGTCTCTCTCACTGAGCTACAGTGTACATTTACATTACGTTTGATATTTGCACCCTTGATTGGTGTTTTTCCGTGCTTTGGTGCTCTTACGATAGCTTTAGTAGAAGAGCCAAGTCTTGATTTTGACCTTCGTGTTGTCGGAGGAGACATCACACTTGTTCCTGGTATCTCACAGCCTTTGAGAACCTATATAAAAGCGCTGATTGGTTCATACTTAGTTTGGCCTCGTTTTATTACGGTTCCAATGCCAGGCACGGGTTATGATGTTCCTAACACATCTTTTGACGAAAGTTATTCCGATGGTTCTCTTGAGGTTACTCTGAATTCTAGAAATGGAGATTACGTTGGAGATGAAATAGGATGTCAAGTCAGTTGGCAAGCACATAACATTGCTGAGAACTTGGAGGAAACTCGATTTGGGACTTCAATTGAGCCAATGAATAGTTCATCCATACAAATTCCTGTGCAAGATGTATCGAACCAATCATTGATTTTTAACTGGTATTCTCGAACCTCGCTAGAAGCCAGCGACTTAGTCGCTCAAGCATGCATTCCACTCCACGAGCTTTTGAAAAATGTATCTAGAAACCTTGATGAGAAAAGTTCAAATATTGATCTCGGAAATTTTATTATTGAGTTTGAAAATGCAGATGACATACTAACACCTTCACGAAAAGAAAATGGATCTTCTCATGATAAAATTATCGATCAAACAATGAGCAATTTCCCTGAAAGGGTTCGTAGTCGATTCACAAAAAAAATACCAGATATAACAGAAATCAAAGGTCCACCAGGAACTGACAAAATTATTCAGGTCAGAATTCTATATTTTCCTGGTAATAAATAAAAAAGTAAATAGCCTGTGCAACTAAATACGATGCTCAAATTAAAGAAGCAAGCCTTATGTATGATGGATGATATCCATGTTTATACTTTGTTTTATTTCAAAATCTAATGCTTACTCTGTGTGTGTCAGTAAGTATGTATTTTTCTAATGAGGGCTGAGTATTTAAGTTCTTTAAAAATGGAAATTACATTGACCCCCGTGGTAGTTACTAATAAAAGTTGTATTTCACAATACGAGTACCTGTTGTAAAATTATTTCCTTACATAGAACTTGCAGGTACATTTTCTTACGAAGGCGATGTGTTGGCAAATATATTACTCAACTTCCCTAGCTACATGAACATATCTCTCAAGCTCATTGAAGTTCAGATACTTATAGGTCTCATCCGCAACTGTATCTAACATTTTAGTGTACTTCAAATACTCCATTGGAGTAGGAATACGGCCTGTCATAGCGCATACTGCCGCAAGCTCCGCGGAAGCCAGATAAACATTAGCACCCTTTCCTAATCTATTTGGGAAATTTCTAGTCGATGTAGAGACGACTGTACTCTTCTCAGCCACACGGGCTTGGTTACCCATGCAGAGTGAACAGCCAGGCATTTCCGTCCGAGCTCCTACAGCACCAAAAATACTGTAATATCCTTCTTGTGTTAACTGTTCTTCATCCATTTTCGTCGGAGGAGCAATCCATAACCTAGTTGGAAGCCCTTCATGATGATTTTTTTCAAGTAAATTGCCTGCAGCGCGAAAATGACCAATGTTTGTCATACATGACCCAATAAAGACCTCGTCAATTTTATCACCCATGACATCACTTAAAGTGCGAGCATCATCTGGATCATTGGGTGCACACAATATAGGTTCCTTTATCTCGTTCATATCGATATCAATTGTTTCAGTGTACTCTGCATTGGCATCCGCTTCAAGAAGAGTGGGATTCATGAGCCAGCTTTCCATTGCTTTGATTCGACGCTCAATTGTTCGTTGGTCACCGTAGGAATTGCCAATCATCCACTTCAGCATAACAATGTTCGACTGTAAGTACTCGATAATTGGTTCTTTATTCAGCTTGATCGTGCAACCAGCAGCAGAGCGCTCTGCACTCGCATCTGAAAGTTCGAAAGCTTGTTCACATTTTAAATTTTCCAATCCTTCAATTTCAAGAATTCTTCCACTAAATATATTCTTTTTTCCCTCTTTCGCAACTGTAAGTAAACCCTGGCGTATTGCATAGAGGGGAATTGCGTGAACCAAATCACGAAGTGTTATACCAGGTTGCATAGTTCCTCTAAATCGAACTCTCACACTTTCAGGCATATCTAATGGAATAACCCCAGTAGCTGCACCAAATGCAACTAAACCTGATCCAGCTGGGAACGATATTCCGATTGGAAATCGAGTATGAGAATCTCCACCAGTACCAACTGTATCTGGAAGAAGCATTCGATTCAACCAGCTATGAATCACGCCGTCTCCGGGGCGCAGAGAGACGCCGCCACGATTGCGGATGAAGTCTGGAAGAGAGTGTTGAGTTACAATATCAACAGGTTTGGGATACGCTGCAGTATGACAAAAAGACTGCATTACTAAATCTGCACTAAAACCAAGGCAAGCTAGATCTTTGAGTTCGTCTCTAGTCATTGGACCCGTTGTGTCTTGACTTCCAACTGTGGTCATTTTTGGTTCGCAATATGTACCAGGTGAAACGCCGGTATCTAAACCACACGCCTTGCCAACCATTTTTTGCGCAAGGGTAAACCCTTGAGCAACATGTAAAGCTACACTAGGTCGACGAAAAACTGTTGAAGGAGCCAGACCTAAAGATGCGCGGGCTCGATCTGTGAGTCCTCGCCCAATTATCAAAGGAATTCTTCCTCCAGCTTGCACCTCATCAAATAAAACCTCCGTCTTGATGACAAAGTTACTCAATTCTTCTCCAGTTTCATGAGCTTTTACGATCCCTGAATACGGGTATATATCGATTACATCACCCATTTGAAGTCTTGATACATCCATCTCGAGTGGTAATGCACCACTATCTTCCATCGTGTTGAAGAATATGGGTGCTATTTTTGAACCTATACAAACACCCCCTGTTCTTTTGTTTGGAACGAATGGTATATCTTTACCCATATACCAAAGGATCGAATTTGTCGCTGATTTACGAGAAGAACCAGTTCCCACGACATCTCCAACATATGCCAGTGGAAAGCCCTTTTCCTTCAACTCAAAAATTTGCTGTGGAGCATTATGAATCCCATCCCTTGGATTTTTCAACATAGCAAGTGCATGAAGAGGAATGTCCGGTCGACTCCAAGCATCGGGAGCCGGAGATAGATCATCGGTATTAGTTTCACCGGATACTTTAAAAACCGTAACTGTAATTTTCTCTGGAACCTTATCTCTACTCACGAACCACTCTGCGTCTGCCCAAGACTTCAAAATTTGTGCAGCATATGGATTTCCGTTTCTCGCTTTCTCTTCAACATCATGGAATGAGTCAAACATTAACAAGGTATGGGATAATGCTATCACAGCAATCGGTGCAAGAGAATCATCATCTAGTGACGATACTAAAGGTGCAATGTTATATCCTCCTTGCATTGTTCCAAGTATTTCAACAGCCTTTTTACGATCTATTAATGGGCTCGAAACTTTTCCCTCAAGTAAAGATGCTAACCAGGTTGCCTTAACATATGCTGCTTCGTCAACACCGGGCGGAACTCTATTTTCAAACAGATCTAACAAGAATTCAGCGTGACCGTCTGGTGGAGACTCCAAGAGTTGAGTTAATGAAGCAACTTGTTTTGCACCAAGTGGTTTTGGTGCAATTTTAAGAGCTGCCCTCTCCTGAACATGCACTTCATAATCATGAACGAAGGTATTCGTTGCATCGGTTGTCAGCCGTCGAATTGGAAAAGCAGATGAACTTTTAGCGATTGTCACTTGCTTCTCATGGCTAATACCACAACTATATTTTTTCCCAGTCAGAGCGACGGAAGAAACTTTGTTTGTTACAACAGGATCAACGCCTAAAAAACTGCACAAGTTCGAGCGTACCAAGGCACATCGGTGATTACGACCCCGGAGAAACGTGGAAAGCATGAATAAATAATGGACACTATGTCAGGCAAAGACCCGAAGTATGGAGGCGTGCAGAAGTATTGCAACCCCTATAACCCTTTGTTTCCCAGGTATATCTGTTTTTTTGTCAGCTAGTTTTGAGAGGAGAGAATTTTTGTGTAAATTTAAATATCCCCTGTTTCGACACCCAAAAATACCGAGCCCTGAAAGCTAAGGTAAAGAAAGTCACTAAAGTCACTAGCGCTTATTAAGTACGTAATTAAGCAATGGACAATCGAGCGCAGTAATTATAGTTCACTATTGAACTATATACTCTTATATATATGCGCGAGACTGTTGATAATGTTTAGTTGTAAAAGTATTTGTTGTTCTTTTGAAGAAAGAACGTGTACAACTCTATAATTGACAATTGTTCATTACAGGTCGAAAATTGATATTCCCGATTTTGTGGTGGGTTCTGGAAATATCCTCAGCTATTTTGATGACATTGATGATGTGGTGCAAAAGACTCTTGATATTTTACACTATTCTCAGCGCATGATACAGTGAATATTTATGTATAAAACAGGAAATGACCACAATTGAGTTTTGATTATACTTTCTCAGCTACTTGTACATTGATTTTTGGTTCCCAAGATGGAGGGGTCACATCCTTCCACTATAAGAACTTCATACAGTTTTTTGTGAATAACAACAGCACACACTTACCTGAATTAGAAGTTCGTTTCGTTTACTGGAGTCAAATATTTTCTTACAGCTCGCAAATTCTAAGCCATCATTGTAGTCACGAATAAGATCATCCGAAACATCGAGTTCGCTCACCCAACTTTCTTCGAATCCTTGAGAACAAAAATTTTTGAAAAAATGATATTTAAATGAACAACGAGTACCATCCATCCATTCAACAAGATATTCAACTTCTCCAGAATCCGTGATTTTAGAGTCCATTATGTTTGAAGGAACTACTTCCTCAAATGTATAATCTCTTAGCAGGGTGGAAAGCATTTCTAGCTTAGAGCGCTTCATGTAAGTAGTTGTTGAAGCTGGGGTGGCTTCTTTCAGTGATTCAACTAAGTTAAGGGCCTATGTCACGCTTTAGTTGGGATTCTTTAAGATGGAAATATTTATCTCACAGATCGCCCCGAATCATCTTCGATCTCTGGATCTGCCCCTGCTCTGAGAAGCGTTTCAACAGTTTCAGTATTCAAATATCCCGCAGCAATATGGAGGCAAGTGTAGCCTTCACAGTCCTGTTTTAGAGTGAATATTATAAGAAGAACAAAAAATTCTAAAAATTACATGAGCATCGACTTCTGCTTCATTTTTCAGCAGGCTCTTCACGTTCTTTATATTGCCAATACCACAAGCGTAATGCAAAGGGCTATTATGGTCCAAATTAGAAATATTGAGCGAAGGAGAAATGTGTTTTGTAAGAATTACCTCCTACTTTTCATATCACGCGCTTTGACAAGGGTCTCTCCACTACCCAGCATTAAAGCTGAAAAATTTGACGATTCCGTCTTCACATGATTACTACTTAAACAAGTACAAAGTACTTCGACATACCTCTTCACGGCAAAGTGCCCACCATTCTTTACTGAATTTCGCACGAATATCTTCTGCCACATTCTTTGCAGGTACCCTTGCAATAAAGCTTCAGTAAAGTCATACGAAATATATAAGATCGTACCAGACACTATGAGAAGAATCTTCAAAGCTTATCAAAAACTCAAGCCGAAATTTGGAACGATCTAACTGATGAATTCTGCAACCATGAATGTTTTCAACTGTGCACATGTTATCTCCTTGGCTTGCATTGGGAGATAATCTTTTGCGCTTGTAAGATGGCAAGCTCGTAGAAATTTTTTGATTTCTTTTCAGAATATTGCGTGTGAAACTTCTGCAGGAATAGAAGTTTGCGCACGATATGTTGTAGATAGCAGCACTCATCAACTTATTAACCTGACGTTCTCATAGCTAGTTTATCTTTTTTCTTTCTTATACATCCCCTTATCCCCTCCATAAGAGAGAATCTCTCTCCCTATAAAACCCTAAATAACAATACGTGATATGAGTTAATTAATCTTTCAACGCTTGTTCGCTTATTACTTTATTTACGTGCTTTATTACAAGGCGCTAGAAGTTTGGCGACTTTTCCTTACCTTCACGTTTTGGGCTTCGGTATTTTTGGGTACTGAAACACCCTGGACCAACTCGCTCAAGCGGCTCGCGTCCTCGTATTGGTAAAAATAAATAAAATTGAAACTGGTCGAATATTTATCAAAGGTATAAAGGTATAGTGCCTTATATGTTGACATTTGAGATATTTGGGGTCTTATTATTTCAAGTGAGGCCGTTGTAATGACAACGGGTGTAAGAAGATTAGTGTGTAAAAGACAGTGACGATAAGATCCTGAAGAGGAAGATACATTGAGGGTAATACCCTAAATGTTAACACTCCCCTGCTCTTCGTGCGCTCTTTATCGTTCTTGTTTGTGCGAAGTGTCTTCGTCTTTTTGTTTTGATACAGTTTGGAGAAATGATTTTTTTCTTTCTCGTTCTGTTTTGTTTGGATTGGGAGACTGTCTATTTTTTGACATTTTCTCTTGTCTTTCTTCTTTGGAAAGTTTTACGATCATAGCTCTTTGATCGATTTTGTATATGAAACATTTGTCAGTCGGGTGACGGCATTGATACTTGTCTCTGCCTTGTCCGGCACACATAACACATGTGTTTTTTGACTCGTTATTGGTCTTTTGACCTTTAAGTTTTTTCTTCTTCTCCTCACGAGTGAAGTTTCTTGGTGTTTGCGTACTTGGCTCCTTCC
>Ga0163180_10000326_pt1 | contig 27515 bp, 22 predicted proteins | sample AtlANTMetagenome_2_FD_109647 | JGI IMG/M metagenome (GOLD analysis project Ga0163180, IMG submission 109647) | Marine eukaryotic phytoplankton communities from the Atlantic Ocean - Atlantic ANT 4 Metagenome | ecosystem: Environmental > Aquatic > Marine > Oceanic | place: North Atlantic Ocean...
TTTGAATTTTTGGTCGGCTTATTTAAGCATAGCTTTAAGACTAAAAAATAGGGGGTAAAGGGTACCCACACGGGTTAATTTTTATCATAACAATTCAGCTTATTTCAGCAGAAATTAAAAATTATAAAAATTGCAAAATTTACTAATTTTCTAAAAAATCGTGTAATTTTGTTTTTTTTGAATTTTTGGTCGGCTTATTTAAGCATAGTTTTAAGACTAAAAAATAGGGGGGTAAGGGGTACCCACACGGGCTAATTTTCGCCATAACAATTTAGCTTATTTCAGCAGAAATTAAAAATGTACTAGAATTAATTTTCTCGAAATCCCCAAATTTATCTATTTTTTTGAAAGCTATAATTTTTAGCTAAAAAGGACTTGAACCTTTAACAGTCAACTTATCAAGTTGAAACTCCACCAATTAAGTTATTAGCTATTATTTAATTTATTTAGTACTTTTTATTGCGGTTTCAAAATTTCTCATAATTTGAAAGCTAGGGTGTTGAATTCGTCCTTTAAAAAAGCGGCGTAGTGTTAAGATAATTGTTCCTAACATTGCTAGTAAAAGAACAAAACCGGCTAAAATGAACAAATAAAAAAACTCAGAATATAATAGAAACCCAAGATTTCTCATATTTGAATCAAAGCTAAATCAGTTTGTAGTTAACATAAGGTCAGCAGTGATTAAACTATATTCGTTATTAAATGTTGAAAAAAAATTCTTTAGAGATGCGAAATCTGATTTCGTTGCAAAGAAAATGTGAAAAAAGAAAATTGCTGTTAAAATAAAAATTACGGGTAGTAATTGCTCATTATTTTCTTTAAGATCTGATATTCTAATATTTAACATCATCATCACAAAAATAAATAGAACAGCTAAAGCACCTACGTAAACAACAATAAAAACTAAAGGCAAGTATTCTAACTCTAAAAAAAATAAAAGAGATGATACATTAACAAAAGTCAAAACTAAAAATAAAACAGAATAAACGGGATTTCTCGAAAAAATAACCATAAGGGCTGAGAAGATACAAAAAGTTCCAATAAAGTAAAAAATTAAAGTGCTCATCTTAGTTGTTTAATTTTGGTTAAAAAGGATTCGAACCTTTATTGTAGCATTATGATTGCCAAGTTCTAACCTTTAAACTATTAACCAGCTTTTTCTAAAAGTAGGACTTGAACCTACGACAATTTGATTTTCAATCAAATACTCTAAACCACTGAGCTATTTTAGTTAATTTTTCTTCTCAAATTGGATTCGAACCAATAATACAAAAATAGAAAAATGTAATTCTTTTTATTAAAATGCGCCTAACAATTAAATTATTACGCAACTTATTTTTTATTTTTACTGACAAAAAGTCAGCTTTATAGGATATTTTCATTATTTAAAAAGTAAAAAGTTAGTCAATGGATATTTTTGCCGACGGAAACATAAGATTAGGTGAGGCTGCGCTTTTTGCTAAAAATACTTGATTTCATGACTAACAATTTTAACACACCAAATGATTAACAGTCACACGCTTTACCGTTAAGCTATTGAGAATAATTAGAATTTAAAGATTCCAGTTAAATTGCCCGTAGCAACTAGATCCTTAAATTTGTAACGAGAAAGTCGAAACTTTCCTATAATTGATTTTGAGTTAGCTGTCAACAAACAATAATTTCTTATTAAATTCTTGCTGTTACGAAAGTATTTTGTATAAAAACGTCTTGCTTTTGTTGATGATAATATGTTACAATCGTTAACAACTTTTTTAACAAGAATTTGATTTTCATTTTTCAAAAATTTATAACGAAGATTCTTATCTTTATTTCTTAATTTAAAGTAATTTTGTTTTGTCATCAATATTTAAAAAATTCCATTAAAACCAAATAAAAGTCCAATTAGTAAAATCACGAAGGCTAAAGATAAGGGTAAAAACACCTTTCAACAAATTCGCATTAGTTGATCCACTCGGTATCGAGGAAACGAAGCACGCACCCAAATATAGAAAAACAAAATACAGCTAGTTTTTAATGCTAATACTAAACTCTCTATGAAAAATGGAGTACTTTCGCTGATGAATAATCAACCGCCCAAAAAAATATGAGTAGCTAAAATCGACATTACAATGATTGAGCTATACTCAGCTAGAAAAAATAATGCAAATCCCATACTTGAGTATTCAACATTAAATCCTGAAACCAGCTCAGATTCTGCTTCCGGTAAATCAAATGGCGCACGATTTGTTTCCGCTAAAATACTAATCAAAAACATAAAAAATAGAGGTAAAAATGGGATAACGAAAAAAATAAATGTTTGAAATTTAACAATATTTATTAAATTTAAAGAGCCTACACATAATAAAACCGAAATTAAAATTAAACCAAATGAAACTTCATATGAGATCATTTGTGCTGTTGAGCGTAAAGCTCCAAAATAGGCATAACGCGAGTTACTTGCTCAACCTGAAAGAACAACACTATAGACATTCAAAGAGGAGGCTGCAAAAAGAAATAATAACCCTAAGTCTAAATTTACAAAGTAAGAGTTATTTGTGAAAGGGATTACTGCTCACGCTATTAGGCTAAGAAATAACGCTAAAAGAGGAGCTAAAACGAAACCAAATGTGTTTGCATTTGTCGGAATTACTGTTTCTTTAACCATTAATTTAACGGCATCTGCAATAGGTTGCAGCAATCCATTAAAACCGACATAGTTTGGCCCTTTTCTCGATTGAATTGAACCCATAACTTTACGCTCGGCTAATGTTAAAAAGGCTACTGCAATTAAAACAGGTAAAACGACAATTAAAAAACCTACAATTTTTTCGAGGATAAACATCAGAAGTTGGGATTAAATTTTTATTTTACTTTTGATAAAATATCGAAAAGGAAAACAGATTAATGCGATGAGATTTGAACTCATAACAAATTGGTTAAAAGCCAATTGCTCCACCAATTAAGCTACGCATTAAAATCCTAAATTTAAGATAATGTTTAGTTTATTTATTTAAGTAATAATATGGTAATTAAAAAGTAAATAAAATTAAGAATGCCATCATTAAAGCGAATAAAGCAACTGCCTCAGTGAAAGCAAATCCTAAAATTGCATAAGCAAATAGTTGTTTCATTAAATGAGGGTTTCGAGCTACGCTAATAATTAACGCAGAGAAAACAGTTCCAATTCCGCCACCAACACCGGCTAAAGCGATTGTACATAAACCAGCTCCGATTAGTTTTGCTGCTTGTAACATCAAGTAAAAAATTTCGAAAAACAAAAACGTCTAATTTGATTATTTTTTAAGGTAAATTTTTATATCATATTTGCCATTTCTGGCCTTTTAAAAATCAACTATGAAGATTCGAACTTCCTAATAAAAATTAGCCATTAGTTGTTTAATAAATTATAATTAATTAATTAAAATACTCATCTAAGCGAAAAGTAAATTCTTGTTCGGTAGAAGTAAAAAATAACAAAATGCTAATAATAAATATTTTAATAAACCTGACGTTGTCGTTAAAAAAGAGAATAATAGAAATATTGCAGTTAACATAAAAAATAGGATTGCAAATAAATAATGAAATAAAAACCCTGAATGTAAACTGGTAAAATCTTTAGTCATTGCGTTAACATGGCGAGAAATACCAAAAGCACCAAACATCTCAATATTTCCCTTGTCTATATTTTGGAAAGGAATTCTATAACCAAAAGTCATTACTTTATGAACAATTAGTTCGTTAAAAATTTGATCAAAATGTCATTTTTTTGATAAAAAGATGTAAATTTGGCGTCCGAGTGCAGAAGTTTTTAAATTAAAAATCATTTCCTTGTCGGTAGTTGCACAATGAATTAGAAAATAACTTAAAGTCATACCAAAAATTGTTACAAATAACGGTATATTTTTTACAAATGGGCTTAAAAATTCAGAATCTAAATTTGTACTTTTGTAAAATACAAAAATTGCAGATTGGAAAAATGGTGTTCCTAACCCAGAAAACATTTCTTTAGTTAAAAATCCAACAGTAATACTACAAACAGCTAGGAAAAAAAGTGGGATTAGCATTATTAAACTTGGCTCATGTGCACCTTCTTGGTATGTTTTATAACTATTGGGTGAATTTATAAATGTTAAATAAAACAAACGTCAAGAATAGAACGAGGTACAGCCGGCGGCTAAACAACCCAGCGTATATGCAAATAAACCAAATTTATTATAAGTTGAAAATGCTATTTCAAGAATGACGTCTTTCGAGTAAAACCCTGTGAAAAATGGAATTCCTGTTAATGCAACAGAACCAATTAATATTTTAACACTTGTTATAGGAAAACTTCCAATTAATCCACCCATTTTTCTTAGATCCTGTTCATCAGCCAATCCATGGATTATACTTCCAGCTGATAAGAAGAGCAAAGCTTTAAAAAAAGCGTGGTTGGCTAAATGAAATAAACCTATAGAGTAATTAGATAATCCACAAATAAATACCATATAACCAAGTTGGCTACAAGTTGAGTAAGCAATAACTCGTTTAAGGTCGTTTTGAACTAGACCAACGGTTGAGGCAAAAAAAGCTGTTAAAGCACCTACAATTGTAACTACGCACAAAGTTGTCGGCGCGAGCTCAAATAGGTATGAACAACGAATTAATAAAAAAACACCCGCCGTAACTAGAGTTGCAGCGTGAATTAAAGCCGAAACAGGCGTTGGTCCTTCCATAGCGTCTGGTAATCAAACATGTAAGCCAAGTTGTGCTGATTTTCCTAAAACTCCTATAAATAAGAATAATGTTATTACCGTTAAACGATCAAGTTCAAAACATAGAAAAGAAAAAGTCGTGTTTATAGCGCAAGGACTTAATGAAAAAACAACGGCATAGTCTAAACTTTTGAATGTTAAAAAAACTCCACACATACCAATAATTAATCCTAAATCACCAACACGGTTAACAAGCATTGCTTTAATGGCTGATTTCCCTGCTTGAATTCTTGTAAACCAAAAACTAATTAATAGAAAAGAAGCTAAACCAATACCTTCTCAACCTAGAAACATTAAAACGAAATTATCTCCAGTAACTAAAATTAGCATAAAAAACGTAAATAGTGAAAGGTAACTTAAAAAACGAGTTTGATGAGGGTCTGAGTTCATATACTCAATAGAGTAAAAGTGAACAAACGAAGATATAGAGCTAACAACAACTAACATTACTGCGGTAAGTGTATCAAAGTTGAAGGCTCAATTAGTCGAAAGCAATTCCCCAGAAAATCACGAGGCTAAGTGAACCTCACAAATTGAATTACAAATAGCTACCTCGTAAAAAATAAATAATGCAAAAAGAAAAGTTAAAAACACTGAAACAGCCGAAAGAATAGCACAAATATAAGTGCCCAGAAATCGGCCAAAAAGATTTATTATCAAATAGTTCAATAAAGGAAAAGCTATTACGCATAAGTACATCTGATTTTGAAATTATTGATAATAATAAGTAAAATAAATTTTACCTACTTATCAAACTAAAAGAAATTGGATTCGAACCAATAACTCAATTAAGAACTAAATTTACAATTTAGCGGTTTAAACCATTCACCCATTCTTTTAAATGCAAAGGTTAAAGGAATTGAACCCTTGTTATTGAATTTGAAATTCAAAGTTTTACCACTAAACTAAACCTTTTTTGCGAAAATCAATTATTAGCAGTAAAGAGACTTGAACTCTTAATTTTTTCAAAATTTGATCCTAAATCAAACACGTTTACCAATTTCGTCATACTGCGAAAGTTGCAACAAAAGGACTTGAACCTTTAACCTTCAGAAGATGAACCTGACGAACGACCTAATTGCTCTTTATTGCATTTTTATTTTAAGTAGAAACACTAAAGAATTTATATATGTAATTTTACTTCTCTTATTATACTCAACATTCTAGAAATTGCAAAATTTACCAACTTTTCAAAAAATAATAAAAATTCGTCCCCTTTTAATTTTTGGCCAGCTTATTCAAGCATAATTTTAAAACTAAAAAATAGGGGTAAGGGGTTCCGGGCTAATTTTTATTATAAATTTAGCTTATCAGCTGGTTGAAAATACGCTATAATTTTAAAATTTTTCGTTACGCTTGGATTCGAACCAAGACTACTTTACATAACGAAAAGGAAAGAACCTTTACATTTTGAATTTAATCTCTTCAGCGCAACTGAATAAAATTTAGAAATTCAAACTCTTTAAAGAAAGAATATTAAAAAAAAACATATTTTTAGCAGAAGGTTGAGGAGTCTCTCATTTTAAGAATGCTTTACTTGCAAACTCGTGATCAACAATTTTAGTTGCGTCACTTGATGACTCAGAGACCTCACTTGAAGCAGCTGACTTAGTAGCTCATGATTTTAAAGAACGCGTTTTTAAAACCGCAGCAGCAGCAGGAAATAGAGAATAACTATTTATTAGAAAAATTAAACCAAAAAAGAAAAAGGTTCAAGTTATTTGCGAAAGAAATGAAAAAGTATCAAATTGTGGCATCAAAACATTATATAAAATTTGTTTTAAAATGAAAAACTTATAGAAATCATTACATATATTAATGAAGACTAATAGCGTCATTAAGATAAACGCATAGCAGTAGAGTAAATACATATGCTTGTAAAAAAGCGATTCCTAACTCTAAACCAATTATTGCAAAAATTACAGCTAATGGTACAAGATGAAAAACAGTAAGTAAACTAAAAGATGAAAACATTGCTCATGCAAACCCTGCTAAAATCTTTAATAAACAGTGACCAGACATCATGTTTGCAAATAAACGCAGTGATAAACTAATTACTCGGAAAGAGTAAGAAACTAGTTCTATGAAAACTAACAAAGGAGCTAAAGCCAACGGAGCACCTGGTGGTAGGAATAGTGACAACATATGAAGGCCATGAATTCTAATTCCAACATAATTAATTCCAATAAAAATTGTCGAGGCTAAACCAAGAGTAATAACAATATGACTAGTTACTGTAAAACTATATGGTACCATTCCTAGCAAATTACAAAATAGAATAAAATAGAAAACTGAAAATAGAACAGTAAAGTATGAGCCACCTCCCTTTCTAACGTTTTCAGAAACGACATTATAATAAATGAATTCATATAATGATTCTAAAATATTTTGTCACACAGTTGGAACTAATAGAGCATTTGCTCAAATTAAGTTGAAACCAAACAACATAAAAAGCACTGAAAGTAGTACTAATAAAGAAGAGTTTGTAAACGAAAAATCGATTGCTCCAAGTGTAATTGGAATAATTTTATAAACAGAAAATTGTTCTAACGGCGAAGTAAACATCGTTAAAAATTTGAATAGTATTTGGGTTTTAAAATTTTCTTGTAAAAACAAAAACAGAACTTTTTAAAAAGTTACTTAATGAAATATTATTATTTAAATCATAGATTTAAATCGGCTAAATAATGAAGCTAAAATAAAAGAATTAGTAGATTTATTTAACTGGTTAGAATAAGCAGTTCATAGATCTTGTAAAAAAGTTAAGTTTTGCTTAGTTTTTGCCGATTTCGCATCAATAAGATTAAATTTTAATTCATATTTACCTCAAAGTTCATAAAGTGAAGAAATATAACTGGGTTTAGAAGACCAGTTATTAGAAAAAAATCAGGCATTAGTTGAAACAGAAGAACTTAATGACGCATTGATTGATTCAAGAAATGTTATTTTTACTTCCTTAGATTTTTGATTTAAACTATTAAAAACATCTAGGTTTGCTGAAGCGAAAACAACAAACATAAAAGAAATAAAACATAGAGTTAGTAATACTTCTTCGTTAATAACAATTATTTCTAGTAAACCAAGAATAAAAAAACTAATCACAAAGATAATAATTTGTAAATACACCGAAAATATAAATTTTTCACAACGCACAATAAATAGATTTTTAAAATAATCTCTATTTTTTCAGAGCAAAAGGGCTTGAACCTCTAATCTTTAACTCCCAAAGCTAATGTGTTACCAGTTACACTATGCTCTGAACAATTTATATAGAAAATATAACGAGAAAGTTAAATTATTTCCTAAAAATTAATTTTTCTTAAAATGCTCTACTAAGTAATCAGTTTCTGCAATATGCATAAAGTTTGATTCTTTCGCTCAAGTATTATAACCTACACGGTTGTTTGAAGTAAACGTAACCGCAACTACGTAAACAAAAAACATTGAAGCAATAATTGTAACAAAAGTACCAAATGAAGCAATTGCATTTCATTGAGTATAAGCATCTGGAAAATCAGGAATACGACGAGGCATTCCAGCTAAACCTAAGAAATGCATTGGTCCAAAACATAAGTTTACACCAATAAAAGTACTTCAGAAGTGAATTTTACCAAGCATTTCAGGGTAAGTTACACCAGTAATTTTTCCAATTCAGTAGTAAAATGCTGCAAAGATAGCAAATACAGCACCCATACTTAAAACATAGTGGAAGTGTGCAACCACGTAGTAAGTATCATGTAGTGCAATATCAATACCAGAGTTAGATAAAACAATACCTGTTAAACCACCAAATGTAAATAGAACGATAAATCCTACCGCAAAAAGCATCGGCGTTGTAAATACGATATTTCCATCAAACATTGTAGCAATTCAACTAAAAATCTTAATTCCCGTTGGAACAGCAATAATCATAGTAGCTGCAGTAAAGTAAGCACGAGTATCAACGTCAAGACCTACAGTATACATATGGTGAGACCATACAATAAAACCCAAGAATCCAATTGATAACATCGCAAAGATCATACCTAATTGACCAAAAACAGGTTTAGAAGAGAAAGTTGAAACAATGTGAGAAACAATTCCGAAAGCTGGTAAAATTAAAATATAAACTTCAGGGTGACCAAAAAATCAAAACAAGTGTTGATACAATACTGGGTCACCTCCACCATTAGGGTCGAAGAATGACGTATTAAAGTTACGATCTGTTAAAAGCATTGTAATAGCTCCTGCTAGAACCGGCAAAGACAATAAAAGTAAGAAAGCTGTAATAAATACAGCTCATACAAATAAAGGAGTTCGGTGAGCAGTCATTCCTGGAGCTCGCATGTTCATAATTGTTACAATAAAATTAATTGCACCAAGAATCGACGAAACTCCGGCTAAATGAAGAGAGAAAATTGCTAAATCAACAGAACCTCCTGAATGAGCTTGAATCCCTGCTAGAGGAGGGTATACTGTTCATCCAGTTCCAACCCCAGCTTCAACTAAAGAAGAAGATACTAGAAGAATTAATGAAGGTGGTAATAATCAAAAACTAATGTTATTTAAACGTGGAAAAGCCATATCACACGCTCCAATCATTAGTGGAACAAATCAGTTACCATAAAATTAAAATTGAATTTTTTTAAAAACAAATTATATAATAATAAATTTTAATTTGCTTGTTAATAGAGTGGTCATATTTTAGTTAAATAAACTAATATTCTTTGATTAAAAAGTTTTACAACCACAAGTTAATTTCCCACCACAAGATTTGAACTTGCATTTTAACCGTGAAAGGGTTTTGTCCTAACCGTTAGACGAAATGGGAAAAAGTTATAAAGCAACCACATTTTTCTTAGATATGAAACCTATTTTAAACTTTTAATACTTTCACTATCATATTTTTATATTTAAATTTCATAAGAAATTTTTGATATGTGTGTAAGCGTACTAAAATTAAGTGATTTAAAATAAAATATTAAGGTTGGAATTAAACCAACTATTATTATAAAAGAGAAAAAGAAAACTTTAGTTTTTTAACTTAAAAAACTAAACTTATTTATTCCTGAAAGGATTTGAACCTTTAGCTTTAAATTCGTAGTTTAAAATTTTATCCATTAAAATACAGGAATTAAATTGGTAAATAAAGAGGATCGAACTCTTATCTTCAAATTCACAATTTATTATTCTAACCATTAAACTATATCTACCTAAAGCTTAGTAGCGGATTTGAACCGCTGATCTTTTGATTACAAAACAAACGCTTTACCGACTAAGCTAACCAAGTTATGTTATAAGTGGATTCGAACTACTATAAAATAAATTTGCAATTTATTGCATTACCATTATGCTATATAACATTCTTTAAATGTAACGTTATTAAATAGAGTTTTCACTTCTGGACTTGAACCAGAAATCCCGTATGAGAAAAAGATTTTAAATCTTTTGCGTTTACCATTTCGCCAAGTGAAAAGTTGAATTAGGCTACTTTTTGAGTTCACTCTGACTTTTTAATTTTGGAGTTGTGACCAAACATCGCTGCATTCACCTCAAATTTCTGAAGTGTATCTTTCTTGATGATATAATTGTTCAATATTATTTGTTAAAATTTATTAATTGAATATTAAATTTTTTCGATTAATCAATCAATGTAACTTTGAACTTTAACAGCTTCTACAACAATCGGCATATTGGCATGACCTACACCACAAATTTCTGAACATTGACCATAAAAAACTCCTTCACGTAAAATAAACAATGAAGTTTCATTTAAACGCCCAGGGCATGAATCAACTTTAATTCCAAGTGACGGAACGGCTCAACTATGCAATACATCAAGAGCAGTAATCAAAACACGAATATGAGTTCCTGTTGGTAAAACTACTCGGTTATCAACTTCTAATAAACGTAATTCACCAAGTTCTAGTTCATCTTCAGGAATCATATAACTATCAAAATTAAGAGAACCATTTTCATTCGCAGAATCTGAGTACTCATAACTTCAGTATCATTGATGACCAACACACTTAATTGTTAAAGAAGGATCAATAACCTCATCAATAGAATATAATAATGCAAATGAGGGCAATGCTACAACTACTAAAATTAATGCAGGAATAACAGTTCAAACAACCTCAATTGTTGTTCCATGAGTAATAGGTTCATTACGGAAGATTAAATTCTTTGCCCCTTGAGTTGTAAGTGGGTTGTTGTCAATACTAAATCAGTAAAGAACTCGACCCATAGCAACAAATACAAAAAATAAAATGAAAGTTATGAAAAACATTAAATCGTGATGTAAATTTACAATTCCTTCCATAATTGGGGTTGCACTTTCGTGAAACCAGATTTGTCACGGGTAAGACGAATCAGATAAATAAAATCCCATCGGGATTTTTTGTTAAGTTAGTTGAAAGAACAAATTTTTTAAGTTTAAGTGTTTAAAAACTGATTTTTATTCTCAATCCAATGATCCCTTTTTTCATTCATAATAAAACCCAACTGTAAGAACCAGTAGGAATATGAACATCGAACCAACACCAACAATAGTTAGTTGATCAAGACACATAATAAAAGGGAATAGAAAACTAATTTCTAAATCAAAGATCAAAAATAGGATCGCAACAAGATAGAATTTAATTTCAAATTCATTTCTTGAATCTTTGAAAGGATTAAAACCACATTCGTAGGAAGAAAATTTTTCACGATCTATTGTTTTATAAGAAAGTAAATATGGAATAGCAAAAACAATTACTGCAAGAATAATTGCAATTACTAAAAATAATAAGATGCCGCTATAATTAGTTATAATCATCATAGTTTTAAATATTTAATTTCGCAGTGCGATTAATCAACAATAGAGAATCGAACTCTCACCTTTAATAGGAAAAACCTTTTTGTTGTAAAATTTTTGAAATAAAAAAAATGTTTTTTTATTTTAATTACCTTTAAGCAACTAAACAAAAAATGTAGCAAAAACATTTGTCACATTCATAATTACGTCAGGGAACGCTAATAGAATAGAAACAAGAGTTGTAAAAGTTGCAATACTGAGTTCAATCGCGCGAGGTTGCATTGAAACTCAAACACCTTTCTCATTTACACTAAAAAAGAAAATTTTAATTAATCTTATATAATAGTAACAAGCAATACAACTGAACGTCACAGTTAAAAGAGCTAATACAATTTCCGATTGGTCAATTAGAGTTAAGATTACCATCAGTTTGCTGAAAAATCCTAATAAAGGTGGAATTCCTGCTAAAGCTAGAAGAAGGAAAGAAAACGTCATTGCTAAAATAAAGTTACGATGATAAAAATAACTTCAATTAATTAAGTACTTTAAAAAGTAAGAATGAAAAGTTGACCCTAAGATAACTGAAAAAACAGCCATATTCATAAATACATAAACAATTAAGTAAAATGATGTAGCTTTTAAGGATAGAAATGTAAAACAAGAAATTCCAACTAGAATAAAACCAGAGTGTGAAATCGTGGAGAAGGCCATTAACCGTTTCAGTTTTTTTTGAAAAATTCCTGCTATAGAAGCAAAAAAAATTGACAATAATCCAAAAATTTGGCAAAAGAATGATCATACTACATACTCGGATGCAAAAACACAAAATAAAATTTTCAATAAAACATAGAAAATAATGATTTTGGGGATTAAAGCAAAAAACATTGTTACAGGGGAAATTGCACCTTCATATACATCGCAAAGCCACATATGAAAAGGAACTGCCCCGACTTTAAATAAAAAAGCTGTAAATGAAAATATAAAACCAAACATTAAAAAATCAAAATTATACGTTTTGACAATTGTTAAAGCTTGAATAACCTCAAATGTAGTAGATCCTGTAATACTATAAATTACAGAAAAACCAAATAAAAGAATACAAGAACTGAAAGACCCTAGCACAAAGTATTTCAAACCTGATTCTGCACTAAAATTAGAATTTCAGTAGAACGTCGCAAGCAAATAAAATGCTAATCCTTGAAGCTCTAACGCAACAAAAATAGATAAAAAATCTGTTGACAGATTTAAAACACTCAATCCTGCTACTGAAAATAGAATTAGTAAACTATATTCATATTGACGAATATTCTTTGAGGCTAAATAATCAGTTGAAACTAATAATGTCAAAGCACTGAAAAAAAATAAAAATGCTCTTGCAAAAGTTGATGAGCATGTTAAATTTAAATTTCAGTTAAAGCTTTGAAAAAAGGGGTCAGCTGATGAGAAAAAATTGATACATAAACCAAGCAAAAAACAAACAGTTAAACTATTTGCTAAAGTACCCAAGTTTAGATAGTTAAAAAATAAATGATTTGAGAAAAATACTAGGTAAATTATTTGAATAGTTAAAAACAAAAACACTAGAATTTCGGGAAGCATTGGTGAGAGTGTTGCACAGTAAACCGTAAGAAAATTCATCTTTAGAATTAATATTAATTATTTTTAAAACTTTATTTTACTTTTTAGCCTTTTAACGAGCTTATAAATTCAACATTTATAGAACCTTTTATTCTATAATAAACAATTAAAATTGCTAAACCGATTGAAGTTTCTGCGGCAGCAATAGTTAAAACTAATAAAGTTATTATTTGACCTAGACGATCATCTAGAAAAGCTGAAAAAATCAAAAAATTGAAATTAATGGATAATAGGATTAATTCAATTGACATGATGATTGTCAACAGATTTTTTCTATTTAAAGCTAAACCGGCAAAGCCAATAAAAAATAAAGTAAGTGGAAAAAATAGGAAAAAAACTAAATTCATCTTTAATTTTTATATTTTGTTAACAAGCCAGACTTAACTGGTAACTTATACTTCGAACTAATAAGAGATTTTTTTATGACCAATTGGTTTAATCCCTTAACTTCGAATAAGATTTCGTTTTTTTTTATGAAATAAGCCCAATACTTTACATAACCCTTACCTTTCCCCATTCTAACCTCTTGAGGTTTTTTTGTAATCATTTTGGAAGGAAAAATATTTATCCAAATTTTAGCTTGTTTTTTTAAATTACGGCGTAAGAATTTTCTTGTAGCTTCAATTTGCTTCGAACTAATTCTACCCATTTCTTTAGAAAAAATTCCTTGTAAGCCAAAATTTAAAATTGGAGATTTAGCTTTGTTACTTAATGATTTTCGGATAAAAATAGTTTTATATTTAGAACGCTTTGGAGCTAATAACATCATTATTTCTTTTAATTTTAATTGTTGGTAACTTACAAATTTTATATTAATTATGATAAAATATAAAATTTTAGTAAAAATAAGCTTAAAAGGATTTGAACCTTTATTTAAGACATTATGAGTATCTTGTTTTACCATTAAACTATAAGCTAAATTTTTTGTATTGATTAAAAAAGCCAAGTAGATTTAATAATGTCAATAATTGGATCTGGAAAGATACCAAGAAAAAAAGTTAAAAAGACAAAAGGAAAGAATAGAGCAAATTCTTTTCGGTTTAAATCTCTAAAAACAGTGATAGAAGTTTGTTTTAAATTTCCAAATAATATTCTATTTGAAAGTCATAAGCTATAACCTGCACTTAAAACAACACCAAACCCTGCTAAAAAAGCTATTAAGCTGTTTATTTTAAAGCAAGCAACCAAGCAAAAAAACTCCCCTATAAAATTACTTGTAATTGGTAAACCGATATTAGCCATACTAAACAAAAGAAAACAACTTGCAAAAAGAGGCATTGTATTTGCCAATCCCCCATAATACTTTACAACTCGTGTCCCATAACGGTCATATAATAAACCAACAGCAAGAAAAAGAGCACTTGATGTAACACCATGACCTATCATTAGGAAAACCGAGCCAATAATACCTTGGATGTTATTAGAAAAAATACCAATTGTTACTAAACCCATATGACTAACAGAAGAATAAGCAATAATTTTTTTTAGGTCTACTTGTTGTAAAGTTGAAACTGAAGCGTAAATAACACCAACTAAACTCAGTAAAAAAACAAAAGGAGTAAAGAATGCAGATGCATTTGGAAATAAAACTAACGAAAAACGTAAAAAGCCATATCCTCCCAACTTTAATAAAATACCTGCTAAAAGTATAGAACCAGCAGTAGGTGCTTCACAATGTGCTTCAGGTAATCAGACATGGAAAGGAATCATTGGCATTTTTACTGCAAAAGAGAAGAAGAAAGCAAGTCAACAAAGTTTCTCAGTAAAAGGGTCTAAATCGAACATTGCTAAAATTAAATAATTTGTTGTCCCAAATTTACTGTAAAGAAACAGAATTGCAATAAACATAATGATAGAGCTAAACAAAGTGTATAAAAATAATAAATAAGAAGCTTTAATCTTTCTTTCGCGCGACCCAAAAACACCGATCAAAAAATACATAGGTATTAATACAGCTTCAAATAAAATATAAAATACAAGTAGATCTAAACTACTAAAAACTCCATTAAGAATTGATTCGAGACTTAGGAAGATTATTACATACTCTTTAGTTAAAAGAGGATTTTTTAATTTTCAACTTAACATTATACAAATTGGTATTAAAAAAGCAGTTAATAGAATCATTAGCAACGCAAGCCCATCGATCCCAAAAACAAAATGGTTATTTGCTACGTTTAATCACTCAATTTTGTTCGTACACTGAAATTTCGTCGTTGTTGGGTCAAATGTTAAGTAAAGATAAATTGAAGAGTTAAATAAAATTAAAGATCATAAAAGTGAAAAATTTCGGATCAAAACAAAGTTTGATCTTTTTATGAATAAAACAATTACAGCACCAAAGATTGGTGCTAATATAAGAAATAATAGCATCTTAAATAAATTATATTTGACTTATAAGCTTTTATTTTTTATTGATTGTAAGCGACCAAGACTTTAAAACTAAAGCTACCAAATTTCGTATTTCCATGGTAAAATCCAAAATCTAAAAATGAAGAGTAAGATTGCATAGCTAATTTACCTTTATATAAAGTAAATTTTTGCTTTCTACCTGATTTTGTTTTTTTTCATCTACCTGCACAAATTACTTTTACACCACAAATTGGATTTTTACTTTTCATACTTAAAATAGATTTAACTGTTTGGTCTACATTTCTTTTTAAAAAAGACTGAATAGTTTTATTTACCCCTTTTTTAAAATTAGATTGAAAATTTCAGTCACGTTGTTTTAAAGATGCTTGAATTTGCCACCCAATGTAGTTGGCAATAATTTGAGCAGAGTTAGATCGAACAAGAGAAAAATCAGTAGACTTTACAATCTTTTTGCTCAAAACTGAAGTTTTTCTTTTTTTTGAAGCATTTTGTTTTCTATTTTTTTGAAGATTTCGCAAAACTGAATCATATAATACAAAACGCGTTAAACCGAAAAAATGTGCGAAGTTTAGATGATTTTCTCTTACTTTTTTGTAAGATGACACTCGTGAATTAAAAGAAAATATTCTTTTTTTTAAAGCACGTGGTCAACCCATCAGCATAATAGTAGTAAAATTTGATCTTAAAAAAACCGAATTAAATTTGTAGGTTTTAATTAAAGGTTTATCGCTTAAAATTGAAAAAAATTTTGATACAACACTTATAAAATATCTTATTTGCAAGTCAGTAAAAAATAAATTATTAAATTGACGATTATCAGAACTGTTAATCGTTAATCACGATCTTCTATTATTTAACCTACTTAAAATTGGGTTTGTTTTTTGACTCATCTATTATTATTTAAATTAAAATCTGGAAAAACAGGATTTGAACCTGCAACCCTTGATTCGACAAACCAATATTCTAACCGTTAAACTATTTTCCAATAAGCGAACAGCGAGATTTGAACTCGCATTTTTGGTTTGGAAGACCAAAACTTTACCATTAAGTTATGTTCGCTGACTAAAAATTCATCTAGTCAATAATTTTTTAGAAATTAAGAGAAAAATTTTTTAAAGACCACCTCAGAAGTAAACAGCAACATATAAAAACAATCAAACAACATCAACAAAATGTCAATAAAAAGCTGCGGCTTCAAATCCGAAATGATGACGAGTTGTAAATTGATTTCTATTTAAACGAATAAGTGATACAATAATGAAAATAGTTCCTATAAAAACATGAAAACCATGGAATCCTGTTGCCATGTAAAAGCAAGATCCATAAATTCCATCTGAAATTCGGAAATCGGCATTTATATATTCAAAAGCTTGGAAACAAGTAAATATGACAGCAAGAACAACTGTTAAAACTAAACCTCAAAGGGCTTCTAGCTTTAAACCAGCTGTTATCGCATGATGTGCATACGTGATTGTTGCACCAGATGTTAATAAGATAACAGTATTAACAAGAGGCACCTCCATACAGTTAAAAGTTTGAATACCTTTTGGTGGTCAAATATTACCGATTTCAATTGTTGGAGTTAAACTTGCGGCAAAAAATGCTCAAAAAAAAGCGAAAAAGAACATTACTTCCGAAACGATAAATAAAATTACACCGTATCGTAAACCAAGTTGAACGATGTTAGTGTGGCAACCTTCTAAAGATCCTTCTCTAGTAATGTCACGTCATCATACAAACATACAAGATAAAACGCTGAAAAACCCAAGCAATGTTGTTTCAAATCCACCAACATAACCGTGAAAATACATCACTCCTCCACTAACTAATGTCAAAGAAGAGAAAGCAGTTAAAATTGGCATTGAACTTGGATCTACCAAGTGAAATGCATGACGCTGAGTAAAATAAGTTTTAATTTTCATCAGAAATTTAATTTAAAAAAAACTGTAAGTTAACTGAAAAATTTAGATAAGAAATAAATACTAAGTAAAACTTAAACATAACAAATTTATACTTTTAATAAGCTTTTTTCTAAATATCCAAGTGTAGGAATAATTACTAAAAAGTAAGCAAAGTAGTAAACAGATGCAATTTGTCCGATTTCAATAAATGGAGTTTCTGGCGTTTGTTGACCAATATAACCCAGTAAAATAAAATCAAACACTAAAAATCAAAAAAATGTTTGGTGAATTGGTCGGTATAATGTTGAACGAATTGCAGACGAATTAACTACAGGTAAAATCAACAAAATTAAAATTGAAGCTAATAATGCTAAAACTCCAAGTAATTTATTAGGAATTGAACGCAAAATAGCATAAGAAGGTAAAAAATACCATTCTGGTACAATATGCTCTGGAGTAACCATAGGATTTCCAGGAATATAGTTATCTGGATGACCTAAATCGTTTGGGTAGAAATAAACAAAAAAAGAGAAAAACATTATAAAAGCAACAAAACTTAATGAATCTTTTAAAACGAAGTATGGGAAAAAGCCAATTTTATCGTTAACAGATGAAATTCCTAATGGATTGTTTGAACCATTTTCATGTACAGCAGCGATATGAATTAAAGCAAAAGCAGCAATTACAAAAGGCATTAAATAATGCAAACTGAAAAAACGATTTAAAGTTGCATTATCTACAGAGAACCCTCCTCATAGTAAAGTAACAATTTTACTTCCTACAATTGGAAAAGCACTGAATAAATTTGTAATTACTGTAGCACCTCAAAAAGACATTTGGCCTCAAGGTAATACGTACCCCATAAAAGCTGTTGCCATCATTAGTAATAAGATCACTGTTCCTAAGATTCACACTAATCCACGCGGTTCAGCGTAAGAACCATAATATAAACCTCGACCAATATGAATATAAACCACAATAAAAAACATCGATGCACCGTTTGCATGAAGGTAACGTAACAATCATCCACCATTAACATCTCGCATAATATTTTCTAAACTTAAAAAAGCTAGATCTACGTGAGGTGTATAATGCATTGCTAAAGCAATTCCTGTAACGATTTGAATACCTAAACACATTCCGGCTAAAAATCCAAAATTTCATCAATATGAAATGTTAGATGGAGTTGGGTAATCAATTAAATGTGCGTTAATTAATTGAACAATAGAATTTTTCTTTAATGAAATAATCATCGTTTAGACTTAAAAATATAGGAGAGCAAAAAAACAAAAAATGGAGATAATTGGACTCGAACCAATAACCTTTTATTTGCAAAACAAACGCTCAACCAATTGAGCTATACCCCCTGTCTTTATAAAATAAAATTTTAATATTAAAGAATAAAAAACGTCTACAAAACGCTATTATTTCAAAAATTTATTTTTCTTTATTTAAGTTAAATTCGCGTAAGCAGGTTCAAGACTTACACGAATTTAGAATAAAACCTATTATAATAAAGCTTTTTCAAACCCTCCAATCGCTGTTGGCATAACAAAAAAAAAGATCATTAAGAACGCGTGGGCTGTAACTAATACATTATACAATTGATAATTTCCCGCTAAAAAAGCGTCACCCGCTTGCGATAATTCTAGACGCATAACTACTGAAACAATAAAACCTAAAACTCCCGAAAAAGCTCCGAAAACAAAATATAAAGTTCCAATATTTTTGTGATTTGTTGAAAATAATCAACGCGTCACTCAAGCGTTATTATAATGAATTGACATCATTAAGGTCGCTGTGTTATAAAATATAAATAAACATTTAATTATAGAGAATCGAACTCTAAAAAAACCATTAATTATTAGAAATTCATTACCTTTATAAAATTGCGAAACTTATCAATCTTTTGAAAAAGTTATATAATCTTATTTTTTAGGTATCTTTAGTTAACTTATTTAAGCGGAGTTTTTATAAAAAAGAATTTTAATTTTGAAACTTAAGTACTAAAGAAATCCGTTTTAAAGGAGTTGAACCTTTATTATTGATTTAGAAGATCAATGCTTTATCCACTTAAGCTAAAAACAGAATTACCATAAATACTTTAAAATCTAATTAAACTATTTTATCATAACTATTCAAGAATGATTGGACTTGAACCAATAAAATGGCAGTATCAAAAACTGCAGCCTTAACCAATTTGGCTACATTCTTTTTTATTTTAATAAGAACACAACCGAGTTATTTTTTCTGAAAGATTTCTTAGTAATTTTTGAGTTTTTGTTACTAAAGACTACTAAATTAAAGTTCCTAAAAAGCGCATTTGCGTTTGATAAGGTCAAAAATGTAGAATGGTTTGTACGACTTATGTTTCTACTTTGAGCAATTGCCGGCTCTAAATTGCTATTATATTTTAAATAAACTAAAATTTTTAGTTTTTTAGGTTTCGTAATTATAGTTGCTCCACGAATTAAGCCTTCTTCTTTTAAAAAATTGACTAATTGTAATGTATTAGCGCAATAATTGATTTGAATATTTGGCTTTTTACGCTCGTAAGCGTTTATAATTTGCGAAATTAGTTGTTGAAAAATTTTATGAGTCACCGTTTTTTGTTAATAAATCGGGCAGAGCAAGATTTGAACTTGCGTAATTCAAAGAATTAATATGTTTTCAAAACATACGCCTTAAACCAAACTCAGCCATCTACCTTTAATTTGACCGAAATATATTTTTTTCTAATTCCAGCCACTGATTCATCAACGGCTACTTTGTTACAACTTGCTCACAATTAAGAACCTTACCTTTTTCTAAATAATTTATATTTAGCATTTTATATAAAAATCAAAATAAATTTAATTTGTTTATAAAATTGAAAAATATAAATTAATAAAATTTTAGCTAAATTCTCTTTCATGAGATGATGGGCGATAAGTAAAAAAAAAATTTATTTTAATTCACGATTTTAATGCTTAAAAATCATTACTATTCATTCCTACTTCATAAATTTAAGTTTCAAAATTTAATCCGGACTGGAAAAACTTTTAAAGGTTTGTTAATTTTTGCAAAAATAACTTCTTTTTGTAATTTTTATTGTATTACATTTACAGCCCAACGCATAAAAGTCATAAAGATTTAGACGTCATTTACTTTTTCATCTTATTTTCAATAAGTGATTTTTTTAATTTTTTAGAACAAGAATTTTAAATTCAAACTGTGTAATAATTAAAAAAATAAGTTTCGCTCGTTTACGAAATTAATCGTACATTTTGCAACACGAACTGACGACAACCATGCAACATTTGTAAAAATGAAAAATATGAAAAAGGGTTTTCTAAACACTAAATAGTGTAAAACTTATTTTTATGCAAACATTGGTAAGATTCGCGCGTTGTTTCGAATTAAGTAACATAATCCACGAATTATATTTTTTCTCATCTAATTCTTTAAATTTCAGCCTTGCGACCGTACTGTTCAGGCAGAAAATTTTGTGTTAACTATTTTTCGTTAAAAAAAAATTTCATCGGTGAAGGTTTGAACTACAGGAGTCTCTAATTCCTTTTGCTACTCAAACTTTAGCAATTAAAAAAGTCAGTTATTAGTAACAATAGTTACATTTCAATTGTTAGAAAATTGCTTTAGCATTTGATGTTCCAAACTTTATAAAAAAATTTTATCTTTACTAAGTTTATTCCATTTTCTTAACAATAACTCTAGCGATTAATTCGTAAAAAAATATAACAATATTATCAATTGGTTCTTTTTTTTAATTAAATCGCAATCTTTTAGCATTTTACGCCAAGTATTTTTGATTAACGTTTATTCTATACGTTTTACCGAGACATCTGGCACGAAAATTTGTCAGAATTTTTGCTTAAACAATCATTATTTGTTTAAGTTTTCGAAATTTAAAGTAAAGTTACTAACTTTTATAAAAAGTTTTTCATTTAAAATTACTGAATCTAAGTTTCCTTAATTGTTCAATATTCTTGACTGCGATTTTTAAAAATTTAGCTATTATTTCAAAGCCAACGGGACAAAGTTTTCGTTAAAAATTGTTAAAGATCTTTGAAATAATAAATTTTAGGCTTACTAAATCTAATCTTAAAAAAGCGTTTTACTAAACAAAGTTAATTTTTACAATAGGTTTTTAAACCAAATTTAGGATCACTTTCTTTTTCATTACTCCCAACTTCACTACTTTAAAAAAGTTAAATTTGCATATCATATATATTTTAATAACGTTCAATCTGAACCAGAATCAAATTCATTATTGTAGTTTTTTCTATAAAAAGAAAATTCAAAATTTGTAACCAAATTATTATTTTAAATAACTACATTTTCAACCTAAAAGACTAAGTATTAATTTAAATTAATTCGTACAACTAAGCTTAAATTTACAAGAAAAACTAGTTGCCGATCTAAGTTTTAGTCTTAAACTACTATTTTTAGCATTTTATAAAGAAATAAAACCTTTATTGGGGAAAACTTAAATAAAAATAGATGCTTTCATTTTTTATTTTATAAAGCGTTGCTAGTTGAATATTTTTAGAAAATAACCAATCACAATTTGCTTCTTCTTATTATTCTTCTCATACTAAACAAGAACCCCCTCAGTTTTAATCCAAAATTAGATAGAAACAAAACTGACTTACGTCGTTTTAAACCCAATTCATGTGCGGTTTTATTTAACGAACAGTTAAACCCTTCGAAACTTCTTCGCCTCGAGGATACCACAAATCGACATCGAGGTCACAAACAAAAATTTCGCTCTGATCGCTTGATTTTTATAATTCTGTTATCCCTAAAGTAACTTTTATCTGATGAACAACTTCTTTTTTAATCAAAAAAGTTGGTTCAATAAAGCCAACGTTAATTTCTGCTTGGTATATCAACCTTACAGTTAAGCAAATATATACTTTTTCGTTTTAAAATGAAATTTTTCAAATTAATTTGCCTTTGCACTTCTTTGTTACCTTTTAAAAGAACTTCGCCCCAAAGAAACTAACGAACAATCACTGTCTTTTTAAAAAATTAGCTTTAATCCAATAAAGAACAATTTCTCAGCGTCGCTTCAACTTTTTAAATAAAAAATTTCATAAGCTCTTGTTTACTCTGAACAGAATGTTGAATTTTAGCAATAATTGTTTTTAGTAAAGTTTTATAGGGTCTTTTCGTCTTAATTTTGGAAAAGAGAATCTGCACTCCTACTTCAAATTCACAAAACAGAAAAACATGACAGCAAATCCATCATTACTTGATTCATGCGGGACCATATTTAGTGGACAAGGAATTTCGCTACATTACAATCCTCAGGAATAAGACTGCTATTAGCTCGTTTTTATAAAAAAGCAAAACAATTTTTTTTTCAATTTTCAAGCATTTAGCACAAGTCAGATCATATACTTTCTTTTAAAAATTAGCATGATCATGTGTTTTTAATAAACAGTTGTGGATTTCCTTTTTTTACAGCAATTTATTTGTTAAAATTGCCACTCCTTCTTCCTAAGGTTCGGAGCTAGTTTGCCGAGTTCCATATTTTTCTTTAATTTTTACACCATTATTTTGCTAAACAAATTAACCTTTTTTGGTTTAAATACGAATTTTTGTAAGACAAAAATCAAGTTCAATTTTTCCCGAAGAATCACTTGCGAAATCTTTTAACCTTAAATAAAGAAAAAGCTCATTATTCTTGTTTTTGATAAGAATTTAATTGTTAATAAAATCTGATATGCCTTACAATTGCTCATCTTTTTAAAGTATTTACCTAAAAATAAGAGTTCGTATAACTCAACGAAATATAATTTAACGAAGAAAACCTAAAATATCTGGTGAAAAGTTTTATAACTTTTTTTGTTACTAATTTCAGGATTATCGAATTTGAGTTTTTACATACAATTTTTCACAAAAAGGTAAAAAAAAACAAATCGTTCTGCTACCAATAAATACTTTATATTTATTATGATTTTTCGGTAAAACCTAAATTTCATTATATTTTGGACAATTTTTTGTGTTTGCATTGAAACTGTTACGTTTTTATAAAAAAGATAGCTGTTTCTAAGCTTACTTCAATGTTGTTCAAACTAAAAATTTTCTTTATTTAAAAGTTTATTTTAAAACCTTAAAAATCATTTGGAGTTGTTTCTCTCTTGATTATCAACTTTCTCGCTAACAATCTGACTGTTTAAAATATTATCTATAAATTCAGAGTTTGGAAAAATCTTGTAATGAAATTAATCAACCTCAAAAAAACCAGTGCTTTACCTTATAAATTTAATTTTTAAACGCTTTTCTAAAAAAAATTTCGCAGAAAACAAGCAATCGCCGCGTTTGATTAGCCTTTCACTCCAAATCAAATTTCACATAAGTTTTTTGCAACAAACACTACTTCGGTCTTCCCATTTATTTTTACTAAATTTTCAACCTGAATTTGATTAGATCACAGCGGTTTCGTGTCTAAATTTAATAACTACCAAAACAATTTTTTTACGCTTTATAATTTTACTTAAGCTTGCTATTAAATTTAACTCCCTGAACCATAATGCAAAAGGTACACATTTTTATTAAAAAAATTGTTAATAAGCTAATAAATTAAAGGCTACCCAAAGTTAATTACTTTCCCTCACGGTACTTTACACTATAAAAATTTAGATTTTTTGTTAAGTAGTTAATTCTACAACGAAACATAGTTTCTTACGCTTCGATCAACGGAAAATAATTTTGCAATTACAAGCCTTAATTATTTACTTTGTTTCAAATGAGCAACATTTCATTATTTTAAAATTATTAACCTTAAACTGATTCGATTTCATTCGCCATTACTTTCGAACTCTCTTTTGATTTTTTTCCAAGCTACTAAGATGTTTCAATTCGCTTTTGTTTTTACATAAATCTTTAATATTTAAGTAATTTTAAAAATTTAATAATTTTTAAAATAAGTTTTCTTTTGAGGGAATAAATAAGGTTACACCTTAATTTTTTTATTTTTCGTAAAAATTACTTACGCCTCGATCTAAATATTTAGTTTACCTTTATTAGCTTTAATTATTAGATAAAACTAAGCGTTTTCAATATAAAATTAGATGACAAGATTCGAACTTGCGAAATAAAGAATTTTTATTTGACGATTTAGCAAATCGTTGCTTTAAACCACTCAGCCACAACTAATTAAATTTTAAGAGATATTTCATCCATTTTAAAAATTCATAACAGTAGATTTGAACTACTAACCTTTTCGTTGTAAGCGAAATACTCTACCATTAAGTTAGTTATGATTGTATTTTATTTGGACTTAACACCATATAAACTTCGAGAACTTTTTCTACCATTAACGCCTAGTAGATCAAATTTACCACGAACAGCTTTTAAGTGAACACCAATAAGATCTTTTGATCTACCACCGCAAATCAAAACTGTAGAATGTTGCTGTAAATTGTGTTTTTCACCAGGAATTTTCACAGTTAAAAAGGTAGGTTGTTTAAGAGTCTTAACTTTTGCTATTCTTCGATTTGCCGAATTAGGCTTCTTAGGAGAAATTGTTAAAACTTTTAGACAAATAACTTTTCGTTGAGGATTTGAATTAAGCTTTTTACCTGCTTTTGAGGCTATGCTTTTTTTAAAGCGTGGCTTTTTTAATAGTTCTAATAAACGACTCATCAGTTAAATTTTTATTTTATATCAAAGAATTAGGTTTTTGTTTTTTTGTGTGTTACTTGCTATTGGATGAATTATAATTGTACTCAAAAAGTTTTTTATTGCTATTTTGATTTTTCTTCTATAAATTTAAGAACATTTGAATGATAATTAAAATTTTCACCTCAAAAGACAGGTATATCACTTAAATAGAGGTACTAGTTCAGTATTATAGCCATTTTTAAACCAGTTAGAAAGGCAAAAAATATAATATATAGTTCACCCTTTTTTAAACTTTTTGCTTAGCACGTGTCGTAAACACCGCTGTTTACAACTTTTCATCAACAGATCCAATTATTGACTGTGGTTTTTTTTCAATAATAAAAGCATTTCTTTTCTTAATGTCCAAATAAAACTCATCCGGCTGTTTAATTCCAGGTTAATCTCGGTAAATGTAAAGCAACTTTGTTCTATAATAAGTGCTTCAAATGAAGATTTTTTAGAAGTTAAAAATTTCGCATTAGTTTTACTGTTTTTAAATTTAATAATTTGTCTTTGGTATTTTACGCGCGATTGTTGCAATAACGATTTTGTTGCAGAATCAAGCATAATAATATCACTTGAAATAACAGACTGAGATAACATTGTTTGTTTTTCAAATATTTTTGAGGATGTAGTTAAAAAATTCCTATTAAATGGTTTCATCGGTTTGTTATTTTTTAAGGATAACTTATCAGTTAAGTTGTTCATTAGTATTAGTGATTAATAATTGGTCTAACTGACCTTTTAAAGAATTAGAAGTGTATTGCAGCATTTTATAATTTTCGCCAAAATTAAATAATTCTACCGAATTACTTAAAGTAAAGAAACAAGCTTCTTTTTCTAACCTTTTGCAGAACTCTAGTAGTAGAAGACAATCGTTATTGGAAAAACCATCAGGTAAATAATTTACAAAACTTGTTTTTGTTACTTTTGCATAAGGCGGATCTAAATAAAAGAAGTCGCCTTTTTGAAGTGCTATTTGATGATTAAACTTTTGATGTGAAAAATGAACATTTTTAATAAATTTATGAGCCTCTAACAATAAACTTTCTTTTGGAAATTTCGGCTTTTTCCTATGTCCAAAAGGCACGTTAAAAAACCCCTTTGAATTAACCCTAAATAAACCACCAAAAGAAGTTTTATTCAAAAATAAAAATCTTGCCGATTGCTCCAAATTAAAAACACCTAAATTTAAATTAAAATCAGATCTAACGTCATAATAAAACTTTTTTTTAGCTTCATCATTTTCTAAATTATTATACAACGAAACAAAGCTATTGGTAAAAATAGAACATAGTTCAATCGGTGTTTGTTGTAAAACTATGAAGAAGTTTATCAAATCTTTATTGAAGTCAGACGCAAAAATGTTGCTCTTTATTGTTATTTTACCTTCGGATTGTTGTTGCAAAACATGAAGTAAAACCGACCCAGACCCTAAAAAAGGCTCATAATAATTCACTATAGAGTTCGGTAATGTTGCAAAAATAGAATTGCAAACTTTAGACTTATTACCAACTCAAGTCAGCGGTGTAGTAATAATTTCATTAATTTTATTGCACTGTTTTTTTCTAAGTGTACCGCCTATATCAACGACTGTTTTAGTGTAATCATTTAGGAACTTATAAAACTGTTTAGTAACGCGGTACCGTTTATTTGATATCATCGTATAAAATTGTATAGAAGAATCAGTTGATATTGTCTGAAAAAAGAAAATATTAGAGTTATTCAAAATAAATACGGTGCGATCACCTTGAGTCTTGGTTTTAAATAAAATTTCTTTTTGGCTATTAATAGCTTTGGCAATAGAATTACTGATGTTAAAAGATGAGTTTTTAAAACTAATAGCGTATTTCATCATTATATAAAAATTACAAAAATTGCGAGTTGAGCTTTAAAAGTTCAGTTTTTTTTATGGTATAATTTTTATTTATGCCTTATAATTTACTACAATATATATACGAGTATTTTCTTTAGAGATGTGTTTTCTCTACATACTCGTCATTTTTTAAGGCTTTAAAGATCTCGCTTATTTATGCTGCGTAGTATGTAGATTTATTTTATTAGATATTTAATGTATTTTGACACTAATTATACTACATAATATACGAGTATTTTCTTTAGAGATGTGCTTTCTCTACATACTCGTCATTATTTTAAGTCTTAAAAATCTAGCTTTTTCAGAAATTGCGAAATTTACTAATTTTTTTAAAAACAACAAAAATTTGTCTTTTTTGAATTTTTGGTCGGCTTATTTAAGCATAGCTTTAAGACTAAAAAATAGGGGGTAAAGGGTACCCACACGGGTTAATTTTTATCATAACAATTTAGCTTATTTCAGCAAAAATTAAAAATATACTAGAATTAATTTTCTCGAAATCTCCAAATTTATCGATTTTTTTAAAAGCTATAATTTTTAGCTAAAAA
>Ga0163180_10000327_pt1 | contig 27512 bp, 6 predicted proteins | sample AtlANTMetagenome_2_FD_109647 | JGI IMG/M metagenome (GOLD analysis project Ga0163180, IMG submission 109647) | Marine eukaryotic phytoplankton communities from the Atlantic Ocean - Atlantic ANT 4 Metagenome | ecosystem: Environmental > Aquatic > Marine > Oceanic | place: North Atlantic Ocean...
CAAGTGTTGTTTCTGCAGAGGTTCAAGATATTGTTTCTCTCAACTCTATTTCTACTGTAAGTAAAGCAGTTACAAGTAATATACAGAAAGTCATTCCTAATGATGCTCTATCTAACATTAACTTCTTTGAGACTGCTGCATATCTTGATGTTGACTTTAATATTGGTGATTCTATTGCTTACATTCCAGACACCACTAAATTTGATCCAATGGGTTTACTTCTCATTGGTGATGAAGTAGTAAGATATGCTAGGAAACTTTCTGATAGATTTACCAATATCCTTAGAGCTCAAAGAGGAACTACTGAACAGGATTGGACTGCTGGTACTTTCTTAAGACAGATTCCAGAACTTGTATCTGTTGCTCCTGTTGGTGTTGTTCAGGTACAGTCTGAAAGTAATGTTTCAATGGTTGATATAGGACTCGTTGGTTCTGGATTTGAAAGACAAGTATTCAGACAAGTAACTACTCCTACTGATTTACAAATTACTAAAGAATCACTTGAAGTTGTTTTAACTCCACCACCAGGCGGTGTTGTTGACGGATATGCAGAAGAACTATTTTTGACAGATCCAGTTCCTATTAGAGCTGGTAATACAACTGGTGGACATGATGGTGAAGTTGATCTTATTGAAATTAATGGTGGTTATCATGTTGGTAAGAGAAATGCAACTGAAGTTCTTATCGTTAACTCAGTGTTTGGAAGAACCACTGAATACATTGGACAGTATACTAAAACAAATGTAGGACACACCCTTAGTCATTTCCAAGGTATTTTTGATGATGGTACTGCTTCTGTATCTGGTTTATCACTTGCAGAACTAGATCTATACTTTGGATCTCTTACTATTAGAGACTTTGAAGAAAGAGGTAAATCTAGTTACACACTAGCAGGTGATAAATTTGTGATGATGCCTCCATCAATCCAAAATCCTGTGACAACTTCACAATCCAGTGGTACTATTGGTGGTCCTATAGTTGTTGCTGATACAAATTATTTCCCTGACTCAGGATATCTTTTCCACAATACAGCTGGAGTTCCTTCTACTCAAGGTTATGCATGGACACAAAGTGCATATGGAACAGGTGTTCAGAATCTAGAAACCACTGCTGATAAAAAGTTTGGAGATAGATCTGTATTACTTAGTGAAACTGATGGTACTGTTGATGGTTCTAAATTAAATGCTCCTGGTGGAACTGATTTGGGAGCAGGAGATTTCACAATTGAATTCTGGAATAAAAGGGTGAGAAGTACTCAGACTGGTGGTGACACTAGTGCAGGACTATTATTCTATGGACCTAATACAACATCAAATGTATCATGGAAGTATTCTTCTGGTGCTTTAGATTACTTCTTACCTGATTTTGGTTTCGCAATATGGATAACTTCTGTATGGTCATTTAATTGTAACGTGACATTCTGGAATGGTGCAGATGATTCAATTACTAGTTTTGGTCAAGTTTCTGATATTAATTGGAATCACATTGCAATTGTTCGTAAGAGTGGAACAATTAAAGTATATTGGAATGGTATAGAGAAAGCATCTGCTGCTAATACTCAAGATTACAGTGTAGCTGGTGCAGCTGCTGCTGGCAATTTATGGGGATCTGGAACTGCTTTATTTGGTATTGGTGATAGTAACTACTCTACTGGTTTAGACTGTTTCAATGGTTACATAGATGAAGTTCATATAAGCAACGTTGCTAGGTATGAAGCTAATTTCACTCCACCTACCGCAAGGGTTCTTCCTGATAGTTACACTACATCATATGATAATTTTGATACTGCAGTTCCATCTAACTCTGGTGTCATACAATACACTGGAAAAACAGCAACTTCATTTACTGGATGCTCACATTATAGAGGCAGTACCACGATTACTTCTGGATCTGAAATAATTCCCTTTTCACCAGTATAAATAAACAATATAAATAACTCAGGCACAAACTACAACGTCGGACAAATAAAACCATGGCTGCTATCATTTCTGATAAGTTTCGTATATTTAACGCGAAACAATTCCTAGAATCCCTTACAGAAGGCGCGACTGATACGAGCGCGGAACGTTCTAGGATGTACTTCTTTGTGGGTAGACCGCAACCATGGAGAGCATACTTAGAGGTTTACTCTAAAAACTCTACTGCTTTCGCAGTAGGTAATGAGGTGTATGTTGGAACGTATGGTTCCACTGCTTTCCGCGCCACAGTTGCTGCAGTTTATGATAGTGCCCTCCTTTTGACCGACGTTTTTGGCAGCAATGGCGTTAACTCTGCTCCTCCTCTTGGTTCTGATTTAAAAGGTAGAACAGGTGGATCTGGTGGTTCTGATACAGGTGCTACTGCAAAATCTGGCGTTTATCGTTATGCAACTGAGGATGTTCCTCCTCTTCCCCTTGACAACCAAAGAGAAAAAATTGGTGTTTATGACGAACTGATCGCAGCTAAGCGTATTACTGATGCTTTTGCAAGAACAGTTATTCGTCGTTACAACTGGGATCTAGTTGCTAACCCCAAGTATGATATGTTTAAACCTGACTACTCTGCTACACCTGGTGGCGGTGGTCAAATTGGTAAACAAACTGCAACAGGTGCAAATACAATTGCAGATGCTAAGTTCTATGTGATGAACTCTTCATACGAAGTATTCAAGTGTCTTTACAATGGTGAAGATCCTTCTAACACAACTGGTCAGAACGCAACTGAAGAACCATCTACAGCAGGTTCTAACTATGCTTCTTCTACAGGTCTTTATACAGAAACAACTGGTGCCAAGTACATTTGGAAGTACATGTATACTATTCCTACTGATGATGTTCTTAAGTTCCTTTCATCAGACTTCCTACCAATCGTTCTTCCTGCTAACGCTTCTAGAACTGCAGTTGTAGCACAAGCTGTAGTGGGTGCATGTGATGTTGTTCTTATTGAAGACGCTGGAAGTGGACTTCCTGCATCACAAACTTTATATACTGGAATCAAAGGTGATGGAACTGGCGGTAAAGTTAAGTTTGTAACAAATGGTTCTGGTACAATTACATCTGCTGAGATTGAAGCTCGTGGATCAGGTTACACTTATGCTAATGTTTTATTAGGTAACGGCAACTTGTTCTCTGATGCTGGTCTATCATCTGCTGTAACAACTGGTGCTTCTGCTGTTGGAGCTTTTGAAATTATACTACCTCCTGAAGGTGGACATGGTTCTGACCATGAAACAGAATTAAATGGTAAGCGAGTTATGACTAACATTCGTCTTACATATTCAGAAGGATCTGGAGATTTCCCTGTAGACAACGACTTCCGTCGTATTGGTATTCTTGCTGATCCATTTAACTGGGGTACAACAACATTCTCAACTGCTGATACATTATCTGGATTAAAAGCAGTTAAAATTACAGGTGCTACTGCAGACTACTCTGTTGATGAGAAGATTACACAGACTGTAACAGGTGGTACTGCATATGGTACAGTTGTATCATGGACATTAGATAGTGGTTCTACAACTGCTGGTGTTCTTAAGTATATCCAAACAAATGACGCACACACAGATAGTGGTGTTGTAAGAGCATTTGAGTCTAATGGTTCTAATGCAATCACTGGAGAAGCTTCTACTGCATCTGGTACTGTAAATACATCTTATGGTTCTACATTATTAGGTGTCACTTTTGCAAGTGGTTTAGCAGCACCTGAAATTGAGAATAATTCTGGTGATCTTATATACGTTGAGAACAGAAGACTAATTACTCGTGCTCCTGACCAGATAGAAGATATTAAACTAGTTATTGAGTTCTAGGCAATAATAGGTAGTTTCTTTCATGATCATCGTGGATGGGTGAGTGTTGCGAATCTACTTCCAGTTACTTTAATATAATTGAGGCAAGGTCAAAGACCCCTAGTGGGCATTCTATGTCTAAAAATAATCCTTAATAAATTATCTTAGTTCCAAGTTCTAGAAACTACGCTAAATAATATGACGAGAATACTAGTATTATTGGCGAAATAAGATGCCACAGAAGACCAACCTAAATGTTAATCCTTATTATGAGGACTTTGACGCAAGTAAGAATTTTTATAAGATTCTATTCCGTCCTGGTTACTCTATTCAAAGTAGGGAATTAACGCAAGTACAATCAATTCTTCAAAATCAATTGGAGAGTTTTGGAAAGTATGCATTCAAGCAAGGTGAGCTTGTAATTCCTGGTGAAGTAGGTCTTAATACAAAATTAGATTACGTTAAATTATCATCTGTTTCTGAGGTTGCTATTTCTGAAGGAGATGATATTGTTTATAAGAAATATGATATTAGTCAATTAGTAGGACAACAGGTACAAGGTCTTACTTCTGGTGTTGTAGCAACCATCTTGTCAACAAAGTTAGCAACTGAGTCTTCTGCTGATACTTTATTTGTAAATTATATTAATAGTGGTAATTCTAATACTGAGTCTACTTTTAGACAAGGTGAGACTCTAGAAGTTGTTGATGGTGTTAATACCCCTTTACTTGTAGTTGGAACTGATGGAAGCGTACTTCCTACCAGTATTCAAATAACTAATCCTGATACAGGTGAAGTAACATCATTAGAAAGTTCTGCTATGGGATTTGGTTCTGCTGTTAAAGTAGAAGAAGGTATTTACTTTGTTAATGGTTATTTTGTTCGTAATGATGAAGCATTACTTATCATTGATGAATATTATGATAAACCATCTGCAAAGGTTGGTTTTACAATCAAAGAAGAGATTGTAACACCAGAAGAAGAAGCAAGTTTATATGATAATTCTATTGGATCTGCAAATTATACTGCACCTGGTGCACATAGATTAAAAATTAGTTTAGAGTTAAAAGAGTTTGCTCTTAATGCAATTACTGATAAGAACTTTATTCAATTACTTACAGTTTCAAAAGGACAAGTACAAAGTAAAATTTCTTCTACAGACTTTAGTGTATTAGAACAAACATTAGCTCGTAGGACATTTGATGAGTCTGGTGATTATGTTGTTGACAATTTTTCTGTAGACGTTAGAGAATTTGCACAAAAAGATGGTAATAGAGGTATCTTTGGTGTTGATGAATTTGGTTTATATAACGGAAAGAGTGCTACTGAAGCAGCAAGAAAAATGATTGCCAGCATAGGTCCTGGTAAAGCATACATTAAAGGTTATGAAATAGTTAATAAAGAAACTAAGTACCTTGAAATTAATAAAGCAAGAGAAAGTCTTTCTAGTGATAATGTAAACCTAAAAAGCAAAGGTCTCCCAACATATAGTATTACTAATGTATATGGTAGTGTTCCTTTGAATAAAGAAGGATCAGAACTAACAGCTTATCCTGATGTATTTTTATATTCTACATTTAATGATGGATCTATTGGTCTAAACAATACAGAATTATCAACTGATCATAGACAAACTATTGATAGAAGAGGTAAGATTTTTAATACTGATGATGGTATTAAAACTATTACTCTACAAATTACTAATACTACAACTTTAATTGGTGCAGTAACAGATTCTACATTCCAAACTCAGTTTGGTGAATTGTTCTATATTAAAACTAGAAGTGATGGTGGATCACCAACTGCAATCAGTTCATTTAAAACTTTATCATTTGCAACATCAAACAAACCACTAATAAACTCATCTGAATCTGTACAGTTTTTAGAATTGACAGTGTATGGTAATAAAAATGAATTAGAATTACTCGCAATAGAGTATGATCTTTCCGATTCAGAATATAAGAGAAAAATTTACTTAACAGAAGCTGATGCATCAGCAAATAATAATGAGTTTGGATTTGTTGTAGACTACTCAGATATTATTACTCCCATCATTGGAAAAACAAAACCAAGTAATTTATTTTTACAAAGTAGAGGATCTGGATTTAACTCAGATTCTGATATTGTTTTATCTAAAGGTCGTTTAGAAGCAGGAACCTCTGCATATAATACTACATTCGGTTATTCTTATTTTGATCCACAGTTTTTTACTAAAATTATTTTAGAAAGTATTCCTGCAGGTGCTAATTCATTTGATGAAGGTAAATATGTATTTGGTCTTAATAGTAACGCATATGGTGTTGTAGAAGGATCTGCAGCTGGTGTTTACAGTACAGGAAGGATTCTGTTTGTTAAAACTTTATCTGGTAAATTTATATCTGGTGAAACAATTAGAGATGAAGATGGTAATACTGTAAAAATTGCAAAAGATAATACAATCTCACATTTTGTAGTTCAAAATAGAGGTTTGGGATATGCTGATGGAGTATCTCTATTAATAAATGGTCTTGAGTTTGATGCGTCAAAAATTGCTTTGGGTAAAACTATTGCAGGTAACATTTATAATGCAACTATCATTAATAGAAAAGCGGTAAATGTTGAATATGCTCAACCTCCTGCTATTACTGTAAAAAATCCTGATGGTGCATCTGCTCCTAGTTCGGCAGCTGCTGTTGTGCCTGTTTTATTCAGAAATACAGTCACAACTTATACTCCACAGAATGTAAAATCAATTGGTTGTAATTATGGATCTGGAAACTCTAATTCTTTTTCTGCTGATGTTGTTGTAGATAGTCAAACTTTTTCTGAAATCAAGGCAGTCACTAACTATACATTCTTTGGATCTAAAGGATCAAACTTTATTGAATCTACTAGTTTTAGTGCAGATGCATCTGTTGTTTTACAACAAGGAGATCTTGTACAGTTTTCTGATGATAGTAATAATTTAGTCCGTGCTATTGTACAATACGCAACAAAACAAGAAGGGTCTTCTAAGTCTAGAGTTTATCTAGATACAGCTTTACCTGGCAATGTTACAAACACAAGTATTGTAAGATTACGTCCAAAAGTAAGTAATACTAACTCTGGTACATTACTATTCCCAACTGGTAGTAAGCAAGTATCTCAAATTTCTTCTGGTGGAGATGATACTAAGATTAAGTATTACTTCCGTAGAGATTTTGTAACTACTGCATCTTCTGGTGGTGGTACAATTACATTTGCTGCACAATTACCATTCGGTACACAAAGATTTGCAGCTTTTAGTGAGAGCAACTTTATTATAACTGTATTAGATCCTGGCGATGCACCTAATATTGTAAAAGGTGACATTGTTTATGTTTCTGACGATGCAGTAGAAATTTCATCCGCTACAGACACTGCTAGTGGTCTTACATCTGGTAGTATTAGTTTACAACTAGCATCAACATATTTTGGAACTATTCCTACTAACGGAACATTCCCTAAACTTAAATTAACTGCAACATTAGAAGTATCTAATGCAAAACCAAGACTTAAGACTGCAGTTAAGAATAAAAGGATTGTTGTTGCCTCTGCTGGTGATCGTATAGTTCCATTTAGAGGAGTTGATTATGATACTGAAGTTGTAGAAACTCTATCATATTCTGATGCTTTTAAATTAAAATACATTTATGAGGGAACTTCTTCTCAAGCACCTAATGTAGATTCTGCAGGTAACTTGATTTCTGGAACTGATGTCACTGCTAGATATTCATTTGACAATGGTCAGAGAGATACATTATATGATGTTTCTAGAATTGTTCTAAAACCAGGATTTGAACCTGCAGTTGGACAACTACTAATTGCATTTGATTACTTTGAACAATCTCAAGGAGACTTCTGTACTATTGACAGTTATCTACATGAGGCAGGTGTTCCAGAAGATGAGATTCCATCTTTCAACTCATCAGTTCATGGAAATTTAGAACTTAAAAACGTAATTGATTTTAGACCTAAGGTAGATAGTAGTGCTATCATTCCTGGTTTTCTTAATATTGCATCTCTTGAAACTACTGTTGGATCTTTTGCTGGTTCTGGTGCTGTATTAGCAAGCACACCAGCTCCTGATTCAAACTTAGAATACACATTTTCATTCAGTCAAATTCAATACTTAGATCGTATTGATGGTATCTTCTTAGATAAAAAAGGTCAATTTGTAGTTAAGGAAGGTAATTCATCTCTCAACCCATCTAAACCAGATCCTATTGACGATGCTGTACCTCTTTTCTATGCTTACATTCCTGCATTTACAAAAACAACCAAAGATGTAAGGATTACTCCTGTAGATAATCGTCGTTATACAATGCGTGACATTGGTAAATTAGAGAAACGTATTGAGAGATTAGAATACTACACCACACTTAGCATACTAGAACAGCAAGCACTTAACATGCAAGTTAAGGACGAGATTGGTCTTGATAGATTTAAGTCAGGATTCTTTGTAGATAATTTTGAAGCACATAAAGTTGGTAATTTACAATCTCTTGATTATAGATGTGCAGTGGACAGTCAACAAAGTGTCCTACGCCCTCAAGCAAAAGAAGATTCTGTAAATTTAGAAGAAGTAAATGTAAGAGAAGATCAAAGATCAGTATCTGGATATAAGAAATCAGGACACATGGTAACACTACCATATTCTCCATTATCTTTATTAGGAAATGATTTTGCATCAAAGACTTTAAATCCAAATCCATTTGTCGTACTGCAATATGTTGGTGATGGAGAAATTTCTCCATCTATTGATCATTGGTATGATCAAACAGAAGAACCACTTGTGGTAGATACAAATACTGATCTCTTTAATATTTTCCTAGCAAAAGAAAATGTAAAAGAAAGTTTTTCAAGTCTGTTTAATTCTTTTGTAGTTAACTGGGTTGGAACATCTACATCTTTCACTACAATTAATTCTTTAGGTCAAGTTAATACACAACAAGCTATAACTTCTGTTGCTAGTGCATCTGTAGCAAGTTCTTCTAATATTAGTCCTCAAAATAATGAAGTAGGAAAAGGAATTCAAACTAAGAGTGTTGGTGAAAGTTTAGTTTCAACTTCCTTAGCTTTCTTTGCTAGAAGTGTTCCTATAAAATATGTAATCAAGAGAATGAAACCTAATACGAAGATGTATGTTTTCTTAGAAGGAAGAGACATTGGTCGTTGGGTTAATCCTGATCTTAGATATACTGGTATTGCTGGAAATTCACTATCAGCATTTAATGGTGAAATTACTACCGATGAATATGGTAACGCTAGTGGATTGATTGTTGTTCCTGCTGGTCTACCACCATCTGAAAATGCAACTTGGACTGGTGATGTAGATACTTTACCATATGATACTTCTGCTGAAGAGGTATCAATAACTTCTGGTATATTGACATTTAGATTTACATCTAGTGCTACTAATGCAGCAAAAGAAGAAGTTGATAGTTATACAGAAGTTAAGTACTATGCTACTGGTATTCTTCCAGAAAATCCTTCTAGTATCATATCTACAAAACCATCTTACTTTAAATCTAATGAAGGTATTCAGTTAATTGAAAGTAACACTGATAATCCTATAAGACCTAATCCTCTTGCACAAACATTTAAAGTAGAAAACTTAGATGGTGGATGTTTTGTAACTGGTGTTGATATTTTCTTTAGTAAGAAGAGCACTAACATTCCTGTTAAAACATACATTACAAATGTAGATGCTGAAAAACCAGCAAAAAATATTGTACCTGGTAGTGAAAAAACATTAACACCAAATACATTCCTTAAGTGTTTTGCTAGTGGCAACATGTCAGTTCTTAAGGGAGAGAGTGTAACTGGTGCATCTTCATCTGCCTCTGGTCCTATCCTTAAAATTTTTGATAAGAACAATGTAGAATTAGTAGCTACTGCATCTGGTAGATATAGTCTTACAAATGAACAAGTATATACTGTTGTTCTTAATAATCACAATGGTAAATCTTTCGTAGAAAATGAAGACTTAATTATTCCGTCTGTTACAGAAGCAAATGCATTGAATAATACTGATCTTGTTCTTGCCATTGCAAAAGATAGTGGTAAAGTTTCTAGAATGAGAATTACCAATACTGGTCAGAATTATGACAGTGCGATTCTAACAATAGAAAGTCCACAATTACCTGGTGGATCTACTGCTACAGCAAGTATAGAAGTTTCTAATGGTCAAATTTATAATGCTGAGGTATCACTTAGTGGATTTGGATATACAGAAGCACCATCAGTTGTTGTGAAAGGCGTCGGAAATGGTGCTGGAGGGTGTGAAATACAAACCTTTATAGAAATAGACACACCAGCTGTTAGAATGGGTGTAGCGGTTGATGCAGGGGAAGTAACAAATTCTACAACACCAACACATTTTGCATTTGATTTTCCTGTCTATTTACAGAATGATACTGAATATGCATTAGTAATAGAAACAGATTCTACTGATTACGAACTTTGGGTTTCTAAACTTGGTGATACAGATATTGCCACAAGTACGGTTATCACAACTCAACCTTCATTAGGTTCGGTTTACCGATCACAAAACACTGAGAGTTGGACTGAGGATATATTTGAAGATCTTAAGTTTACTCTTTACAGAGCAGAATTTAATACAACAAGACCTGCAGAACTTCTTCTCAAAAATGTTAATCTTGGTTATGAACTTTTAGATGCAAATCCAATTGAAACAAATGCAAGTTCTAACTCTGCCTCCACATCTACTTTATTCAAGAACAATAATTCTGTTATTAAAGTAAATCATAGAGATAATGGTTTTGAAGATAGTGGTAAATCTTATGTCTTTTATAGAACTGCAGTTGAGACTGGAGGTATTACTGCTTCTACAATCAATAGCAATCTATTTAAAGTAACCAACTCTGGTATTGATTCATATAATATTCTTTCACCATCTCAAGCTGCAGGAAACTCTCTAGGTGGTGGTACTTCTGTATACGCAAGTCATAACAGAAAATTTGAGACTCTATACCCACAAATTCATTACCTAACATTTACAGGCACAACACTAGATGTTTCTGTAAAAACTACCAATGTAGTTCCTGTAGATTCTTCTACAACAAATTATACTTCATATTCACAGGCAGAATATGAAAAAACTTTCCTAAATGAACCACATTACTTTACTAATCAGAAAATGATTTCTTCTGAGATTAATGAAACTTTAAACAATCTTCAGAGATCTTTAACTTACAAAATACAGTTAACTTCTACTTCTAGTAATCTTTCTCCAATTATTGATCTTTCTAGTGCGTCTGTAAAAACAGTAAGTAATAGAATAGAAAATGCAAAAGGAGAAGAAAACAGATTTGGTAGAAGAGATCAAGTGGTTGAATTTTTCCCAGTGTATCAATTTGAACTTGCTGGTAATTCTGGAACTCAACTACAAGCTGATCAAACAATTGAAGGTCAAACTTCTAAAACAACTGGAACCATTGCAAGAGTTAATGGACAAGTTGTATATGTTAGAGTTAAGACAAGTCAATTCTTCCAAAAGGGAGAAACTGTTTCTTTAGGTAATCAATCTCAACTAACAAGTGTTGTTGTTGATTCTAATCCAATACAAGTATTTGCATCTATTGATGACGGTGCTACTATTGTAGCAAGAAATCCTTCTGTAATTCTTGAAACATATGATAATATTATTACTGGTAAAACAGTTATCTGGAATACTCAAACTCAAGAATTAACTGCTAGAGTTGACGTTAATCCAATTAATGATAACTATACTGACAAAATTGTTGATAATGTTTTATATAACAGAAATGCTGTTGTTGGTGATCAAGTTGCAGATATTTTCCGTGTAGGAGATTTCATTAAATATCCTAATCAACCAGATGAAGAAGCAAACTATTTAGAAGTAGGTAAAATTACCTATACTAATGGTGTTGATTTTGTTGCTGAGGATACATCTAAGAATGGTTCTGCAGTAGCTAAGTATGTAACTAAAGAAGTTGTTATCAGCAGTCCAGCAACTGCTATTGATGTACATCTAATGGCGAATGTCAAAGATATTTCTAATATTCAAGTTCTTTACAAATTTAAGAAAGCTTCTAGTCAAGAAAACTTTGAAGACATTGATTGGGTATTATTTAATGGTAATGGACAACCTGATACTTTAGAATTAGCAACCACAGAGAATACTATATCAAGTGTTGTTGAGAAACAATCTTCTTATCAAGATCTTAAATATAGTGTATCTGATATTGAAGAATACTCATCATTTGCTATCAAAGTTGTGATGCTTGGGGTTGATCCTTCATTTGCTCCTAAGATTCAAGATATTCGTGCTGTTGCTGCATTCTAACTTCCGCGTATGGACTTTATTAAAGTTAAAGGGCATGATGGTCTTGTAAGAGACAAGAACACAGGTGCCATCATCAATTTGGATGATTCTGCAATAGTTGCTAGACGAAAGTCAAAACAACTTGGTTCCGCGTTGGAAGACATAAATATTTTGAAGAATGAAGTTTCTGAGATCAAATCTTTACTTAGAGAGTTAATTAAAAATGCCAGCAATTAATGTAGCAAAAACTGATACCTTTGAACGCCAAAGGTTGAAGATTAACCAAATTGGTGATCAGATTTTTAGTATTGCTCAAGGAGGAAGTGATCTTTCCACAGGTAATTTAAAACTAGGTGATGGTACACGAGTTGCTCCATCTCTTGGATTTGTTAATGACACTAAACTGGGTGTGTATAGAGCTAGTTTAGGTGTATTAGGATTTGTAGCTGGAGAAAAAAATATATTAGATTTATCTCTTGAAGGAGGTAAATGGTATAACGATTACAAATTAGTAAAAAAAGAATTAACAACTAGTCAAACTACAATCACTGCTGCTGGTCAAAATTATGACGCAGGTTCTTACAGTGATGTAACTTTTACAGGTGGTTCTGGTCAGTTTGGTACAGGTGATATTACAGTAACTGGAGCTGAGGGAACTCTTACAAATGGTGGTTCTGGATATGAACCAGGACAATATAATGGAGTTGATTTAACTGGTGGTAATGGATCTGGTTTATCAGTTTCAATTACAGTTGATGATACTGAAATTGAGTTAACTACTGGTGGTAGTGGTTATGCTGATGGTTTTTATAGTGCTATTCCTTTAACAGGTGGTAATGGATCTGGAGCAGAAATAGGATTTTCTGTTGGTTCTGGAGCAATCACTGCGGTAACATTGTCTAATCCTGGTTCTGGTTATACAAACGGAGATGTATTATCAGTAGATCCTGCTTTTGATGGTGTTGGATCTGGTTCTAATTTCTCTGTAACTGTAACTACTTTTCCTGGAGTAATCACCACATGTACTATATTTTCTAGTGGATCTGGTTATACAACAGGTGATGTATTAGGAGTAAATCCATCTTTTGATAGTGTTGGATCTGGTTCTAATTTTTCTTTCACATTAGGTAATATTGGTTTTGTCGCAGCAGTTACCATAAACAATTCTGGAATTGGATATGGTGCGGGTGATATTTTAAGTGTGAATCCAATTGATTTAACTCAACCAATTGCTATTGTAAATTATGTTAATCCAGTTTCTGTAATTACTTTTACTGGTACTATTGCTGCTGGAACATTTACCACATCTGATACTGTACAGACACCTGGTGGAGTAGCATCAACTCTATCAGTGACCGCTGAGACAACTATCGCTGGAGAGGCAAACAACACATATACAGGAGTAGCTGGAACTGGCGGAACAGGATCTGGTGTCACATTTGATGTAGCAAGAGGTTTTGACGGAGCAGTTGCTACTGTCACTATCAACTCAGGTGGTGCTTTCTATACAGCAGCTGATCCAATTACAATTGCAGGTAATTTAGTTGGTGGATCTTCTCCTGCTGACAATATTACACTAACCATTGATACAGTATCTGCTGGTGGTTTAGCAGTTGCCATTTATAAAGTTGTTGAATCTGGTGGTAATCTTTCTTACTTAATTACAGAACCAGCAGGAGTTTCAAATGGTGACACTTTAGTAAGAAGTGCTGCACCAACTACAGGACTTACAACAAATACTGTTAATAATAAAAACAAATATTTTCTTGATACTGGAAGTGGACAAGCATTAACTCCAGACCTAACATTTTACGTTGGAAGCAAATATAGTTTCAATACATCTGATAGTTCAAATAGCGGTCATCCATTTAAGTTATCCATTCATCCAAATGGTATACACAATACAGTAACCAAAACTAGTGTTACTTTAACAGCAGCTAGTAATCAAATTACAGTTTCTTCTAATGCTGGTATTCTATTAGGAATGCTTGTTAGTCTTGAATCAGGTGGCACAGGAGGAATAGGATTTGGAGTTACAGTTCAAGCTATTAATGGTAACGTAATTACATTATCAGCAAATGTAGAAACATCAGGAACATCAGATGTTAAATTTGCTGGAGCTCCATACACAGATGGTGTCGTAACTTCTTCTAATAATATAGAAGTTACTATAAGTGCCACCACGCCAACACCTCTTTATTATTATTGTGAAGTACACCCAAATATGGGTAGCGAAGATGGTAATGAAGCTACAATCACAATAGATGCAAATAACCCAAAAACTTTTGGATCTGGATTCCAATTAACTGTTAATGGTGTTGCTGAGTCAGAACCAATTAAAACAAATGTTTTAACTGGAGATTTTACAGCGAGTAGTTTTACAGGAACATCTGCTACTTTAACTTCTTTGAATGTTAATACTGTAACTGCTACTCAAACAATTTCTACAAATGTCTTAACTGTAGACACTCAAATTAATTCAACCAACTTAGATATTTCAGCAACATCAATTACTGTTGACTCTAATTTGACAGTTGGTGTAATTGACGTTAACAAAGTTACTGGAGATATTACTACATCTGGAGCGATAAAAACCACTAATGAACTTAATGTTAATGATCTTACAAAAATTAATAATGCTGGTAAATTAACATCCTTAGGAACAAGTGATCTTGTTCTTTCTCCTGCTGTTGGAAGAGTTGCAAAAGTTGAAGGATTGACATCCTTAGTTATTCCAAAAGGAACTACATTAGATAGACCAGGTGCAGCTATAGTAGAAGATGGTGCTATCAGATATAACACAGATACAAATCAATACGAAGGATATAACTCAGGAACTACTTCTTGGTCTTCTCTTGGTGGTGTTCGTGATATTGATGGTAATACTTATATTCTAGCAGAACTAACAGCTGGTGCAAATGACAATACATTATGGTTCTATAATGATTCTGTTAACACAGTTAGATTTACACCGACATCTTTTGAGTTTCATGCTGTAAAAGAATTATCTTCTGTAAAATTAGGCATACCATCATACACAGTTTGGACAGCAAACTCTCCTGTGACAACTGGACAATATCTCAAGTATAGAAATAATTTATATGAAGTAACATCATCTGGTACAACAGCAACAGTTGGAAGCGAACCAACACATACTAGTGGAGCACAAAACAATGGAACTGCTCAACTTACTTGGTCTCAACTTGCAGTAGGTCCTATTACATTTAATGATGCAGAAGAAGTTCAAATAGGTCCTTTTAAAAATACTCCTTTAGTTATTGGTCAAGAACTTAAACTTGATGATAATAGAATTTCTACACAGGTTCAAGATTTAATTATTCAACCAAATGCTGGAAAACAAGTTATTGTTGATTCTGTAACTCATTTTAGAATTCCTGCTGGTAATGATAACCAGAAATCAATTGCTTCACCTGGTCCTGGATCTATTAGATTTAATACACAAATACAACAGTTTGAAGGTTATAGTGGAACGAACTGGTCTTCTCTTGGTGGAGTTAGAGACGTTGATGGAAACACATACATTATTCCTGAAACTGCTCCTGCAGCAAATGAAAATATCCTTTACTTCTATAACAATAATGTCAATACAATTCAATTAACTGAGACAGCATTAGATTTTACAAATATTGATACTATTACAACCAGTGGTGGAACAAGTCTTGCTCTTGAAACAGCAACTTTTACATTAAATTCTAACGATACCACTATTGATAACACTGATGTAGCTAGAACATTTGTTCATACATCTAAGCAATACTTAGATTTAGGATTATCAAGTGGTCTAAATGTAGATCCTGTGTTGAGATTAGATAATCAAGGTGATGTTTATCTTAACACTACGTTTGGTACTGGTAGCTTCAATGGGGTTAAGATTTTTGATGGAGACCTCAAAGAGTTTGAACTAGCAGATTATAAAATTAAATCTTCTACTTTTGCATTAGATAAGGGTGGATTAGAATCTTCTGCTGTAATTCTTTACCCAAGCGGGACTTCCAAAGGATGTAAAGTTACTGTGGTTTCTAAGTCTAGTTCTGGAAAAAGATCTATGTCTGAGTATGCAGTTATAGATAATGGAACGGATATTTTCCATAATGAATATGCTTCCTTAAATACTTCTGATGATCAATACACAGCAACATTTGACTTTACTGCTTCTACAGAACCAAGGATTACCTTAACTTTGACAAATGATCATGCGACTTCAGATGTTATCAACTTTACCGTACTAGTTCAGGAGATCAAGTAAATGGCAATTAATTTAAAAGAATTTGAATCACTAGGAGGTTTTTCTATTGGAGAGACTTCTGTAATTGATAAAGATAAAAACGCACAGGATCTCAATTCAATTGAGATGAAGAATTCATTTTATAGTGATAGTAAAACAACAAATTATATTTTAAGAGGTGTTAACACCGCAACACTTCAATTAGATACTGTTGGAACATCAATTACAATTGATAACAATACAATGAACTTTGTTACTGGTCATTTTATTGGAGTGAATCCATCAGGGGTAGTTTATACTGGAAAAATTGAAAGTGCTGTTTATTGCAGTGGAGCTGGTGCAGTGTCTGAACTTTCTAGTATGTTGACAATTATTAAAGATGATATTCCAGTTAGTGAATCTTGGACAATCGCACCATTTACATCAACAAATCGTTTCAGTTATTCCACTGTGAGAACTGGAACCGTCCAAACTATTAAATGGGCAGTATCAACCGAAGTTATAAGTATTGCTTGGTCTTGATGCTAAATATAAGATAGGAAAAATTGTCAAGGATACACGAGCACCATGAGTTTTCATATTAATTCCGACAAAGAGAAAATTAGGGGAGTCAACCCTAAACTCATCGGTGATAATGAAGCTACTATTAGAGTCGGAACTGGAGCGGATGAACAAGAAATCATGCGTCTCCAGCAAGATCCTACTAGTGGTCTTCCTCGTGTGGGTATTAATAGAACGGGTCAAAGAATTGACAAAATTAATTTAGATCAAGGTGGAACTGGATATACACAAGCACCTCTAGTTGCTATTGATGCACCTCCTGCAGGTGGAACTCAAGCACAAGCATCTGCTACTGTTTTCAATGGTAGAGTGGTAACTGTTGTTGTTAATGATCCAGGTAATGGTTACTCAACAGCACCAAATGTAGTTTTTACTGGTGGTAATGGTTCTGGTGCAGCTGCAACCGCTACTCTTGATACTGTAGAGTTTGAACTTGATATTAATGGTGCTATTAGAACATCAACATCTATCATCTCAGATACTGCTAGAATTTTAAACATTGATGTTGAGAACTTTGTTACTCCTGACCTAAACTTAAGAGCACCAAACTTAAAAACATTTATGAATGGCACTGGTACGCCATGGGCTGCCAATGTTATTGTACAGAAAGATCAATATAGATACTCGCAAAGTAACGTATATCAAGCAACAAATACAGGAACTACTGGAACTTTAGCACCAGAACATAAGGATGGTATTGTATTAAATGGTGAAGTTAACTTTAAGCACATTGGTTTTAGAGTAAATAATCAAGATGATTATAATTATTTACAAACTGGAGAAGCTGGTACATATCCTCGTTCTATAACACCTTTACTAGGTGATAGAACAGATAAAATTGCTACTACAGAATATGTTCTTAACCTAGCAACGAATGACGTTGGTGGTCGTGTTTATGTTTCACAACAGATTGGTTCTGACCTTAACGATGGTCGTTCTGCTGTAAACCCAGTTCGTACAATCAAGAAAGCTGCACAGATTGCATGGTCAACACCTGGCGTCAAAGAAACACTTATTGTATCTGGTGGAGATTACGTAGAAGATAACCCAATATCATTACCTCCAGATTGTTCAGTTGTTGGTGATAACCTTCGTTTGGTAATTATTAGACCAGGTAATATTGGTAAACATATTTTCAAGTTTGGAGATAAGAACTACGTTACTGGAGTAACATATAGAGATAAAATTGACTCTAACGGTGATCCTACTGGAACGTGGGATTTTGCTATGGTCTTTGATGATAAGCAAAGAATTATAGTTGACAATGAAGTTAATGGAGACTTTGGTGTAGACTTCCCAATCGGTCACCAAATATTCGGACCTGATCAATTCCGTATTAGTTTCCAAAATAATACAGGATTAAGTTTACTTGCAACTGGAGCTCAAATCCTAGGTTTAAACACTGGTGCTAGAGCAAATGTATTTGGTGTTACCTTTGCATCAACCACTGGTGCAAATGCATATGTTTCAGGTACGATTGATGTATCACTAACAGCTGGTTCTTTTATTGAAGGTGATCAATATAGTTACATCACATCTGCAGCTGCTGGCGGTGCAATCTCCCAAACAATCTCCCAAACAGCAGGGGAAAACATTTTAAGGTTTACTACAGATCCATCAACAGATCTTCCAGTAGGAAATGTTGTACAGTTAAATGATGCTGACAACTCATCCTTTACTGGTACTGGTTTTTATCAAGTTTCTGTCATCAATAATGGTAATGCTCCTACTTATTGGGATGTTACTTTTGTTCCTATTTTAGGAGCAGCAAGTTGGGATACTACTCAAACAGAAACGATTTCAATTAATTCTGCTACTCCCACAACTAATACAATTGACACTGTTAATTTAAAGTCAATTAGAGCTGAGGGTGAGGTTGTAGCATATGACAATGATGTAATTTCTACTTTACCAATTACTAGAATTGACTTCTCTTTACAAGGAGATCCAAGCATTGCAACAGGTGGTTTCCAACAAGCTCAGTTTGGAAGTGCAGAAGATCTTGGTGGAATTGTTTTCTACACAAGTGCTCTTGTAGGTAGAACAAATACACATGAATTTAAAGAAGGTCAGGAAATTGTTCTTGAGAACATGCCTACTTCTAACCCAGATCTTTCTTTCTTAAATGGAAAACAAAGAATTTATAAGGTACTAGAAGATGCTGATGGAAGAGCAAGAAGATTTGTTATTCCTAAAAAGATTCCTTCATTGACAACAGCAAATTATGCACCAAGTGAATTTGCTGTAGTAAAGTCATATTCAAAAGTAGTTACTTTATCTCTACTAAACTCTCCAAATAAATTTCCTTTAGCAACTCCTGTAGAAAGAAGATTTCAGGATGCTTGTCAGTTAATTAGAAATAATAGAGATTATATTGCAGAAGAAGTAGTTGGTAGAATTAACGAGCAATTCTCAAAAGATTACTTTGCAGTATACAACCTTGATTCTGTTAACAATACATTTGACATATATCTAGGTACAACAGATCATGTAAACACTTATGTCAGTGGTGGTACAGTAACATTTGGTGGAACTTCATACGCAATTAGCAATTTTGTATATGATAATGCTGCAACTGGTGTTGCTACAATTACTACAACTGCAGCTGCCATTAGTGCACTATCTGAAGATGCTGTTGTTAAACTAGCAGACATTCTTATTTCTTGTAGTGCAGGTCAGAAAATTTACCCATCATATAGTTCTCCAACTTCTGGAAACAATACTGGTGATGATGGTGATGAGCAATGTAAGCAAGACGTCATACACTTCCTTAATGCTCTTGTAAGAGACCTTGAATTTGGATCTAACCACAATATTATTGATGCTGCTAAGAAGTATATTGTTGATGGAAAGATTGCTTATATTGAAGATGAAATTATTCAAAACGTACGTGCTATTGAATATGCTAGAGAGTTAGCAACTTATGCAATGTGCAACTGGAGAATTAAAAACAGAACTGTTACTGATCCTCTATACACTACACAACACGCTACTACTCCAAGATATACAGATACAACTATTATTAATAGTACAGCAGGATCACCTGCTTGTGCTAACGTAGCAGCTGCTATTGATACTTTATCATTCTTGTGGGTTGATGTTATATCCAATAATGCTTCTGGAACCTATATTGATGCTGCATATTTAATTGCAAGAAACGCTGATTTAATTGCAGATCAAGCACTTATTGATACAGAAGCTGCATATCCAACACTTAATCTTTCTGATCTACATCAAAGAAAATGTCGTAGAGATATTAAGATTGTATTAGAAGGATTAGTAAGAGATTTAGTTCTTGGTGGAAACCATGGTATTGTTTCTACTGCAGAAGCATACTTTAGTGGTACAGTTCTTTCTGGTATTTCAGAAGCACAGAGACCACAAACAATTTATGCTTTTGACAGAGTAAAATTATATGCCATTTATGCGATGCGTAACTGGTCTGATGGAAACGTTTTACAAACAACTCCAACAGGATCTACATATGTTCCTACTACTGGAGCATTGACAGTAGTTATTCCAGATCCAGCAGTAGCACCTGTAGCAAACTCAGATAGAATTGCTTTTGCTGAGGAAGCACTTACATTTAGCTGTGCTTATTCTGGTGGTGGTAATGATGCAGGTCCTTATAGAACTGACGTTGCATTTGGTAAAAGTTTCTTAATTACTAACGTAGTTTCTAGTGGTGGTAATACTACTATTTCATGTAATGTTGGTGCTGCAGGAAGCAACACTGATACTCATACATTTGTAAGTGCTCTTACTAATGGAACTAAAATTATTTACGGTCCTCTTACATTAACATCTCCAGTTCCTAAGTTTGAAGATTGGAGTATTTTAAACGGACCTGGCGCTGCTCCTATTGGCATATTCACTCCAACTACCGCTACTTACGATCCATCAAATGGTAATCTTACATTTACCACTGCAAATGCTCATAACTTAGGAACATCTAATACAATTCGTTTCCAACCAGAATCATTGGTGTTTACCTGTGATATGGATAACGATGCTACAGAGCATAAGTATCCAAAAGATGGTCAACCTGCATTTGGTAATAGTCTTCCTATTACTGCAACAACAACTAATACAGTAACTGTAAATGTTGGAACATCTGGTGCTAACGTACAGTTTACACCAACTGCTGCAACATATGATCCTTCATCAGGAATAATGGTATTAGAGATTGGTTCTCATACTTTAGATGTTGGAGAAGGTGTTGTTATTGCTGATAATTCATTGAGCTTTACCTGTACAATGGATGGTAATAGCTCTACTAAGACATATCCAAGACCTTCTATTGATAGAGTTGGTGGAAGATCAATTCCAATTACAGGAAAAACAGCAACATCAATTACAGTTAATGTTGGTGTATCTCCTGCAAATAAATTATTACAAGCAGTAACAGGCACAACATACAATCCTACAACTGGAGATTTAGTTCTTCAAGTAGGTCAGCATGGTATTGGCGTAGGAAGAAATATTGTATTAGAAGATGGTGCTGTAACATTTACATGTCTACAAGATAATGATCAAACAACTCATGCATATCCTCGTTCAACTGACCCTGCATCTGGATCATCTCTAGCGGTCACTGCTGTTGGAACTACATCTCATACAGTAACTAATGCACCATACAATGCATCTACTGGTGTTATAACATTTACATTATCAACTCATGGATTCTCTACTGGTGATTACATTAAGATTGATGATAATGCATTAACATATACATGTGTTCTTGATGGTAATGCAACTCAACATCAATACCCTCGTGCTGGATATGATGCAGCAAGTAATCGTTGGTTAGAAATTACAAAAATTGATGATAACACATTCTCAGTTAATGTTGGTGGTTCTCCATACACTGGATCACATACATTTGTAAGTGCTGATCCTAACGGAATTAAGAGACAAGATGGAACATTAACAGTCAATGTTGGTACATCATCTAACACTACAACTCATACATTTGTAAGTGGTCTTGCAGGTGGTGTTAAGTTCTTACCACAAACTGTACATACATTTGTTACTGGACAAGCAGCTGCTGTTAACGCAATATCACACTCTCCACAGTCACCTCACGCATTTGTAAGAGCAAGTGCAGACTCTGTAAGTGCTTATGCTTCTAGTGCTACATCAATTTGTGCAAGTGTAGAATCTAGTATTAATACAGCATTAGAATTATTTGAAGATATTTTAGATGGAACAACTCTTCCTGGAGCTACAACTCAAACATTCGGATCATTATATAACACTATTGATATTATTACATATCCAGATAGTTACATTTATGATACTGCTAATAATCGCATGGCAGTTCGTGGTAGATTTGATGACTTCCCAATCATTGAAGCATCTCCATATACACAGAATGCATCTGTTATCTCCTTCAGAGGTGGTGGTGGTGCTCTAGTTGATGGATCTAAAGTAAAACAACCTAACTGTCCGTTTCCTGGTTTAGAACCAGATGGAACTGCATCCTTCCCTAATCAGGGTAAATCAATGGTTGCTGCTGCGTTCACGATTGTGTCGTTTGGTGGTACTGGTTATAAGGTTATAGAAGATGGTTATACACAGTTGGTTTCTGTGTTTGTTATCTTCTGTCAAGATGGTGTTCTTTGTGAGTCTGGTGGTTATGCATCTATTACTAACTCTGCTACTAACTTTGGTACATATGCATTAAGAGGAATTGGATTTAGAGCAGAGTGTTATGCGTTTGATACAGGAACAGTTAATGTTGTGTCTCAAACTCCAACTGGAAGAACCACTATGACAATTGGTGGTATCGGTAGAGAACCACTAGAACACTATATTGTTAAATTTGATGGATATAGAAATGCTGATCCAGAAAAAGAATTCTTTATTGACGCTGTAAGTGCTGTTACTGTAGGACCTCCTTTCTCTGCAACTCTTACACTTGATGATGGTATCGGTAATGGTTTAACTTTAATCAGAGAAAGTGACAATGCTACTATTACTGGTCTTGCTGCATTACAAGCTGCATTAACACCTTCTGGTTCTTCTAACGCAACTATTAAGTTACATAGACCATCTATTGTTAACTCTTCATCACACACTTGGGAATTTGCTGGATCTGGTACAAACTATCTTGCACTACCTGAGAACGGTGGTACTAAAGTTGAAGCAAACGAGCAAGTATCTCAAGATTATGGTCGTGTTTATGTCTCTGGTACTGATGAACTAGGAGACTTTAAGGTTGGTACATTCGCTAGAATTGAGAACAGAACTGGTAATATTACTTTCACTGGTACAGTTACAATTTCTGAAGTTGAATTCTTGAAGTTGAAAGGTGGTGACGTTGTTGTTACTGGATTTGATAATTCTAATACACTTGGTGGTGCTAACGCTAGTGACTCTAAATTACCTACACAGAAAGCAGTTAAAGATTATATCACTAACTCTTTAGGACCTTACATTAACAAACCATACTCTACTAACGCTGTTCCTAGAGCACTGGTTGAACTTACTGATTCTGGTAAAATTTCTCTTGATCAGATACCAGCACTAAGACCTTTCAGTGTCTTTACAGTTGCCGATCAAGCAGCAAGACTAGCATTAGAAGGAGCACTTGCTGGTGATATTGCAATTCAACAGGACACACAAACTTCCTTTATTCTAAACAATGACCTAACAAGTTTATTCTTAGGATTTGCTGTAGATTCTACTCTTTCATTCACTATCGGTGATGTATTTACTGGTACTCCATCCACAGGTAGAATTCAATCTACTGAATATAGACAAGGTGTATTATTCAATATTAATATTACTGGTGGTGGTTCTGGATATACAGTTGCTCCTACAGTAACCATTTCTGGTGGTAACCCATCCTCAGGTGCTGTTGCAGCTACTGCGACTTCTACGATTGCAAATGGTGAAGTTGTTACTATTACAATCAATACAAACGCTGGTTACATTGGTGGTTATGGATATACTACACAACCAACAATTACCATTGCAGCACCTCCTGGCGCTGGAACACAAGCAACTGCTGATGCTTTTCTTGAAAGTAGATTGTATGGTAATATCGTTAACAATATCAAGATGCTTGATACTGATACATTTGACGATAGTTCTTCTCCAAGTGCAAATACAATTAATATTACTAGAGTTGTTAACACATCTGGATCAACTGCAAGTAACTGGGTATCACTAAGTAGTGATTCTGTTGGTGTTTCTTCTCTTACTGGTCCTGGTCTCATCTCTACAACCCTACTAGGTTCTGAAGCTGCAAACTCTTTCTCCTTCTTAAGAGGTGACCAAAGTTACGCAAAGGTTGTTCAATCACTTAAGGGTGCAGAAACAAGATACTTTGCAAGACTATACTCTCAAGCATCAGTAGGTGCAAGTGCGTTTATCTTCCAAGGATTATCTGATGTTCTTAAGGGTCATGACATTGTAGCTTCAGTTGCTGGAATTGCTGCTGATACAACAGTTAATGGAGTTAGTGTAGTTGGTGGTCTAACAACTGTTTCTTTCAATAATCCTATTACCTCAACTATCTCTGTAGGAACAGTTATTGAATTTAATCGTGGTGCATCTCCACTTATATTTGACTCTACAAATACAGGTGGTGAGTTTATTGATTCTGTTGTTATTGCAAACCAAGGTACAGGATACACAGATGGTCAATACTTTGATGTTGCATTAGATGCACCAGCAGGAAATAATGGTACTAATCTTAAAGCAAATATCATTGTTGGTGAGAATGGTCAGAATGGTCAAATTACTACATGTACAGTAACAAATGCTGGATCTGGATATACAGCAGATTTCCAAGTTACACCACTTCCAACTGCTATTGGAGCTGGTTCTAACGGTGTTCTACTTGCAAAAGTAGCAACTACTCAGAAACAATTTGCTAATATCGCACTGGACGTTCAAAGAGTTTCTGATCTAACCATTTCACAAGATCTCTTTGGAACCATTGGTGTTTCTAGATATAAGAAATCTCAATTCAATCTTGGAGTTGAAGGAAATGGATCTGTTTCTATTAAAATGGGTCCTGACAGTGGACTTGACGCTGACTTATTAGATGGTCAACAGGGTTCTTACTATCTTAACGGTGCTTTCTTCGTTGATAGTAGTATCGTTCCAGATAAACTTGCAAGTGGAGTATACAGTATTGATATTAGTGGAAGATCTACTAATACACTTCGTTTAGACACTGGTACTAGTAATGCTAATGCTAATCCTGGTCCTAGTGATGCTGTACAAGGTATAACACTACAGACTCTATTCAATAGTTCTAATGGTTTATTATCTGCATTCCCAAGCGTAGACACTGGTAACTCTAACTCTGCTAAACATCTAGTGATGACTCTCCGTAATGGAGAAACTGGTGGAGATGCTACATTTGGTGGTGTAAGACAACTTGCTTTTGCTAACGATGATAGAATATACTTCCGTGGTTCTGGTGATGCTGTAACATCATATGGTTCGTGGTATGAGGTATGGAACTCAGGGAATCAGGGTATTGACTCAGGCTTAGATGCTGACAAACTTGATAACAAGCAAGGTCTTTGGTATCAAGATGCTAAAAATATTATATCTAATCAAATATTTGATACTAGACTTCCTGTATGGAGAAGTTCTACTAAGTTTAGAGACAAGATTGAAATCTCATCTTATGGTGGAACAGATACTTTTTATAGAATTTTAGTAAGACAGAATCTTGATATTTCTATAGGTGGAGATTTTGAAGTTACTAATACAATTGACCTCTTTGATACCAACAAAATTAGTGCTGGTGATTTTACAATCACTGGAACTGAACAAGTTGTAGATCAAAATGATTCATCTAACACTTATACAATTCTTATAGGAAGACTTGCTTCTGGTGGAAATATTGATAATGCTGTATATCTTGGAGTTGCTGGTGATGAAAGATTATTTGAACAGTGGGAAATTTATGATGCAAACACAGTTCAGTATGCAGAACTAGGTAATGCTTCTGGAACAGGTTTTTTAAGACTTGGTAGAAAGGATGGAAATGCTGCAACAAGTCCATATATCTATTTTAACTCCTCACAAACAGCTGCTACTTATAATGCTGCTATCATTGCTGATGGTGGTAATGGGACTACAGGATCTGGTTCTCTAGAGTTCAAAGTTTTAGATGAAAATGAATTAAAGGTTAATAACAATATTATCTGGAACGCAGGTAATGTAGCATTTAATTCTTCCAATGTAGCTTCTACAGCGTCACTTAAGTCTGCTGTACAACGCGACACAGCTGGTAACTTCTCTGCTGGTACAATTACAGCATCATTAACAGGTGCTGCTTCACTTAACGTATTGAAGTCTGGTGATACCATGACTGGTACACTTACTATGACAGGTGGATCAGGAATTAGTATTCAGAGTACTGGTACTTTATCTGTTGGATCAAACACAACTGTTGGAGGTGATCTAACAGTAGATACAAACACATTGTATGTTGATTCTACTGATAATCGTGTTGCAATTAATAATCTTGATCCACAAACAAGACTCCATATTGTTTCAGGTGGATGGGAAGATAATGTAGTTGGTGTAGATTCATTAAGAATTGAAGCAACTGCTGCTGTAGGTGCTGGTGTAGCACTTAAGAATGCTGATGGACAATATTGGAACATTTACAATGGAGGACAATCTTCTTGGGCAGGACAAGGTAACCTTGGATTTGTATATGGTGATGGAACAAACGCTGCTTTAGACTATAAGATTGCATTTACTAGTGGCGGTGATATTTTACCTGGTGATGACAGTGATCAAGATATTGGTACTGATGGCACAAGATGGCAGAACATTTACAGTGATATCACACACGCACTAAACAGTGTAAGGATTGCGAAAGGATCTGCAAACCAAGAAGCAGACATCCAATTAAGAGGTGGTGGAACTGGTGCTGGTGGTGGTAGAGGATTCCGTTTAGGAACTAATATTGGTGGAGGTCCTGATCTCTTTGAGATCTATGCATCACAAACAGCAGGTAGTGATAACTGGAAGAGTTTAGCAAACCCAGCTCAACCTCCAGCACTTGCTATTCAAGGTGCTAATAACAGAGTTGGTATTAACACTAATAGTTTCTCTGGAACTGATACCAGTACAACTCCTAATACCAGCAGAAACTATATCTTGAACGTTCAAGGTGATATGAACCTTAACGGTCAGTTCTTCCAGAACAACGAAGAGTTTGTTACTTCTAGATGGACAGAATCTAGCAATGAATCAGGTGCTAATATTTACAGAAACTCTAAAGTTGGTATTGGTAATGTTCCAAGTCCATCGTATGCATTAGATGTAGCTGGTGACTTTAATATGACTGGAGTCATGAGAGTTAATGGCACTGCTCAGTGGTTTGACTCTTATGGAGTTATCAAAGGAGGAAATCAAACTATCGCTGAATCTGTCACTATTCCTAACAGTGCTCTTGCTACATCAAACGGTCCTATAACCATTGTTGCAGGTGGTAACCATGTGGTAACCATTGGAACTGGTGCTACTTGGGTCGTTAGGTAGTATAAATAGAAAAAGCATAAAAAGACTTTAGAAGTTTAACCCATGAGTACGTTAAAAGTAAATGAATTGAGTACCGTTCCAGGAAGTGGCGATATTAACTTCGCTCC
>Ga0163180_10000328_pt1 | contig 27489 bp, 26 predicted proteins | sample AtlANTMetagenome_2_FD_109647 | JGI IMG/M metagenome (GOLD analysis project Ga0163180, IMG submission 109647) | Marine eukaryotic phytoplankton communities from the Atlantic Ocean - Atlantic ANT 4 Metagenome | ecosystem: Environmental > Aquatic > Marine > Oceanic | place: North Atlantic Ocean...
GCGTCACTTTGAAATGGATAAACTAAAAGCCCAAGGCGGAAGCGTTGGCCAATCTAAGTACCACGAAAGCGCAATAAAACAAGTATGTGGCAATGCAAACTACGCCGACGATAACCCAGAGCCCCATGGCTGCTTACACGCCTATCCTGTGCTTGCGCCTATTACCAGCGGCTTTATTAAATCAATTGATACAAGTAAAGCGCTTGAAGTGGCAGGCGTTAAACGTATTTTATCGGCTGATGATGTACCCGGTAAGCTTGATATTGGCCCAATATTCCCAGGTGATGTGCTATTAACCAATCACGAAATTCAATACCACGGGCAACCTGTGCTGGTAGTCGTTGCCGACAGCTACGAAATGGCGCGCCGCGCTGCTCGTTTAGTGGTTATAGAGTGCGAGCAAACCGCCCCCATACTTGATATTAAAGAAGCAATTAAAAAAGGGCATTGGGTAAGGCCGCCACATTCACTTAACCGCGGTAATAGCGAGCAAGCCATAAATAATGCAGCCCACCAACTTAAAGGTGAAATACACATAGGCGGGCAAGAACACTTTTACCTTGAGGGGCAAATAGCACTCGCTCAGCCCGACAGCGATGGCGGGATTCATGTGCAATGTTCTACGCAGCACCCAACCGAGGTGCAGCACTTAGTTGCCAAAATTTTAAAAAAGCCATTTAGCTTTGTAAACGTAGAAACCCGCCGAATGGGCGGTGCTTTTGGCGGCAAAGAAACTCAAGGCGCGCCGTGGGCTTGCCTTGCAGCGCTTGCGGTTTATCACCTTGGCTGCGCCGTTAAAATGCGGCTAGCCCGCAGCGACGACTTTAAACTTACCGGTAAACGCCACCCATTTTATAATCAATACCATGTAGGGTTTGATCAAAATGGCCTAATTGAAGGCGCTGATGTAACCGTAAATGGGTTTTGTGGTTATTCGCCTGACTTATCCGATGCCATTGTAGACCGCGCCATGTTTCATGCCGATAACGCTTATTACTACCCAGCTGCCACCATTAAAGGGAATCGCTGTAAAGTTAATACTGTAAGCCACACCGCATTCAGAGGATTTGGTGGCCCGCAAGGCATGATCATGGGCGAGCTAATAATGGACGATATAGCCGCTAAATTGGGTAAAGATCCGCTTGAGATCCGAAAACTTAATTTATACAAAAAAGGCCGCGACACCACGCCGTACCATCAAACCGTAGAGCAACATATTTTAAAAGATATGATAAGCCAGCTTGAGGAGTCGGGTGATTACTGGGCGCGAAAAAAGGCAATTAAAACCTTTAATGCATCATCGCCCATTATCAAAAAAGGCCTTGCGATGACGCCGGTTAAATACGGTATATCGTTTACCGTACAGCACTTAAACCAGGCGGGTGCACTCGTGCATGTATATAGCGATGGATCAATTCATTTAAACCATGGCGGCACCGAAATGGGTCAAGGGCTTAATACAAAAATAGCGCAAATTGTAGCCCATGGCTTTGGCGTTGATTTTGACGCAGTAAGCATAAGCGCTACTCGTACCGACAAAGTACCAAACACCTCGCCAACTGCTGCATCAAGCGGGACTGACCTAAACGGCATGGCGGCGCTAAACGCGGTAAACACCATAAAAGAGCGTTTAATAAACTTTATAAGCGAGCACTTTGAAGCAGACAGCCAAAGTATTGTATTTAAAGATAACCTCATTACCTTTAGCAAAGGCGAAATTAGCTTTAGCGAACTTGCAAACCTTGCTTATATGAATCGTATATCGCTTTCATCAACCGGTTATTACGCCACGCCTAAAATTCATTACGATAGAGCGAAAGGCGAAGGCCGACCGTTTTTTTATTACGCGCACGGCGTAGCACTGAGTGAAGTAGAGATAGATACGCTGACAGGTGAAAATACCGTAACCCGTGTTGATATTCTGCACGATGTGGGCAGTTCAATAAACCCAGCACTTGATATAGGGCAAGTTGAAGGGGCTTTTGTGCAAGGTATGGGCTGGCTCACCACCGAAGACTTACAATGGAACGAAAAAGGCCAGCTTGCCAGCTTTGGCCCTGCTAACTATAAAATCCCGGCTATTGGCGATACCCCTGCCGAATTTAACGTCAATTTATATAACTCTGCCAACCCAGAAACCACCGTTTTTAGATCAAAAGCAGTTGGCGAGCCGCCGTTTATGTTGGCCTTTAGTGTGTGGAGTGCGATTCGTAATGCCATAAGCAGTGTGGCCGATTACAAATACACCGCCCCACTTGACACACCTGCTACACCTGAGCGTGTACTTAATGCAATTGAGCAAACCGCTAGCTGGTTTAAGGAGCAGCAACATGGCTAATTTAAATGAGTCATTTCAGGGTTTTCATACTCAAAATTGGGCGCAGGCTATAAATGAGCACGAACAAAGCGGCACTAACTATGTTATTGCGACAGTGCTGGGAACCAATGGCTCAACTCCACGTGGTACAGGCTCTAAAATGGTAATAAGCGGCGAGCATATTTACGACTCTCTTGGCGGTGGTCACCTTGAATACGTAGTAATAGAAAAAGCCCGCGAGCTACTTGCCAAAGGCGAGGCTGCTCAAGTGATAGAGCAATTTAACCTAGGCGCAAATTTAGGCCAGTGCTGCGGCGGAGCTGCCACCGTTATGCTTGAGTGCATGCAATGCGAGCGCTTTACGCTTGACATTTATGGCGCAGGCCATGTAGCACAGGCGCTTATTGGTATATTGGCACAGCTGCCTATGCGTATACGTTGGATAGATAGCCGCGCCGATGTATTCCCGCAGGTTATTCCTAATAACGTAATAAAAGTGGTTGATGAAGAGCCAACAGAGCAAGTAAAACGCGCCCCTAAAGCTAATAATTACTTAATATTAACCCATAACCACCAGCTCGATTTTGCACTCACACAAGCCATTATTAAACGCGCTGATGCCAATTGGCTCGGTGTTATTGGCTCAGATACCAAAGCAAAACGCTTTAAACAACGCTTAGCTCATCGCAATTTTACCACCGAGCAAATAAAGCAAATGACCTGCCCTGTTGGACTTGAAAATGTAACGGGCAAGCTCCCTATGGAAGTAGCCATTTCGATTAGCGGGCAGTTAATTGGCCTTTATCAGGCTATGCAAGCTCATGCGCCTAAACGCCAAGGTTTGCAATGGCATGCACTTAAAAATGCCTTAATTAGTACCACGCACGAGGAAGAAAACGCATGAGTAGCTTAAAAATTAACGACCTAAATGCAGCGCAAGCGCATCAAGCATTAGAGCATTGCTGCGCCGCCCCTAACTGGGTAAGCGGTATGCTAAATATCATGCCATTTGAAAATAAAGAGCACTTATTTAACAGCGCACAAAGCGTATGGGATAGCCTGGGTGAGAGCGATTATTTAGCCGCTTTTGAAGGCCACCCGCAAATAGGCGATTTATCAACCTTAAGTAAAAAGTACGCCGCTACAGCGCAAAAAGCGGGGCACGAACAATCGGGTATGAGCAAAGCAAACGAGCAAACCCTAAAAAAAATGATTGCGCTAAATAAACAATACCTCAGTAAATTTGGCTTTATATTTATTGTGTGTGCCAGCGGTAAAAGTGCTGAGCAAATGCTTGAACTTATAGAGCAGCGCGTACATAACACCCGCGAAAAAGAGCTAACAACTGCCGCGGGCGAACAAGCCAAAATAACAAAAATAAGATTGGAGTCATTGCTATGAATAAAAGTATGAATAAAAGCCCTATCACTACTCATATTTTAGATACCAGCACAGGCAAGCCAGCTGAAAATGTCACAGTAAAATTGTTTGTTCATACTAATAACGAGTGGGAATTAATCGCCCAAGGTAAAACAAACAGCGACGGGCGAATTGCCGACTGGCTAAATACAGACGTAGAATTTGCCACCTATAAGCTAGTATTTGATTTAGATAGTTACTATGAAAACCAAGAAACACCTGCGTTTTACCCAGAAGCGCAAATAACCTTTAGATTGCAAGATCAAAAGCATCATCACATCCCGTTATTGCTTAGCCCATTTGGCTACTCAACGTACAGAGGTAGCTAATAATGAGCACGCAAAACAATAATAAACTAACCGTAATTTGTGCCAACATACTCGATTTTGTTGACGACCCCGCCATAGTAGGCGACAACGCCCACCGCTATTTTGAAAAAGGCGCATTAGTTATTCAAAACGGTAAAGTGGTTAACCTTGGTTACGAGCAAGACATACTGCCAAGCTTAGATAAATCAGCCACTATTATTCGCCACGATGGCAAATTGGTTATGCCCGGCATGATAGACACGCACATACATTTACCACAAACCGAAATGGTCGGCGCGTATGGCGAGCAGCTTTTAAGCTGGCTTACAGAATATGCCTTCCCAACCGAAAAAAAGTTTGCCAGTGAAGTGTACTCAAGTGAGGTTTCAAACCGCTTTTTAGATGAGTTATTACGTAACGGCACCACCACCGCATTGGTATTTGGCACGGTGCATCCACAATCGGTTGATGCGTTTTTTAACGAGTCTCAAAAACGTAATTTACGTATGATTGCCGGTAAGGTAATGATGGACCGTAATTGCCCTGACGATTTATCAGATTGCGCGAAAACCAGTTACGAACAATCAAAAGCACTAATAAAAAAATGGCACAATGTTGATAGGTTGAGCTACGCGGTAACGCCACGTTTTGCGCCTACATCAACCCCCGAACAACTGCAAAAATGTACTCAATTATTAGAAGAATACCCTGACACGTACCTGCATACGCACTTATCTGAAAACAAAGACGAGTGTGAATGGGTAAAAGGGTTATTTCCCGATGCCGATGACTACTTAAGTGTTTACGAGCAAGCTAAAATGGTGCGTAAACGTTCGGTATTTGCTCATAGTATTCATTTATCTGAGCGTGAGCTTTGCTGCCTTGCAGATAACAACGCGGCTATTTCGCACTGCCCTACCTCTAACTTATTTTTAGGCTCAGGCTTATTAAACTTAAAAGCCTGTGAAGAGCACGGTATAAACGTAGGCATGGGTACAGATGTAGGGGCAGGAACAAGTTTTTCTATGCTGCAAACAGGTAACGAAGCGTACAAAATTCAGCAGCTTCAAGGTCAAAAATTCTCAGCTTTTAAGGGCCTATACTTAGCAACTCTTGGCGGTGCGCGAGCCCTTGATTTAGAGGGCACCATAGGTAATTTTGCAATAGGTTGCGAGGCTGACTTTATTGTAATGGATTACGCAGCCACCTCGTTTTTAAAGTTCAGAATTGGCCACGCAAAAACCCTGCACGAGCAACTTTTTGCCATGATGATGCTAGGCGACGACCGCTGCATTGAACAAACCTACATCATGGGTAAAAGCGTGTATAAGCGCGATGATAAAAAACAGTTTACAGCCACCCACACACCGCAATTAGAAGAGGCTTAGCCAATGGAAAATTATTTATTTGAGCTTGCTCATTTAGTACTGCGTTATTTTCATGTAATTGCAGGTATAGCGTGGATTGGAGCGTCGTTTTATTTTGCGTGGCTTGATAATAACTTACAAACCCCGCCACAGTGGAAACAAGACAAAGGCATAAAAGGCGATTTATGGGCCGTGCACGGCGGTGGCTTTTACGAAGTTGCTAAGTATCAAAATGGCCCTGAAAAAATGCCGCACACCCTGCACTGGTTTAAGTGGGAAGCCTACACAACGTGGATCACCGGTATTTTATTATTTAGCCTACTTTATTATGTTGGCGCTGATGTTTACCTAATCGATAACAGTAAAAGTGAGCTAAGTAAATTTGCCGCTATTGGCGCATCGCTTGGCTTTATTGGCTTAGGGTATGGTGTTTATCGTTTATTGTGCAAAACCTCGCTCGTTGAAAACGGTAAAGCGTTTATTGCTGTGGTCATTGGCATATTGGCCCTTTGGACCTACGGGGTTGACCAGCTATTTAGTGACCGCGCGGTGTATATTCATGTAGGTGCGCTTATTGGTACGTGTATGGTTGGCAATGTGTACCACATTATTATGCCAGGGCAACGCTACATGGTAAGCGAAGTAGAAGCTGGCCGCATTCCTGATTCAGCACCGGGTTTAAAAGCAAAGCTGTGCTCTATTCATAATAACTACGCTACGTTACCAGTGGTATTTATTATGCTGAGCAACCACTTTCCTTATACCTACAGCCACAGCTTTGGCTGGCTTATATTAATTGCGCTATTTGGCATTGGCATGTGGATACGCCATTACTTTAACTTAAAGCACCAAGGCGTTAATAAACCCTCGGTACTTATAAGTGGTATTGCCGCCTTTTTTGCCTTAATGCTTACTATCGCTCCATGGCCTAGCAGCCCAACAAATGCAGACGAAAACGCACCTTTACAAGCGAGCATTACCGACACTCAAGTGTGGGATATAATCAGCAAGCACTGTACACAGTGCCACAGTAAAACACCCACCTCTGAGCTTTTTCAAACAGCGCCCCTTGGCTTTAAGCTCGACTCTATCAATGATGTAAAAAAAGCCAGCACGCTTATTCATACCCGCGCAGTTATAACCAAAGACATGCCATTGGCAAATATGACCAAAATGACTGATTCAGAGCGCGAAACGCTAGGCTCTTGGCTCACAGCGCTTAAAAAGGAGCAATAACATGATCGAGCAATTTAAACACTACCCGCGCGATTTAATTGGTTATGGCTCACAGGTGCCCCACGCTAATTGGCCCAATAAAGCCCGCATAGCCGTGCAAGTGGTATTAAATTACGAAGAAGGCGGCGAAAACTGTGTATTGCATGGTGATGCAGCGGCTGAAACATTTTTGTCTGAAATAGTCAGCGCCCCGCATGTAGAAGACCGCCATATAAGCATGGAGTCCATTTACGAATATGGCTCGCGAGCAGGTGTATGGCGTTTACTTAAACTCTTTAAAAAATACGATATACCGGTCACCATTTTTGCAGTCGCAATGGCCCTTGAGCGCCATCCCGATGTAGCTAAAGCGTTTGTTGAGGCAGGACACGAAATTGCAAGCCATGGTCTGCGCTGGATCAACTATCAACATATAGATAAGCAAACCGAGCGCGAGCACATGCAAAAAGCCATTGAGATCATTCAAGCACTTACCGGTAAAAAGCCTAAAGGCTGGTACACCGGACGCACAAGCCCAAATACTGCTGCCCTTGTGGTAGAAAATGGCTCGTTTTTATATGATGCCGATGACTACAGCGACGACTTACCCTTTTACAGTATTAAAGAAGGTAAACCACAGTTAATAGTGCCTTACACCCTTGATGTAAACGACATGCGCTTTGCTGCTGTGCAAGGCTTTAATGCCGGTGATCAATTTTATAACTATTTAAAAGATGCCTTTGATACGCTTTATGAAGAAGGCGATCCACAAGGTGAAAACGCCCCAAAAATGATGTCGATAGGGCTGCATTGCCGCTTGATTGGCCGCCCTGGGCGCATTAAAGCCCTCGCACGATTTTTAGAATATGCCCGCTCTCATGAACAAGTTTGGTTTGCCACGCGCGAGCAAATTGCGGAGCATTGGCTTAAAACCCATCCATACAAACAATTATAATTATGTCGACGTTTCTAAAATAATGGCATTGTAAAACATAAAAAGCCCAGCTTAGCTGGGCTTTTGTTACTCTAAGGGGTGTTACTTAATTAAATGTTACTGTTACGATGTTAGAACATACGTTATCAGAAACACATAATTGGTAATCGTAGCTAGAAAGTGAAGCACCACGCTCGTAATCACGGTAGCGGCCGTTATCCGACGTAGTATTAATTAGCTCACCATTACGGTAAACGTTCATCGATTCAGCTCCTACTGTGCCCCAGCTAAGATCTACACGCATAGTACCCAAGCGTGATTTATTAGCGCGTTTTAATGTAAGCTCAATATCTACATCACTAACAACAACCGTTTGCATATACGTACTCGTATTACCTTCGCTGTCTGTTACGGTTAGTTCAACGTTGTAGCTGCCAGAGCCGGCATACACATGAGTTGGGTTTTGATCAGACGATGTTGCACCATCACCAAAGTTCCAGCTCCACTGTGTAATATCGTTATTAGCATCAGTGCTTGAATCTGTAAACATGGCCGTTAAGCCTTCTATTTCAGCGTTAAAGTTAGCTTGTGGTGGCTGAGGAGTAACCTCTCCAATAGCACTAAAAGTAAGGGACCAGCCATTAATATTACCCGTGTCTAAGCCAGCTGTATCTACAACGCTTAATGTCCAATCGCCTGTTGCAACTTCACCGTTAAATGCGCTTGATGTAAATGTTTTAACAATATCGTCGTCACTGCCACCTTGGTTACTTTGTAACGTAACTTCAGAGCCTTGAGCTGATGTTAGCGTCAGTACCAAGTCACCAGACCAAGTATGTGTAATGTTTACATCGGCAGAAGTGCCAAAAAGAGTTAAATCATCAGCAACGGTAATTACAGAGCTTGCACCTTGTGGATCGTTATCTGGAATAGATACGTTTTCATCACTGCTATATGTAAAATCGTTTAAGCCCGCAGGCTGTAGCATTAATGACACAGTTTGTGTTTTTAACTGCTGATCTGTACTTGCCTCAACAGTAAAATCATAATTACCCCAAGGCGTGTCATCAAACGTATTTACAGTTAACACAACTTCATCACCTGGGCGTGCCGTAGAAGCACTTAATGTTGCCCCCTCTAAACCAGCGCTAAGAGAAAGCGCTACATCGCCATCCCACTGCGCAATCGAACCAATTTCAAACGTGTAGGTAACCGTGTCGCCAACAGTTGCTTGCTGAGTTGTAGGAGTAACCGATAATTTAAAGCCAGGTGTAGGATCAGCATCTAATAATGCCTGGTTTGCATTTAAACGCGTACCTGCAACTGTTTTACCTGTTAAAGCAGTATTAGCATCGCCGCTGCTCATTAATAACTCTTTTAACTCTACGGCTGTTAAATCAGGGTTTACTGAAAGAACAAGAGCAGCCACACCTGCAACATGTGGAGTTGCCATTGAAGTGCCAGAATAACTAGCGTAACCGCCACCTGGAATAGTTGAAAGAATAGCGCTACCCGGCGCGCCCATATCAACACTTTCTAGGCCCCACTGTGAAAAACCAGACAAGTTATCACTGCTATCGGTACTTGCGATCGATAGCACGCTGTCGTTTTCGTAGTTAGATGGGTAGTGCGGGTTTACATCGTTGTCTACTGCGCCGTTACCTGCAGCAGCTACAAATAAAATGTCTGCATCTTCACTGGCCGTTATCGCATCGGCTAAAGCTTGGCTATAACCGCCTCCGCCCCAGCTATTATTTAAAACGCGTAAGTTAACACCTGAGTTTTTAAGACCAACCATGTAGTCAATACATTTAATAGCATCAGACGTTGAACCACTACCTGAAGCATCTAAAAATTTACAACCAGCGATAGATACATCATGGTTTACACCCACAATACCTTCGTTATTGTTACCACTTGCACCAATGGTTCCTGAAACATGCGTACCATGTCCTTCATCATCCATTGGGTTACCTGTGTTAGTTATGGCATTAATACCATGAACATCATCAACATAACCGTTACCGTCGTTATCAATTCCATCGCCAGCAATCTCACCAGGGTTAACCCAAGTATTAGCTAAAAGATCGGGATGACTGTAATCAACACCGGTATCAATTACACCAACAACCACATCTCTACTACCCGTAGAAATTGACCATGCTTCAGGTGCATCAATATCGGCGTCAGCTACACCACCGGTTTGACCCTCGTTATTTAAACCCCACAGGTCACCAAAACGCGGATCATTTGGCGTAGTGGCAATGCTTACACGATAGTCTGGCTCAACATACTCAATAGCCTGATGAGTTTTAAGGCGTTTAATCGCCTCTTTAGTACTCATACCCGTTACTTTAAATTTAGCTAAGCGGCCTGAAAGTAAAGACTTATAGTTATCATCAACCTCATCGCTGTTCATATCAGAGATTTTGGCCCTTACTAACGACCGAGCTTGCTTACGCATTTTAGCTGACACATTTTTTTTATATTTAACAATGAGCGAATCACTGCTTGCAGTAACTGATTGTTTAATACTTGTTTCCGGTAGTTGCGCAGCAGCTAAACAAGGAACAAGCGCTAGTGTAATAATAGATAATTTTGTTTTCATTGTTCTATCCATAGTTGATTAAGCTTAAAAATTTAAGCAAGTTTACTGACAACATTGAATAAGAAAGATCACATGGCATGTACCCAGCAAACTAACAAATCAAAAATTACTCAAGTCTTTAAATTGGAAACAATAAAAAATCAACATTTTTGACCAGTAGCGCAACTAAAAAAACACTAAAAGCAGTCTTTTTTATGAGCCAAATTCTTATAATCGGACACTTAAATAGATCAACAATTTTTACTGGTTTTTTAATAAAACAGTGAGAATAAAAATATAAGCACCATAACCAATTGTATTAAAACAATAAAAAAATTGGTAAAAAAAGATGATTTAAGAATTAACAATTCAAGAATACAGTGAATGTGCACTTAAAAAACGCAACACAACATTGAATAACATTTAGATCACAACTTTATACCGGCACGGCATGCTGGAAACGCGAATACTCTATATAAACAAAATAACGTAGGGCATTCGGTATTTTTATTTCAAGGAGAAAATAATGAAGTTAAATAAATCACTTTTAAGCTGTGCAGTGGCAATTGCAATGGGCACAAGCTTCTCTTCCTTTGCAGATACAGCAACTAAATCTGGCTCAGTATCTGATTTAAGCACAAAAGTGTCTGTGCAAAGCACGAGCAATTCAATGGTACTTGCGCAAACCCAAGTAGGTAACACAGCATTACTGCTGCAAGATGGTGATGGCAATGCAATGCAGGTTACCACCATTGGTAATGACAATACGACCGAGGTATCGCAATTCCAAACAGGTAACTTTGTAGAAGTAACCACCGTTGGCGATAACAACGTACAAATATACTCTCAGGACGGTTTGTACAATGGTGCTTTAACTACAGTCACCGGCAACAATAATCAGCTTTATGTTTCACAAGAGGGCGAAGGTTTATTTTTTAACAATGAAGCAATCAACTCTATTGTGGGTGATGACAACACTGTTGATATTGAACAAGGTACAGGTGGTCATTGGTTTTACAACATGGACATGCAAGGCAGTGGCAATGAGCTAAGCGCATTACAAACTGGTGAATGGCATGAAGCTGTAATTACAAGCGCTACAGGCGACGATAATGCAGTAATGGTAGAGCAAGACGGCTTTTATAATACGTTCAGAGTGACCTCGCTACAAGGTAACGATAACGAGTTAGATATTGAGCAAGTTGGCGACCAAAATGCTGTAACACTTACAGATCTTTACGGTGACAATAATGAGTTTGGTGTTGAGCAAGAAGGTGCTGACAACACCGTTAATTTCACAGCTATTGTAGGTAGCGATAACGAAGTAGGTATAGACCAAGAAGGCTTGGCTAATAATGTTGATTCAGCTTTATTTGAAGGCGAAAACAACGAAGTAATGGCGATGCAAAATGGTGACTTTAATACAACAACTGCTGAGTTAATTGGTAACGATAACGAACTTACAGCCATTCAAAATGGTAGCGAAAATGAAGCATACATGGGCGTGTTAGGTTCAGATAATGAATTTACAATTAGTCAATTTGGCGATGTTAACTCAGCTCATTTAGTAAACTTTAATGGCTTAGGAAATGATGTAAACCTTACCCAACTTGGTGAAGAAAACATCGCGGTTGTTGAGTCATCTTACCCTGACGTTTCGCTTACATCTAATGATAACGACATCGAAATTACACAAGATGGCTTGCAAAATGAAACCATGGTTACACTTGCAGGTATTCTTGATAGTAACTTTAACCAAATTGATATTGCGCAAAATGGCGACTTTAACCTTATCGATATGATGGTAGAAGGCAGTGGCCACAGCATAGATATTTCTCAAGAAGGTGAAAATAACTGGGTTGTTGGTACTGAGCAATCACCGTTTTTAGTAGGTGGTGAAAACGTTACATTCAATGTAACTCAACTTGGCAATGACAACATTGTTGAGGGGGGTGTTATTGGTGTTAATAGTACTGTAACTGTTACTCAAATTGGCGACGGTAATACAGCCACAATTACACAAATGTAATTAATAACAATAAAGGGGAGCTTCAACTCCCCTATTTTAAACTATGAAAATAAATAAAAAAATCACTCTCCTGCTATTACTCGCTTTGTATTTGGCCCCTCCAGGTGTTGCTGCAGATGAACTTGAAATTGATGGGCTGTTACTTGATAGAAGCATTAGCCGATTTGGTCATCAATTTTACTATGAATTTTCAAATTACTGGCGAGACTTACCTTCAACGGCTGGTTTTAACATTGAAATCAAAGAAACAGTAATACCCAAAGCTGGAACAAAGCTTACCTTAGTGATGAACAATCAAACTATATATGCAACCTATTTAGGACGCAGATTAGAGCCATTAGATGCACGCGTTGAACAAGCGGTCTATACGGTTATTGATGCAATGGCTCGCTCAAACATGGCTACATCTTCTAAAGATATGGCTTTAAATGGATGGTAAAATGAAAAAAATAATATTTACAATAATAACAACATTATCCTTTTGCGCATCAGCAACTGAAATGGTTTATACCCCAATAAACCCAAGTTTTGGCGGCAACCCACTTAATGCCAATATGCTATTGAGCAAAGCACAAGCCCAAAATAAACATAAAGCGCCTTCAATCGAAAAAGGCTACGCTGAACAATTTCAGGACTCACTTGAGCGTACTTATTTAAACCGTATGGTACGTGAAATAACAGACATGGCCTTTGGGGAAGATATAGAAGACAGTATTTTTGACCAAGACTCAATTTTTATGAGTGGCGATTATCAAATTGAAGTCATCACCAGCACCGCTGATACCATTACAGTCAAAATAACAAATATTATTGATGACACCGTCGTGATTATTGAAGTACCGAGGTTTGGATAATGAAAAAAATAATAACAATAGCAATACTATTACTGCTAAGCGGTTGCTCAACATTAGGCAAATTAATTCCACCGTCACAACAAAATGCAATGAGCCTTGAGCCAACAGAAATATTCAGCGATCTAAAAAACTTACCAAAGCCAGCAGGCAGTATACCGGTTTCAGTTTACTCATTTAGAGATCAAACAGGTCAATACAAACCCCAAACAAATGTAAGCTCTTTTTCTACTGCCGTAACACAAGGCGCTAATTCTATTTTAGTACAAGCGCTTCATGAATCAGACTGGTTTACACCGGTTGAACGAGAAGGTCTGCAAAATATATTAACGGAAAGAAAAATTATTCGGGCAGCCCAATCAGAAAACCCAAACAGTGTTGAGCTCCCTCCATTAACCACCGCTAAAATAATTTTAGAAGGCGGTATTATTAGCTACGATACCAACGTAAAAACCGGTGGTTTAGGGATGGAGTACTTTGGTATTGGCGCCTCTGAGCTTTATAGAGAAGATGCTATTTCAATATATTTACGCGCCGTAGACGTACGAACAGGCCAAGTGCTATTGAGCGTTGCCACCAGTAAAAAAGTACTAAGCCAAGAAATGAGAGCAGGCTTTTTTAGATATGTAAGCTACAAGCGCCTTGCCGAAGCCGAAGGTGGCTTTAGCGACAACGAACCCATGAGTATATGTGTTACTCAAGCAATAGAAAAAGCACTGACCGACCTGGTTACAAAGGGCATTGATAAAGGCTTATGGGCTCAAAAAGCAGCTTAATATTTTATTTAAAAAAACTAAAAAGGCTACATTACGTAGCCTTTTTTATGTGGTTTATGTTGTTATTTAGCCGCAATAAGCTACTTACTCATAGGTAATAATACCGCTACATAACGCTGGGCCCAGTTTGCAAGCTCTACTCTATTTCGTGAATTTGTTTTTTTGAAGGCACTATACAAATGCGTTTTTACTGTGTGATCACTTATATTAAGTTTATCCGCGATCGTATTATTACTCGCGCCTTGAGCAATTAAATGAATAACCGACTTTTCGCGTTTGGTCAGGTGAGCATAATCGTCTTGCTTTAAAGTAATATCGTCTTTTAAAGAGTTAAAAGAAGAAGCAACTAATAAAATATCACTAAATGCTTTAGAAATTACTTTTCGGGTAAACCACAGTTCATCGGATGTGACCCTAACTAACCCCTTAAAAATAACTTCTGGCGCATCCGATTTATAAAAAACACCATTAACATGATTTAATAGTAAGTTTTTTTCGCAAACAGACTCTTGCTCAACATTAAATAAAACAACCTTATGCTTTTTTGCTAAACAAAGTAAATCAGCAGGTAATAAATCAAGCCAGTTATTTTTAGCACCATCAATTAAATATAAATCAAACTTTTCGCGTGCGTCAGGTTTAGGCAATGCATCATCCATTTTTATATCACCAAAAATAGCCTGCATAGTTTTTAATATAATTGTGTAACTTTCACAGTGAAAAGAAGATTGAAAGGTGGTTTTAACAAATACGGTGTGCGGTTTTAGCATAGATTTCATCCTTGAAACTTTGATACTAGATTAACTAAAATATCCGAGGTTTACAATGCGATTTTAGTATTAAGAATAAAGAGAAAAAAGCAGCGAAAAAAATAATACATATAAATAACAATAGCTTAAAAATTAATTTATACTATACCTCATATATTATACTGCTCTGATCTGTTGAGCATTACCTATTAGCTTTATCTCAATACTCAGTACTGAAAAATTATACTGAGCCGTTATTTAAATTTTCCATAAATAACGACCACACTTTAAAACGTTATATTTTTGCCTTTAATTTATTGAGCGCATCAACAGAGAAACCACGGTCGTAAAAATATAATATTTTCCCTGTGCTATCTATAAGAATAACGCGCGAATTGTTAGGACTTTGGTTACCAGTAAACTTTTGCACCGCTTCACCGTCTTTATAAATAGTAATAACACCACCCCATAACTCTTTAGGAATCCCTTTGCGCATACCATTATCAATAAACGTGCTAAACATTCGCGGTGCCATGCCGGCAATGGTAGGTAACTCATAGGTTGGGAGTGTTACACCTGCCATATCTAAACCGATTAACCAGCGATCAATATCAAACTGGCTATCTTGTTTATAGCCTATAAGCAGCAAGGTTTTTTCAGTGTTAAAATCACTCGGAATAACAAATTCTTTCTTCTCTAAGCTTTCGCCAGTAATCGTTGGAAATTGCTTTCCGACAACTTGCTGATTAGGGTATTGCGATGCGCAGCCAGTTATTAAGAGTAACAAAAGCATTGTAAATATTGATCTAATCATTCTAATTAGCCTGTTTTTATAATAAATTTAACTGCTTATACGCTTTAAAAAAGATCGTCGATCTTTTTTAAAGCGTTTGCTGTGCTATATACCGTTTAAATTTATCGACCTTCATTGGCCGGCCGTATTTCCAACCTTGCCCATAATGTACACCCGCGCTTTTTAACATAGCTTCTTGCTCAGTTGTTTCTATTCCTTCAGCTACACAGGTGTAATTAAACTTACGCACTAACTCCATTATATTAGGGATCATAGACGCCTTTAAACCTTGCGTGGCTATATCTTGTACAAAAGTTCGGTCTATTTTTAACTGGTGGAAACTTAAATTTTGTAAATTTCTTAAATTAGAATAGCCAGTACCAAAATCATCCAGCGACAAATTAAATCCAGAATCAACCAGCGTTCTAAAATGAGCATGTGCAATGCTAGTATCGAGGTACTCGTCCTCGGTTATTTCTAGGCAAATAATAAAGCGTGAATTAATAAGTGCAGGTTCTTGTGTCAACAGCGATACATTTCCAAGCTCTACATCACAAGGAAATATATTAATAGACACCTTAAAACCCGTTGGTAAATCGTCCAACTCTGTAAGCTCTTTAAGTACTTTCGCTACCATTGCTTGAGTAAACGACCACGTTAAATTATTTTTTCGTATCACCGGAATAAACTCATCGGGGTAAAGTGGCCCGTATTTGTCTTCAAAGCGAGCTAGCACCTCACAACCAATTACTTTACCTGTGTGCAAACAAATAATAGGTTGGTAAGTCCAATAAAATGAGCCCTTTGTTAAGCCTTTACGCACTCTATTATTAGTAGAACGACGAGCGGCAATTTGATAATCCACTATTAGCGCGCTCGACACACCCGTTAGGCAGGTTAATATAAGAGAAATAATCAGCAAAAATTGATTGTCAGCGAAAAACTCACTCCATGGCGTTCTAACCGCAACGCAATATCCTGTATTTTTATCGCTGCACATAAGTGCGGTTTCAAACGGTATTTGTTTGTGGCTTGCAAGCTCTTTACTCAAGCCGCTTTTACCTGCCAAATGAAATGAATCAGAACCCGTTTTATACGTTATTTCCCAGTACGGTGCTGCAATGTTACTGCGACTAATGGCTGCAGTATCCATAATTAAATTATAGTTACCCTGCCTAACTATCACGACTTGCATTATTCGTTCTTCAAAAAGTAAAATTTTTAACTTAGGCTCAAACCGAACTCTGATGTTATTGTCGTTTTTACTTTCAAGATTGTGACGAATATAGTCGGGGGTTCTATCGTTTATTGGGGTTTTTAGTACACCCGAACCTGTGGTACAAACAAGCTGGTTATTTTTTAAAAAGCCGATATCTACAACATACTTGGCATCAAAAAGTGCACGCCGCATTTCAAGTAAGTTTTCGTCGCTACACTCAGAGAAGTTTAATGCATTTAAAGGAAAAAGAATTTGGCGTCGCTCGCTTACAGCAGCGTCTATGTGGTTAACAATTTGCTTTGCATCTTTTTGTATTGCGGCCGCTAATTTGTGCCCCGCAAAATACAGTAAAACGAGGCTACCTACCACAAAAACCAAAACACCGGTTAAAACTGCAATTAATGACTTTTGTTGGTATTTTTTCATTATGTCCTTATTGCCTATAAAGCATTCACTATCAGTGTGTTCTCCATCATTGCATAATCAGCCTTAAATGCAAATAAGCTCACAATATTCATAGTAAATAGCGTACTTATAATTTAAGCGTTAGCGTTCATTACGCATCAACTTCATTTATTAGATTACACACTAAACCCGCTATTTTAGCATGGCTATTGGCTTCTATATGTACCCCATCAATGGGTGAAACAGAAACGGTTTTTTGTAAATCATAAAAGTTGGCATTTTTAATACACGCTACATTTTCAAACTCTTTACTCAAAGCTAGGTTTTTACTCGGTGCGCCCTCGTAAACATGTTTATATTGCCCTACACAACTAACATAGGGTGGGCTCAATATTATGAGCTTAGGTTGTTTATTACCCTCGTAAAACCCTTCAATACCGTCTATTAAATTTGCTAAGCCATTCCCTATTTGCTCAGGCGTTAATTTAAAGCGCTTTTTTAAATCGTTAGTACCAAGGGCTATCACTATAGCAGTCAAAGAGTGCGCTTCTAAAAGCGGTTTTAAATAACTTACCCCCGATAAGTCCCCATTAAATGGTGGATTATTCACAAGCGTACGATTAGGCTGCCCTGCTTCTATAATAGCAAATTGGTCACCTAGCCTTTCTGCTAATACCGACGGCCACCTTACTTTTTCCTCAAAACGCTTTCCCGTTGCGGGGTTTAATCCCCACGTATTTGAGTCACCAAAACATAAAATAGATTTTTTCATTAAAATGGATTCAAAGTGTAACCTTGCTGCTGAAGTTGAGCATGCGCGGTCATAGCAGATAAAGACATGGTAACGCCTTGTATAAGCTGTTTAGGCGTTACTTTAAAGTGAGTAGCCGACTGCCCGCACACAAATACCTGCGTGTTATTTGCCAATAATTGTTTTATTAAGCTCGCGTTTTTATTATCAACGTTAAAGCGTTTTTTATATTCATCGTTCGATAGCACATCTACACTTGCACCACCATGTACAACTAATGCTAACTTAATGTTCTCTGGTTTAATGCCATGTGCAACATGCATATTTATAAAGCGGGCAAGTGAGTTCATCGCATTATTTTGCTCGCCTTTTTTAGCGCCATCGGCCACATCAAACGCTATTTTAAATTGAGTCGAATCATTAATCGCTGCATGCTCTGGTACTTTATAGTAATAACCAAAACCGTTAATAGGTTGCTCATTAGCGAAAGATAATGGGCTTAACAACAAAAGTAATAGTAAATATTTCATAAACAATCCTTTGGCTTTTTTAGTGTATAAATAAAGTACCAGATGCTTTGTACAAAAGGCAGTTATTCACGATAAAGTGTGCGAACTTTTATGGTGATGCGTTAAAAAACGCATGCCTAAATAACTAAATGTGTTTTTAAACATCGCAACAAAAGCATCTGGCGCCTCACTCGACGACGCATTAGACAACAACGAAAAATCTTTACTGCGCAATAAACGCAACTTTGGTTTTAAATGTTCGTCATCCATGTAATCGGTAATTCTGTCTATGAATGTTTTCATTTGTGTTGTGGTGCTATACCAATACACTGGCGAAGCAAATACCCAATGGTCGTAATTTAAAAGTGATTCAAAAAGCGAGAAAAATTCATCATCAGTATATTTTTTACTGTAACTGTAAGGCGGTATTTTAAATTCATCTAAACACACAACATGCAGCTCATTATGCTCAGCAAAACTTTTAACATGTGCGGCTGTGTTACCATTTTTTCGTGCCGATGAATAAATAATAACGGTGTTACGACTAAGTTTTTGTTGCATTTTTCCAGCTCCTTTTTTAATGTTGAAGGGAGCTTAAAACCTCAAGTTATATTGAGGTCAATACATGGAATAAAATTAATGTCTGCTGAGCAAAAAAAGCTGATCGACGCCACTTTAACAGTAGGTTACGTAGCAAAAAGAAGTGGTGTAAAAGTGTCTACATTACACTTTTACGAAACTAAATATTTAATAAAAAGCTGGCGAAACAGCGGCAATCAACGCCGCTACAAACCCGACGTACTTCGCCGAGTGGCCGTTATAAAAGCAGCACAAGCCATGGGCATTTCGCTAGACGATATAAAACAAACACTTGCCTCACTCCCCGATAACCGCACGCCCACTAAAAAAGATTGGTCTGCGCTTTCAAAACGCTGGCAAGCTCAATTAGATGAACGCATAGCGTATATGCAACGCATACGCGACCGCGTAGATGGATGTATTGGCTGTGGGTGTTTATCACTTAAAAGCTGCCCTATTTATAATAAAGACGATCATTTAGGGAGTGAGCAAAGTGGAGCAGTATTGTTAAAAAGTAAATTATAATAAATTTGAAAGTTAAATTGAATTTATTTTTAATTAAGCGAGGTTAAAAAAGGAATAATTAATATATAAAATCTTAATATTTTTATTATTGCAATAATGATTATATAGTATAAAAAAGCCTTTCTAAAATTCATTTAGAAAGGCCAAAGCAATTATTTTTTACTTGTTAACTCTTTAACAATTGCATTCATTTCTAAAGGCATTTGAGCCAATATAGCATCATGATCATTTGCTAAAACAAGATCTTTTTCAATAAAAGACACTACTTCTAAATCTTTAACGTTAATTACGCCACCAAAAGCCGTTACGCGTCTTACGCCAGGTACTGGAATACCGCCAGTGCTGTCTACATGCAAAACAATTACATTTTCAAAAGAAAAGTCTTTGTCATCAATAACACCCGAGCTTTTAAGTGCTTTAGTTAACTTTTCCATAGAATACTGTAAGTCAGTAGCAATTCTTTCACCGTAGTAATTTATTTTATAGTCACCTTTATTTGCACCACGGCGAATACTTTCACCTAAAGTCCAAGAAAGGTTGCCTACAACACTGTATAGCTGCTGAGCAGAAATAACTGAAGCGCCATATTGACCAGCAACACCCGCAGTAATAGCTAAACCAACTTCACTGCTGTTACCTGGCACGCCATGTAATGAAACCGGAAAAATCAAAGCTGGGTTATTAGTAGATAAATTGATTGGTTGTTCGTATTTGTCATTAACTTTTAAATCAGTTGTCATACAACCTGTTAATATCAAAGTACTAGAAAGAGTTAGTGTAGTTAAAACTTTTTTTAATAAAGTATTCATTTTCATCCTTTTAATGTTTATTTTTTATCCCGCGCAGAATTATACAAACCATTTCAAAAAAAACAACATTAATATAACAAAAATATTTATTGATAATAAAACAATAAAAACACTCTTATAAGTAAAAATACAACAGCATTAACTATACCAATAAACAGAATAATAAAACTTAACATTCCAAATTAAAAACTGTATTAAATCGACATTTTAAATATTTTACATATGATGGATAAAAATTTGTAATTATAGTTACGCCTAGTGACAACATGGTTTTATTAACATTTAAAAAGGCTCATTAAACTAAAAACCAATAAAATTAAAACTTAACCTTTAACTTTGAATATGAAAGAATTAGTAAGGTAATCTTGTTTTATGTCAAACAACAAAGGTTCAACGTATAGCTAAACCAATATACTCAAAAGACAACTGAACCAGATGGTAGTAAATGCCTTTAATTATTGATTTCCTGCCTACATCGGCGGTTTATCACATGTTGCATTTAGCCTACTTCCATAGTTATTGATAGCCCTTTTTAAGCTGATAATAACGGTATACAAAGTTGAACTTTCAATAATTCAAAAGGAACTTGAACGTGGCCATTATAGGAATTGATTTAGGCACAACTAATAGCGCATGTTGCGTTTGGAAAGGCACAGAGTTAATACAAATTCCCAACCGTTTAAATAAATTTTTGACTCCTTCAGTCGTCACTATTGACGATGAAAACAATATCATCGTTGGTTCCACCGCCAAACAGAGGTTGATCAGTCACCCGCTCAATACAGTTGCAGTTTTCAAACGCATTATGGGCACAGAGCATGCGATAGAAATTGGTAGCCATGCGTTTACTGCCCCCGAGCTATCTTCTTTTGTTTTGCGCTCACTTATCGAAGACGCAGAAGCTTTTTTAAGCGAAAAAGTGACAGAGGCAATAATTAGTGTTCCTGCTTACTTTAACGAAAACCAACGATACGCAACTAAATTGGCAGGTGAGCTGGCAGGGATTAACGTAAGAAGGCTAATAAACGAACCAACAGCAGCAGCTATGGCTTATAGTTTAAATGATCGCCAACAAGGTACCTTTATGATTTTAGATATGGGTGGCGGAACATTCGATGTCTCAATATTAGAGTACTTTGAGGGCGTTATGGAAGTTCATGCTAGTGCCGGAGATAATTACCTAGGTGGTGAAGACTTCGTTTATGCCATGTTTGAACAGCTATGTTTAGATAATAACTTTGATAAACAACAGTTTTCTCGCCAAGAACGACAACAAATATTTATGAAGTTAGAAATCATAAAGTGTAATATTGACAATGACTTAGTTCGTAAATTACAACTATCGTATCAAAACAAAACATATAAACTTACAATAGAGCAACATTGGTTTTATCGTGTAATAACTCCTCTGTTAATCAGGGCGCAACACCCTATTAATCAAGCCCTACGCGACGCCAACTTACACCCTAATGACATTGATGACGTAATTTTAGTTGGAGGGGCCACCAAGCTTAAAGCCCTGCGGTCTATGGTGAGTAAACTTTTTGGGCGTTTACCTTCTTGCAATGTAAATCCCGAGCTAGTCGTATCAATAGGCGCTGGTGTTCAAGCTGGACTGGTAGAAAAAAACACAGCCTTGGATGACATTGTTTTAACCGATGTATGTCCCTTTACCCTGGGCACTGAGATACTTGATGATTTTGATAACCCAGGCCAAATGCTTCCAATTATTGAACGCAACTCTATTGTACCTATTAGTGTTGAACGAGATTTATACACATCCAAAGACTATCAAACGACAATGCGAGTTAACATATATCAAGGCGAACACAGACAAGTACATAGAAATATTTGTTTAGGTGAATTAAAAATAAGCGTGCCCAAAGACAAAGTAGGAAAACAACCTGTTACAGTTCGTTACAGCTACGATATGAGCGGACTGCTAGAGGTCGACGTTAAAGTAAAAAGTACCGGAAAGACTTACAGCAAAGTAATTAATAACGCCCCAGGCGCATTAACTGATGAGCAAATCAGTCGTGCTAAAGCAACGCTAAGTCAGCTAAAGTTTCACCCTAGAGACAGCGAAAAAAATCGGTCATTAGTAGCAAGAGCCGAACGTATTTACAGTTGCTCTCTTGGTTCTAAAAGAGAAGACGTGGGTCAACTAATCTCTCGTTTTGAACATATACTAGATAACCAAAACCCAAGAGAGATACAACAAGCTCAGGTAGTTTTTAGTGAAGCTTTAGACTCGTTTGATAGCGAACGTTGGTTCTAATGATTGACTGGGAATTACTGCAAATAGAACCAACAAGTGATATTGGTTTAATTAAAAAAGCTTATGCTGCTCGTGTCAAAGTTATTCGCCCTGACGAAAAGGCTACGGAGTTTTCTGCACTTCACAATGCATACAAAAGCGCTATTAAGCACGCAAAGAATGCTATGGTTCAGGAAATAGAAACTTCTGAAGACCAAATGTTTTTCTCAAAACAAGATGAGCAAGCTCATTTATCTGGTGAGAAAACACCATTTTTTAATAAAAACGAATACCTTGCAGATCAGCAAGGCGCGGGTAAATCATATACTAATTGCCATCAGCATCATGAAGTATTTATTGAGAACTCATTTCACAATCTAATTAACAAAAACGAACAAAATATTTTAGAAGAAACACCAACTCCTGACTTGTCAGATAACCAGCAAATTACAATTGAAAACCTAGATGACATATTACAAATATGTGACGATATACTATCTGAAGACGATGAACATGTTCAATTTCAGCGCTGGAATCAATTCAGCCAGAAACAAACACTACTCAATAAAAAAACTCACTTCAAAGTAAGCTTATATTTGATTAATGCATTTTACTCTTTAATTAAGGCGGTCGGTGATGGCAAACCCCATGCAAAATACTCAACTGTAGGGCTGGGAACTCAATCAATAATATTATTAAACAACACATTTTTATGGCAAGAAGAACAAGAAACACTAAAAGCGTATGTAAATTCAAACGCATTAGACTCAATCTTGGAATACATTGATAATGAAACGCCTAACCATAAACCTCTATCAGCGGTACAAGGTGGTATCAGTGCTCTCAATCGATACTCTAAAGACGAAATCGCAATGTTCGAAACAGCTAAATCAAGCTTTTTTACTTTAAAAGCGTTGTTTATGATGTGGTGTTTTGTCCTGTTAGTTACTTTCTGTGCTTCATTGTTTACAACATTAAACGGTCTGCTATTTCGCCCCTCAAACTTTCAGAACTTTATGCTCGTATTAAGCCAGTTCATTGTATGTTTTAAGCTCTATCAAAATAGTAAATTAGCGTTTAATTGTGTTTGGCTTATTGCAGTTATCGCCTTGCTATTATTTCCTTTTGGTACCATATGGGGAATATTCGCAATTCGTAAACTTAGGAAAGCACGGCATTATTTTAAATTTGCTAACAACCCACCGATAACTAAATGACAACAAGCGCTTTATTTATATCGATAAAATAAAGTGTTTTTAACTTCTCAGCTTTCACAAGACAGTTTTTAGCTCAGAATAGTACTTAAGGTATCCCACAGGTTAGCTGGATAAATAACCGTTTGGCTTTGTATTTCAAATTTAAGGTTTCTTTACGTTCAGGCTCAGGGGTCCAGTGTTGCCAAGGTTTGGTGATTTCGGGTTGTGGGGCATCGTTATACCAATCTATTTCGCAGGCATCTTTGTACAGCTCATCATAAATTTCGGTTTGTTGTTTAAAGCTCATATCACGCCAGTACACTTCTGGGCGATTGTTTTGTTTATCAAACTCAGCGGTAATTGGGTCAAGGTGCCTGTAGCCTTCGTATTCTGGGATATCGGGTAATGGCTTGGTATTATCCATAAAACGCACTAGGCGCTCCCAAAACAACAAACAATAGATAGGGTTTTGTGCAAGTTCAGTAACCACTATGGTCATTTTGGTCTGTGGGTATTTATCTCTGTCTTTGTGCGATATCACTGGGAAAAAGGCGCTAGAGCCACCTTGGTCGGTGCTTTGGTTTACCAATACACACTTCATATCTTGCCAATCAAAGCAGCAATTACCAAATTCATCGCGCTCGTCGCATCCGGGAATATCAAAGGTATAACCCACTTTACCTGTTTGGCGGTCAAAATAAGCTAAATTAGGTGTTTTTATTCTCCCCCATATAGGCATTAGGTTTAAAAATAGTAAATTCCAGCCCAACACTAAGTATAAAAACCACCATGGAAAACTATCCTCAGATAAAGGATAAACGATACTAAATATTCCGACGACCAGACTACCACAAAATCCCAGGAACATGGGCCCTAAAGTTAACGCTCGCCAACCATCATTGCCGCATGAATGTACCTGAAAACGCTGTGAATCATTTAAATATATTTTTTTTCTTCATATAACCAGTGATGTAATAAACACACGCCTTTAAATTTCTTTTCTAATTCAAAGTCGAGCTTTTCCTTAAAAAAATTATTAAAGATTGTTTTACGTGGTAAAGCACCACCTAAGTATTTTAAGATACTCATAGTATTCCTATCTTAGTAAACCTAGGCAGCACTTGTGCCACATAGGTTTGAATTCCTTTTCTAATTGTTAAAGAGCAATCGCGTTTAAACACCCGCAATAATTTGCATCACAAGGGTTTTCATCAGTCGTTTCCAATACGGGATGTTGTCTGGTTGGTTTAGGCTTTCATCTATTGGCCACTTTTCCCATGGTTTGGTGATTTCTTTATTTGCCCAGCATTTAGGATTGGTGATGGCGCCGTCAAAGTTAAAGCGGTAAATATCATCATCAAGCTCTTCTTCTATTTGCTTCATCTGCTTGTAGCTCATTAAACACCAGTACTTTTCAGGGCGGTTATTTTGCTTATCAAACTCATGTGTTACTGGGTCAAGGTGACGAAATGGCTCTATTTCAGGTGAGTCAACGAGTGGTTTGGTTACGTCCATAAAGCGCACTATGCGCTCCCATGTGTATTTACAGTAGTTTGGGTTTTGTGGGTTGTCTTTTACGCGTATTTCGCTAAATGCACCACGGTGGTTTTCGTAATCTTTATGGGCAATATACATCGCATGGGTTACACCATGGCCTTGAGAGTGGTTCGCTTTAGAATAAAACGCATCTATATCCTCAAACGGAAATGTCGAATGGCCATGCTCATTTTTTTCTGCATTGTTTACTGACCACGAAAAGCTCACTGTTTGGTTTTGGCGGTCAAAATATACCTCGCGTTTAGGCAGAATATACCGCGCTAAAATGGGGCTGAAGTTTAAGAAAAAAAGATTAAAACCGATTGCAGGTAATACAAACCAAAATGGAAAGTCTTCTGGTGTTGATGTAAATTGTGAATAAAACCATACCCCAAAAAATATAACTGAGACAATTGAACCTGTTACTCCCAAAAAAATAGGTCCCAATACTAACCCTAGCGTCCAATCCCCCGCATTATGAAAACCTAAATAACGGCCTTCGTTATCGATACTATTTGAATCTTTAAGCCTTCTTTCTTCATCTTTTAATACTAATATTTTAACTATTTGAAACCCCATTAAACCTGTAAATTTATTAAACCTCTTTTTTGAAAAATAATTTTTAAAATTTTGCGAGTTCTCTATCACTCTTGCATTTAGTTTTGCAAATTTATATGAAATCGACATTGGTATCCTTACACTTACTAAATTAATTTGGAATCGCAACACCCTGAGATATCCCTATCTCGGTTTTTAGCGATTCACCGCTCTGGGCTATATTAAACACCCGCAATAATTTGCATTGCAAGGGTTTTCATCAGTCGTTTCCAATACGGGGTGTTGTCTGGTTGGTTTAGGCTTTCATCTATTGGCCACTTTTCCCACGGTTTGGTGATTTCTTTATTTGCCCAGCGTTTAGGATTGGTGATGGCGCCATCAAAGTTAAAGCGGTAAATATCATCATCAAGTGCTTCTTCTATTTGCTCCATCTGCTTGTAGCTCATTAAACGCCAGTACTTTTCAGGGCGGTTATTTTGCTTATCAAAATCGTGTGTTACTGGGTCAAGGTGACGAAACGGCTCTATTTCAGGTGAATCAACGAGCGGCTTACTTACGTCCATAAGGCGCACGACGCGCTCCCATGTGTATTTACAGTAGTTTGGGTTTTGTGGATTGTCTTTTACGCGTATTTCACTAAATGCACCACGGTGGTTTTCGTAATCTTTATGGGCAATATACATTGCATGGGTTACACCATGACCTTGAGAGTGGTTCGCTTTAGAATAAAACGCTTCTATATCCTCAAACGGAAATGTCGAATGGCCATGCTCATTTTTATCTGCGTTGTTTACTGACCACGAAAAGCTCACTGTTTGGTTTTGGCGGTCAAAATACACCTTGCGTTTAGGCAGAATATAACGCGCTAAAATGGGACCGAAGTTTAAGAAGAAAAGATTAAAACTGATTACAGGTAATACAAACCAAAATGGAAAGTCTTCTGGTGTTGATGTAAATTGTGAATAAAACCATACTCCAAAAAATATAACTGAGACAATTGAACCTGTTACTCCTAAAAGAATAGGCCCTAATGTTAACCCTAACGACCAATCACCCGCATTATGAAAACCTAAATAGCGCCCTTTGTTATCTAAACTTTGCGGTTTTACTTTATTATTTTCTTTTCCATTAAAAATTAACATATCTACTATAGAAAACCCCATAATGCTTTTATATTCAAAAAGGTGTGACTCTATGTAGTGTTTAAAATTCTGGGAGTTTTCTATTATTCTTGCATTTAGTTTTGCAAATTTATATGAAATCGACATTCTGTTCCTTACAGTTTTAAAATTTCGGTTTGCCAATCAATAGCATTTTCTGGTTGAGCTTGCTCATCGTCTATTTTTTTATAAGCTAACAGTTTTTGTGGGTACGATACGTTTTCTACCTCAACACGTGCTTTCGCGTTGATATGCCAAACAATACTTTTATCAAACTCTCCAAAAGTATTGGCTTTTATTATCTGCCCTTTACTATCACGCTCATACTCAAGTGGTTGTAACACGGCGATGTCTTTAACTCCAAATGAGGTTTGAGAGCGAACAGGTCGCCCTGTTTTTGGAACATAAATTGGGGTTGTTTCTACGTTGAGTGATTGACCACCTCGTGAGTAACGTTTTATTGTTACATTTAAGTAGATTTGGCTTTTTTGTTCAATATACATCAGAACTAAACTAGACAGCCACTTTAATTGTACAAGCCAAACTGTGCCATAAAATCTACTTTTTAGCTTAAAAACTTACCTTTCCTTATCTATTTCTTTTATTTAATTTATTAAATAAAACATGACCACTATTAAAC
>Ga0163180_10000329_pt1 | contig 27464 bp, 24 predicted proteins | sample AtlANTMetagenome_2_FD_109647 | JGI IMG/M metagenome (GOLD analysis project Ga0163180, IMG submission 109647) | Marine eukaryotic phytoplankton communities from the Atlantic Ocean - Atlantic ANT 4 Metagenome | ecosystem: Environmental > Aquatic > Marine > Oceanic | place: North Atlantic Ocean...
CACCACGATCACCACGATCACCACGATCACCACGATCACCACGATCATAGGAGTCGTCGTTGCGCTCACGACGCTCACCACCATCCACATCGATGGAGAACTGCCAGTCGGCGTACTCGCCCTCCATCGACTTCTTGAGAAGCGCACGAATGGCGTTGAGGGTGGCTCCGCGCCGACCCACCAAGAAGCGAGCATCCGGTGAGTCGATCACCACCACCGCCTTCTTGTCGTCAGTGATGCGAGTCTTCACATCGGCCTTGAGATCCATCTGAGCAATCAAGCCATCCAGCCACTCCTTGGCGGCAACAGCGCCCGCAGAGTCGGACGGATCCGCCGCCCAGGCGATGACCTTCACCGTATCGACGGGACGGGTGCGACCCTCCTCATTCCGAAAGTGGCTGAGGTCAAGCTTGTGACGAACTTGCTCGGCAGGGACACCGAGTTCATCTGCAGCCTTGCGCACAGCCTCACCGACTGTGCGACCCTCTGTCGTTACATTGGTCTGTTCCATTTTCTCTTTCTCCTCAAATTGCGCGGTTGTCACGAGCGCGCTGAAACCGGAGTCTCGTCCTTCTTCCGGTAGATGACCCATTGCTGGAGGATGGTCAGCGTATTGTTTACGCTGAAGTAGAGCACCAGCCCGGACGGGAAACTAAACATGAAGATGCCGAACATTAGCGGCATGAGCCGCATCATCTTCTGCTGCATGGGGTCCATGCTGCCCATGGGCATCAGTCGCTGCTGAAGAAGCATCAGCACCGTGACCAATACCGGTAGCACGCAGTAGGGATCGGCCTCGGTGAGGTCCTTTAGATACAGGAATTCCGTGTTGTACAGCTCAACCGAGTACAGCATGACATTGTACAGGGCGAACCAGACCGGCATTTGCACGATCATCGGCAAGCAGCCGCCCATTGGGTTGACCTTGTGCTCTTGAAAGAGCTTCATGGTCGCCTGGGTCTGCAACTCCCGGTTGTCCTTGTACTTCTCCTTGAGCTCCTTGAGCTGCGGCTGAATGGCCTGCATTCGCTTGGAGCTGACAAACTGCTTCTGCATCAATGGGAAGAACACAATCTTGATCAAGACCGTGAGCATGATGATGGCCACACCCCAGTTGCCCACCAGACGATGAAAGGTCTTCAGCAGCCAGAGTAGCGGCTTGGAGAAGACACCAAACCAACCGAATTCGACCGCCATGTGCAGGTTGTGGCCCAGCGGATTCAGCTTGTCGAGATCCTTTGCGCCAATGTACGCCTGGTAATGCAGCGTTCTGCTTGCGCCGGCATCCAGTGGCTGGTCCTCAATGCGGAACGCGCCATATCGATCATCACCGAGCGCGGCGAACACCACCTGGCCCCCCTCGAGCGCTTCGGGGATGAGTACACCCATGAAGTACTTGTCTCCAAATCCAAACCAATCCGCAGGATCATCCTGACGAACCACTCCTTCGTCGGCATCGGTGACATCATCAAGTCGCTCAACAGAGCCATCGACCAAGGCCAGTGGAGTGGAGACATTGGCGTATGGCCCCCCCTCTCCTGTGACCTGGTCGGCCACTCCAACCCAGATATTGCTGATGGATTGATCGGAGACATTGTCAAAACGCACATCGATCTCGAGGACTCCCGGATCGGATGTGTATCGGTAGCTCTTGGTGATCTTGAGCCCGCCAATGCTGCGATTGACCACCTCAAAGCCATTGTCGGTCTTGGCCAGGGTGTAGCCGCGCTCTGGCGCAAAGTCACCTGAGCCTGCAACGATGAGAGAACCCTTTTCGGTCAGGACACTCTGCGGATCTCCACCACCGCTATAAGGCGACCATTCTCCATCTTCGCCGCCTATTTTGTCCAAGAGCCAACTCCAGATGGGAGTGACCTTTGGCTGAGAGACTGCATTGGTGAGCTCCAGCGACGAGAACGCCCCCTCTCTCGATCCCAATTCTGCATTCCACTCATCGCTTTCCACCATCAGTCGACGGTCAGGCACAGCGGGGAGTTCTGCTTGTACAGGCTTGGCAGCAACCTCAGGCGTCGATGCAGCTGGTGCTGCAGTCTGCTTTTGATTGGACTGTGTCGAAGCCACTTCTGGCACATCCGAAATCGACTGCACTCCGGCTTCGGGAACCGGCGGCATAAACCATGCGGTCCAGACCATGTAAACCATCAGACTCAGGCCGATGGCCAGAATCGTCCTGCGCTCATTATCCTCCACAGATCTCTCCCTTGGGCACCGGATCGATGCCTCCAGCACAAAGCGGGTTGCATCGGAGAATTCGCCAAGCACCCATTCCTGCTCCACGCAAGAGGCCATGATGCGTGATGGCCTTTGCCGTGTATTGACTGCAGGAGGGCTCAAACCGGCAGGCAGGTGGCAGCAACGGTGAAATCAGGTGCTGATATCCACGAATCATCCACACAAGTAGGCGTCCCATCAGGAGGAACCCACCTGTCCGAGCGCACGCGCTACCTGTGGCTGAAGAACCGAAAGACCTGCGGAGGCAGCCTTGGGGTGAGCAATGATGACCACATCATAGGCACCCTCAAGCCGATTCGACTCCGCTCTCACGGCTTCTCGCAGCCAACGCTTCACTCGATTTCGAGTCACCGCTCCCCCAACCTTTCGGCTCACCGTGATCCCAACCCTGCTCTGACTGGACTGACCAGGCTTGAACAAGACCAAGATGTGCTCGCCTCTGATGCGACGCCCCCCGCGCTGAACCCGCTGATAATCACGGGTCTTCCGCAGCCTTAGTGCGGAGGGGAGTCCCAGTCTCAGGTCCGCTTGGTCGGTGTTGTCGGAACGAGCCGCTTGCGGCCACGTGCACGGCGACGTCGAATCACCGCACGACCACCTGGGGTCTGCATCCGGGCGCGGAATCCATGGGACCGCTTTCGCTTCACGTTGCTGGGCTGATATGTACGCTTCATCGAATCCTCCAGACGCCGATGGCTCTCGCCATGATGTGACGTGGCCCGTGGCGTTTGCGCTTGAGTTGAACCGCGTCTTGCGGGCAACCGATGCGCTGCGGCCGCCCTTGTAAGCCACTGTTATCCACAAGGCAAGACATTCCTATCTACACACTTTCTTCGCGCGCGTGAGGCTGCACACGGCCCAGCAGCGTCAACACCTGTGTTCCCCGTGGAACAAGGGGTTTTTCATAGGCTTTATGTTTTTAGAATAAGTAAGTTTTAAACTCGTTTTTTTAGACTTGAGATCCGAGTTTCCCACTGGGAAATCGAAAAAAAATACGGGTTTTTCCACATTTGTTTATACGGTAGGTTCTACCTACTATATCTCCGAATTGTTCTACGGCGTCACTGACACTTACACCACCCCCCCCACGTTGAAATCAAAGGGGAACCCTTGTTACCCTGGGGACAGTTAGAGATTGCGGCTGGCGAGGCCGACCATCCCTGGCATTGAACCTGTATATTTGCGCGTGACAGCGTGGTGGGGATTGGTGTGCAAAACGACAGCGTATGGTCACAGGTTCAAGGATCACTCCGAGAAAAACTCGGCGCCCAGAGCTGGGAGATATGGATTCGCCCCATCCAACTTGCAGCGATCACGGCTGAAGGCGTTCAGCTCGAAGTCCCCAATCGGTACTACCGAGACTGGGTCCAGCACAACTACGGTGCGGCACTCTCGGCGGAGCTTGAGCAAGCCATTGGCTACCCCGTATCCATTCAATTCCACGTGGCACGCCGAGCAGATCCGCCACCACTGGCTTCCCAGGAGCGCGCAGCTCCAACGATGGAATCCATTCCGGGTGTGAGTCCGGACAAGACCTTCGACAACTTTGTCGTTGGAAAGTCCAACGAGTTTGCGCACGCCGCTGCAATGGCTGTGGCGGATGCCCCCGGAGATTCCCAGTACAACCCGTTGTTCATTTACGGGGACACTGGACTGGGCAAGACCCACCTTCTTCACGCGGTGGGCAACCGAATCCGACAACGAAATCCCGAAGCGCGCGTGCTCTACGTGACCGCCGAGCAGTTCACCAACGAGTTGATTGACTCGCTGCGGTATCGAAGGATGCCTGAGTTCCGGGATCGCTATCGCAAGCAACCTACATGCTTGCTGATGGACGATGTCCAATTCCTCAGTGGCAAGGACCGAACCCAGGAAGAAGTCTTCCACACCTTCGAGTGGCTCAACGAACGCGGTCATCAGATCGTATTCACAGCCGATGTGCTGCCACGAGAAATCCGGATGTTCGAGCCTCGCCTTCGAACACGCTGTGAGAGCGGGATGCTGGCGGACACGCAGCCACCCGACATGGAGACACTCCTTGCGATTCTTCGCCAGAAGGCAGAGGACAAGAACCTGCACATCCCAGACGACCTGGGGCAGTGGATAGCCAGTCGCGTTCGCGGAAATATTCGCGAGGTGGAGGGCGTCATCAATCGCCTTGCTGCTGTCGTGCGTCTCCACCCACAGACACTGACTATTCCCGTCGCACAGCGGCACCTGGGCAGTGTGTTGGCAGAGGCTCCCTCCGCGGTAAGCGCAGACCACATCATTCAGACTGTGGCCAACTTCTACAATGTGAAGGTCTCCGACCTCAAGGGACAAAGACGACTCAAGCAGCTCGTTCGTCCTCGACACGTCGCAATGTTCTTGGTTCGCTCCCACACAGACCACTCATTCCCCGAAATTGGACGAATGTTTGGTGGAAGGGATCACGCCACCGTACAGCATGCCTGCAAGAAGATTCGCTCGCTTGTACAGCGAGACATCGACATACGTAGTGCTGTTCAGACCCTTCAACGCAGCCTTGGCCGCTAAGTGAGCCTGTTGGGAATCTATGGAAAACTCATGGGTAAAGGTGCACTCGGTTATTCGTCCCGTGTGGATGGTTTCGAGGGCGATTCAAAACCACTGGTTTTTCCACCACAACCCCGCAGCTTCCACAACAATATCCACAGCAACCTCTCTCGAATAACCAAAGTTCAACGGTAACTTTTGCCGTTTTCCACATATACACAGGGCCCTATGGATCTACTACTGATCCACATTACATCCTTTTGTTAGAACCTAGGGCCGGAGCGAAAATGAACCTGTACATCGACAGAGAAGAACTGATCCGTGGACTCTCACGAGTGCAGGGAATCGTTGAACGTCGCACAACCAATCTGGCCCTTGCACATGTTTTGTTGAGTGCAGATGGTGATGTCCTTCGCATGACGGCGACGGATACCATGGTCTCTTTGGTCGCAGACTACGGCGCTCGGATTGAGCAGCCCGGTGAAATCTCCGTGGATGCGCAGAGCTTTCATCAGATTGCACGGCACCTGCCAGAGAGCACTGTGCACCTGAAGGTGGAGGCTGGAAATCGATTGGCAATCGTGAGTGGTCGAAGCCAATTTCACTTGGTGGGAATGAATGCCGAGGATTATCCGCCGCTGCCAGGACGCGATGATCAGCCGCCACTGAGTGTGCATGGAAACGTCTTGCACCGCATCATCACCGAGACGCTGTACGCGGTGTGCCAAGACGACAATCGATATGGATTGAATGGGGCTCATCTGGAGCAGATCACAGCGGAGGATGGCACAGCTCGAGTTCGCATGGTCACCACAGATGGAAGCCGATTGTGCTTCTCTGAGACCTCCTACGACGGCGACTTCCAGATGGGTCGACGGATGTTGCTTCCACGCAAAGCGCTCGACGAAGTTCGGAAGCTCTGTGAAGGCGATGAAGGAAATTGGAGCATCTCTTTTGGTGAGCGATCTGCAACCTTTGAGACATCTGGCTTGACCTTGATGGTGCGTCTTGTGGATGGAGAATTCCCAGACTACCGGCAGGTGCTTCCCAGTGCCCACAAGCGTCGCTTGGTTGTTGATAGAGTTCGATTCTCTGATGCGATGCGACGGGTCTCAATCGTCGCCAGTGATCGAAATCACTCCGTCCGATTCGCTGTTGAGTCCGACAAGATTGTCCTCTCCGCTCAAAATGTTGATCTCGGAAATGCTCGAGAAGAGCTTGCAGCGGAGTTGGAGGGAGAGCCCATGGAGACCGGCTTTAATGTCCAGTATTTCATGGACATCATTCGCCACACTGCAGCAGACAAACTCCTCTTGGAGATGGGGGATGCGCTCGACCCATGCATCGTTCGGGTTCCGCAGAGAGATGATTGTCTCTTTGTCGTTATGCCCATTCGTCTGGACTGAGGTCTGAGACTCCAGCAGCTCGAGCTCGATGGGTGGCGAAATCTATCGTCATCTCGTCTGCAGACGGACACAGGCTTCGTTGTCCTTCACGGCGACAACGCCCAGGGCAAGACCAGTGTTCTTGAGGCGGTACATGTCCTGGCTACGCTGAAGAGCTTTCGAGAAGCCAGGGCCAGACGCTGGATTCAGATGGGTGAGGACACCGCTCGAGTTGCGGGGGTTGTTTCATCGGATGTTGGTACACGAAAGCTGCAGTGGTCTTGGAGCGAAAACACTCGAAAACTGGCCTTGGATGGAGTCACGGATCCAAGCCTCAAGTCATGGTTTTCAACAATTCGGGCAGTGGTCTTTTGTCCTGAAGACATCGCGATTGTGCGGGCGGAGCCTGGTCTGCGTCGCCGCTTTATCGACCGGGCCGCATTCACCCTGCGACCTGGACACTTGAGTCTGGTTCAAGACTACTCAAAGATTTTGCGGCACAAGGTCGCCTTGCTGAAGAGCAGGGCCAGCGAGTCACAGCGATCGACCTTCGATACGGAATTGGCTCGAGTCGGTGCGCGCCTGATGGTCCGTCGATGCGAGGCCATTTCCGCATTGATCGATCCCTTGAATGAGATCCACAGCTGCATTGCTGGCCAGGGAACGGTTCGACTGAAATTGCGGAGTGCCGGTGGGGTGGATTCGGATCAGTCCGAAGAGGACCTGCGTCGGGCTCTTGAAGAGTCCATCTCCGCCAAGTCTCAAGAAGAGCTCATGCGAGGCCAAGCGTTGGTGGGTCCCCACCGAGACGAACTCGAGATCTACATCGATGACAAGCTCGCCCGCAGCTACGCATCGCAGGGACAGGCGCGGAGTGTGGTCTTGGCGCTGAAGCTCGCTCAGTGGTCTGCAGCGGGTGCAGGCGGTGAGCCTCCGCTCTTTCTGCTGGACGATCTTGGCAGTGAGCTGGATGGGCATCGGCGAGCACGCTTACTGGAACTCCTCGGCGACCTTCCGGGTCAGGTTTGGGTCACGACAACCGACCCTGGCTTCGTGGATGCAGTGCCCGCAGATGAGCGACAATTGCACCGTGTTGACTCGGGTCGGATCACACCGGATTGAAGCGCCCCTTGATTCCATAGCCAATCGATGGCCGTCTAAGCCACGAGTGGTTAGGCAAGACGGGTTGAGATCCGCGCATTGTGAGCGTGCTCAATGCAGTTGGATCCCCCCATTTTTCCCAGGGTTGAAAGCGATGTCCACGGACACCACATCCCCCAGCTATAGCGCCTCCAGCATCACTGTCCTTGAGGGCCTTGAAGCGGTTCGAAAGCGCCCAGCGATGTACATTGGCTCGACTGGTCCCAACGGACTTCATCACCTTGTCTACGAGGTGGTGGACAACTCCATCGATGAAGCGCTCGCGGGTGAGTGCACCCAGGTGGAAGTCGTCATCCATGAAGATGGCTCGTGTTCCGTGGAAGACAACGGTCGTGGTATTCCCACAGACATCCACCCCAAGGAGGGTCGCCCTGCTTGCGAAGTTGCTCTGACGACCCTTCATGCCGGCGGAAAGTTCGACAAGGACAGCTACAAGGTCTCTGGTGGACTGCACGGTGTAGGTGTCTCCTGTGTAAACGCTCTTAGTGAGTGGTTGGTTCTCGATGTCTGGAGACAGGGAAGTCACTTCACCCAGCGCTACAGCCGCGGGGATGTCCTGACCAAGCTGGACAACAAGGGATCGGATGAAGGAAAGCGAGGAACGCGTGTTCATTTCCTTCCCGACCCGGACATCTTTCAGGAGACGGTGACCTTCTCCTTGGACATCCTCAACTCTCGTCTGCAGGAGTTGGCATTCCTCAACCCAGGGCTCACGATCATCGTTGATGATCGTCGGACCGATAAGCGTCAAGAGTATCGATACGATGGTGGAATCCGTGAGTTCGTGACCCACCTCAATGAGGCAAAGAGCTCTCTGCACCCTGAACCGGTATTCATCTCCGGCGGCAAAGAGGGGGTCGAGTGTGAGCTCGCCATTCAGTGGACGACGGCCTACTCCGACAACATCTGCAGCTTCGCGAACAACATTCGAACCATCGAGGGTGGAACGCATGTCTCGGGCTTCAAGGCTGCACTGACCCGCACGGTGAACAGCTACGCCTCGAACAAGGGCCTGTTCAAGAATGCCAAGACTGAGGCCATCTCAGGAGATGACATCCGTGAGGGAATCACGGTGGTCTTGTCCATCAAGATTGCAGAGCCACAGTTCGAAGGACAGACCAAAACCAAGCTGGGCAATTCAGATGTAAAGGGACTGGTTGAGAGCGTTGTGAGTGAGCAGCTTGGCTACTTCTTGGATGAGAATCCATCTGTGGCGCGAGGAGTCATCACCAAGGCCATCGAGGCATCGCGAGCTCGGGACGCGGCCCGCAAGGCCCGCGACCTGGCTCGGCGAAAGTCCGCACTCGAGGGTGGGGACCTCCCAGGCAAGCTTGCAGATTGTCAGGAGCGCAATCCAGAGCGCTGTGAGATCTACCTGGTCGAGGGAGACTCCGCAGGAGGCTCAGCCAAGCAGGGACGAGATCGACGCTACCAGGCCATCTTGCCGCTTCGTGGCAAGATCTTGAATGTGGAAAAAGCCCGTCTGGACCGCATGCTGGGCAACCAAGAGATCCTCACCATCATCTCTGCTTTGGGGTGTGCCGTGGGCCAGGATTTTGATCCCGAGAAGCTTCGGTATTCTCGAATCATCATCATGACGGATGCCGATGTGGATGGAAGCCATATTCGGACGCTGTTGTTGACCTTCTTCTTCCGTCAGATGCAGCCCTTGGTTCAGGGTGGACATCTCTACATTGCGCAGCCACCGCTGTACAAGATCAAGCGCGGTAAGAAAGAGCGGTACCTCAAGGATGAGCACGCGCTTGATGACTACTTGCTTGAATCGGGCTGCAAGAACCTCACCCTGTACACCTCCGATGATCGGTTGATCACGGGCGATGATGTGGTTGATGTGGTCGATCAGATTCGGAAGTTCAGCCAGCGGATTCAGCGCTCTGAGCGTCGGGTCATTCCCGAGGTCGCGGATAGCTGGTACGCAATGGGCGGTCATGTCATCGACCGGTCGGACGAAAAGGCCATGAAGAAGGCGATGGAGGATCTCAGCATTCTGCTCGAGAAAGCCCACCCTGATCTTCACGTAGCGGACATCTCCCTGGCCAAGGATGTGGATCTTGGAACCTACAAGATTCTCGTGTCGACGCTTCGAAATGGAGAGCAGCGAATCTCGACTCTTGGTGGTGCACCAGAGAGTGATTTGATGAAGAAGGCGGTGGATGAGTTGCACAAGACTGCAGCACTTCCCGTGCGACTCTCCGAGCATGGTGAAGAGATTCATGGATGGGGCACGTTGTTCTCCACCATCATGTCCACAGCCAAGAAGGGATATGAAATCCAGCGCTACAAGGGACTGGGTGAGATGAACCCGGATCAACTGTGGGACACCACGATGAATCCGGAGACCCGTACCCTCATGCAGGTGGGTGTGGACAACATGATTCAGGCCGACCACATCTTCAGCGTTTTGATGGGCGATGCGGTTGATCCTCGTCGGAACTTCATCCAGGAAAACGCGCTGAACGTGCGGAACCTGGACATTTGAGTCCAGCGCAGTGCGCCTTGTCGACTTTGCAGAATGTCGGCTGATCCTCCTGACGGGTAAGGGAGGAACAGGCAAGACCAGCGTCGCAGCAGCACTGGGGCATCTGGGTGCCATGGAGGGTCGACGGACGCTGGTCGTCGAGGTCGACTCGCAGCGGTCCGCATTGGCGGAGATCTTTGGAGTCACCCCCAGCTATGAGCCGATCGAGCTGAGCGAGGGCCTTTGGGGTGCCAATCTGGTGTTTGGCCCTGCCTTGGTCGACTGGCTTGATGAGACGGTTCGGGCAGCCAAAATAGTGAAGTTGATCCTCGCCAATCAGATGGTGCAGGTATTCCTGGAGGCGACACCTGGTGCTCGCGAGCTGGTGATCCTGAGCAAGGTTGTGAGTCTGCTTGAAGAGTTTGATCAGGTGGTGGTGGACATGCCTGCCAGTGGCCACGCCATCAACCTACTGAAGGTGCCTACGACTGCAGCCCGATTGATGCGCACCGGGCCCATCCACGAGCGCGCCTCGGATGTGCTCGCGACGCTCGGGGATTCGAGTACGGCACTGGGCATCATCGCGTTGCCGGAGGAAATGGTCGTCAATGAGACGGTCGAGCTGTACAGCAAGGTCAGGCAGCTGGGATGTCAGGTCCAAGTGCCTCTGGTCTTCTTGAACCGATGTGCAGCGCCGACAATGACAGAAGACGAGCACACGCTCTTGGATCGCCTAAGCGATCTGGAAGATGTGGATGATGATGTGAAGGAGGTCCTTCGAGCGGGTCGCTGGGATGCCAATCTTGAGCGCGCCACAGCCGATAGCCTGGGTCGACTTCATGGAGAGATCGGTGTGGGTGTGGTTCCGTTTCCACGCATGGGTGTGTTGGGTGGCTTTGAGGGCGGACCAAAGCGAGTGGTTGAGCAGATGGCTTCGGCGCTTCGTCGTCGGGTGCTTGCGGAGCGCAGCACATGAAGTTTGATCGCCTACTGGCTCAACACAAGCTCATCATATGCGTGGGATCAGGTGGTGTTGGAAAGACCACGACGGCTGCAGCCATCGGTCTTCGGGGTGCCCGCGAGGGTCGCAAGGTCTTGGTTCTCACCATCGATCCGGCACGTCGCTTGGCGAACAGTCTTGGACTCGCCCAGTTTGGCAATGAAGAAACCCAGATTGAGCTGAAGGACGCGACTGGAGAGCTCTGGGCAATGATGTTGGACTCTCAGTCCACCTTTGATGCCCTCATTCGAAAGGTCAGTCCGGATCAGGAGACGCAAGACAAGATCCTGGACAACCGGATCTATCGCCACATCGCTGACTCCTTTGGAGGTAGCCAAGAGTACATGGCGACAGAGCGGCTCTATGATGTCGTCGTCAGCGGTAAATATGATCTGGTGGTGTTGGACACACCGCCTGTAAAGAATGCGCTGGACTTCCTTGAGTCACCGGGCCGTCTCACACGATTCCTCGATCGGCGTGTGCTGCAGTGGTTCTTGGCACCCTACGAAGAAGGCCGGGTCTTTGGACGGTTGTTTCGAGGGACTTCAGCTGTTGTCTTCCGCCTGCTTGGCTACATCTTTGGCCGGGAATTTCTCGATGAGTTGGCGGAGTTTCTCTACATCTTTCGAGATCTGTACGATGGATTTCGGGAGCGACATGAGGCGGTCATCGAGATGTTTGCCGAGGCCACCACCACCTTTCTCGTGGTGTGTGCGCCAACCGAGCCATCCGTGGCTGTTGCCCGCTACTTCTTGGATGAACTCAGCGAACGGCAGATGCCGTGTGCGGGTGTGATCGTAAATCAAGTACATCAATGCGCCGGATCTGTGGTGGAGCCTGCGGAGATCTTGAGTGAAGTGATTGCAACCAGTACTACGGATCTCGATCCGCATGTGGGAGCACAGCTCTTGGCACGTCTGAGCGTGGCTCACCGTCGCCTGATGGGCCTAGCGAAGGCTGAAGGGCTCCTTATTGACTCGATCAAGAGCAGAATGCCGGTCCACTCAATCTTGTGGCGAGTCCCTCGATTTGAAGGTGAGGTTCACGATCTGAGAGCGCTTGATCGAGTGGGAGAGTCGCTTCAGGATTAACAAACACCAAAGGCAGCCCTCTTGGGTATAGTGTGCGCCTTGAGGACAAATACATGAACTGGAAGTCGCTCCTTTCCATTTTGTTTGTAGCCAGCCTTTTGGGGGATGATGCAAATGCTCGTCCACCTCTGGATTCGCTCAATCGCATCCATGTTGGTCTCAGCATGACAGACTCCATGGGTGTCGGGCTTGGCTTTGACTCGAGGATGACCAACATCATCTACATGGATGTGGGCTCGTTCATGAGCACTGGAGAAGCGAAGGCGGAGAGCACGATACCGGATGAGACGGGGGAGAACACCTGGCTGCTTCGGCATGGTCTGTATCTGGCTCCCGGTTTGCGTTTTCCCCACAAGCAGCCTGAGAAGATTCAGTGGGACATCTTTGTCCGTGGTGGTTTCTCGGGAGTATGGGCAGCGGATGCCGCCTCGAAGTACGATCAAGTCAGCAATATGGCGCTTTTCACAGGCGGAGAGTTCATGCTCAAGTCTGGAAGCATCGGCATGCGACTTTCAGGCAAGATCTTCTATTACAAGCCCTACTCCAAGTACCTGCGCGCGGAAGTGACCTTGCTACAGCCGCAGTATGGTGCGGAGGCCGTCTACCAGTTCTAGCGCGGGTCGAAGCCGACCAAGCTCTGGTGTGCGATCGGAATGAACTGCTGCTGTGTTCTGGTCCTCAAGATCAGGCCCACAGGCACCTCATAGCGGCCCAGGTTGTAGCGGAGCCGCAGAGATGCAGCGGTATCTCCTGAGATCTGACTGCATGCACCTGCGGCTTCAGCTCCATTGCTGGGCATGACGTCTCTCTTTGTCGTGACCAGCAAGATTCGATTGCATGGCACCAGCGCCTTGAGACGCGCCGTCTCCGAGTTGATTCCTCTGGTTACCGCTGTCTGTGCTTGGGGGGTGGAGGTGTCCAGCCCCTTCTCAAGACGAGTCTTAAGCGCATCTGTATCCAGCGTGATCTGGGTCTCTACATCCAGCATCCGCCGTCCCTTGCCGATTTGCTCATCATCGGTCCAGTGAACGAGCTTGGTGGACGTTGTCTTGAACTGAAGCTCATCAAAGCCGCCCTTGGACGGCTCCATTGCAGCCGGCAGATCTGAGCGCGTCAGGGTGTCCGCTCTCTCGCCGAGGTTGCCCAGGGAGTCCCGAATCATTCGGGTTCCATCCCAGCGAAGGACGACATCGCCTGCAGCGTGGGCCCATTCCTCTCCAATCTGTACCTTCTGGAGGATCAGGCTTGCGGGTGGAAGAGCGAGGCTCATCGTCTCCGACCGTACAAGAGGTGCGTCCGGGTCATTGAGCGGGAAGGTCAGCTCTGGGTTTCCGGGGTGAAGCATGGATCGCGCTTCTACCTTGAAAGAAGTCGTTATCGACTCAAGCTCTGTGTCGTAGACAAAGAAGTTTCCGCAGTCTTCTCTCACCCGAAGCCGAATGGTCTCCCCTGGCCGCCAGACCTTCTCATAGGTCTGCTTGGATTCATCCCGCCACTCGTTCTTGGAGCGAGGATCGTAGGAGAGGTGGTTGCCCCCGCGTCCTTGTCGATTGCGCTTGGGATCAAGCTCGCATCGAACCGTGCCGTGCTTGCCCTTGATGACAAAATCGCCCAGTAGATCGGGGGCACTCAGCAGGTGGGGAGAGGTATTGGTCGCGTCGACCACAAGCCCTGCACCGAAGCTGTCCTTTGTTTTTGCCAAACCCCTCTTCTTCTTCTTCTTGCCAACCGTGGGGCTGTTGGCATTGAGCAATGCCCGGGTCCGGGAGAAGGGATGGAAGACTTGGTAGTCTTGCACCTTGATCTCGATGCCGACCAGCGCGCCGTCATTCTTCGGCGTGGTGGGCTCGGTCGAGGCAGGAGTCTTTTCTTCAGACTTGACCGCGGTCTGGGATGACCCATTGCAAGCGATCAGAGCCAGCAGCAGCACATAGGTGGTTTTGTTCATGAAAAACGTCTACCACGCGAGCATCATAGGCGCCTTCAAGGGCCGGCGATGGTCCCATCCTGTGCGACTTGAATCCCGGTCTTGGGAAAGTCCTCGGTTGATAGCGCTCGTATGGCGTTGACGGCCTCTTGGGTGGCATCCGGAGCGGGAATACCGCGTCCAAGCTGTCGGGTTGGGAGGAGCTTGCCTCCTACAAAGGTGCCGTCGGGGGTCATGGTGGCTTCGAGTACCACCCCAAGCCCGCTGACTCCACGGATATTGAAGCGCCCATAGGTGGCGAAGTTGCCGAGACTGTAGGCGATGAGCCGGCCCTTGTAGACCTCCATTCCCCGGAGAACGTGAGGGCCGTGGCCGATGACCATGTCAGCGCCGGCATCGACGACGACCCGCGCAAACTTCCGCAGGTGTCCACGATTCTCTCCATAGAAGGTCTCCGTTCCATGGGGGACGTGGGTTCGACTGCTGCCCTCGGCCCCGCCATGAAAGCTCACCAAGACGATGTCATGTGTGGATGCCAGGGATGCCACGAGCTTGGCCGCGGTGTCGTGATCGTTGAGGTAGTGGCACGCCCGGCTTGTGTGAAAGCCGATCATGGCCACCTTCAGACCATTCTTCTCCAAGCTCGCGACATCTCCGGGGCGTCCGGAGTGGGCGATCCCATTTTCGTCCAGCAGTCGCTCGGTTTCCTTGGTGCAGAACTCACCGAAGTCGCCCGAATGGTTGTTGGCGGTGCTCACCATATCGAAGCCCGCATTCTTGTAGTGCGCAACGTAGGAGGCTGGCGTTCGGAATGCATAGCAGGAGCCTGGCTTGGAGTCGGGACGACACTTGTTGGTCCTTCCCCCGTCACACAAGGGGCCCTCCAGGTTGCCGAAGGTCAGATCCGCATCTTGAAGCCAGTCCTGTACCTGGGCAAAGCTTGCTGCTCCTCCATCTTTTGGCAGGTAGCCGCCGGGGAAGTCGGTACCGATCATCATGTCGCCGACCGCTCGAATCCGGAGCGTGGTGCCCTCGGGGACTGTGGAGCTGAAGCTGCTGGGCGCATCCTCTGCTGTCTTGTTCAGCATTTGCTGAACCTTGAGCTGATCCTTGGCTTGTGCCAGGTAATGATCTCGCTCGTCCCGACTCGCTGGAACTTTCTCCCAGCTATCGACCACGTTCTGCCACTCAGAGCGCAGCCAGTGTGCCCAGCCAAGTTCCCACCTGCAGTCCTCGTTTGTTGGATCTCTGGCCAGGCACTCGTTGAGTCGAGCGACGGCTGTTGCGGCGTCTTTCTCGGAGAGCGCTGCACGACCTGCAACCAGGCCGGGATCTTCAGGAGGAGAGCCGGTGTCGGCAAGGGCAAAAGAAAGAAGGGCGATAATCAGCATGTGGCCTGACTAACGCGCTGTACAGGTTTTTCCTTGGGTGCGCCTCGCGCGCGCGCGCATTACGTGCGCGCGAGAACTGCATAGCTCTCAACGCTTGCGTCATACAGAACGCAGGTGGATGAGCTGCCGCGGGAGGATCCTTGGACAATATTGCAAATTCGCTTCTTCACATCGATATCGAAGATGAGATGCGCTCGTCGTATCTGGACTACTCGATGTCCGTCATCATCGGCCGGGCCCTGCCCGATGTCCGAGACGGCCTCAAGCCAGTCCACCGCCGAATTCTCTATGCAATGTTCCGCGAGGGCAACCTCTCCAATCGTCGATACTCCAAGTGTGCCGGTGTGGTTGGCGAGGTGCTGAAGAAGTACCACCCGCATGGCGACTCAGCGGTCTACGACGCGCTGGTGAGAATGGCGCAGCCATGGAACATGCGAGAGACTCTGGTAGACGGGCAAGGAAACTTCGGTTCCGTCGATGGTGATCCGGCAGCCGCCTATCGCTACACCGAGTGTCGTATGACCCGTGTCGCCGAGGAATTGCTCTCGGATATCGACAAAGACACGGTTCAGTTTGTTCCCAACTTTGATGGGGCCACCGAAGAGCCCGAGGTCCTTCCCGCTGCATTCCCCAACCTGCTGGTCAACGGCTCGGATGGAATTGCTGTGGGTATGGCCACCAAGATTCCACCACACAATCTCGGTGAGATCATCGATGGTGTCGTGGCTCTAATCGACAACCCGGACATCTCGGTAGAGGGCCTGATGGAGCACATCCCGGGTCCCGACTTCCCGACTGCTGGCACGATCTATGGCCGCTCGGGAGTCTATGAGGCGTACACGACGGGTCGAGGCAAGGTCGTTGTTCGCGGCAAGGCGCACTTTGAGGAGATCGAGAACTCCAAGCGCTCTGCCATCATCATTGATGAGCTTCCGTTCCAGGTAAACAAGGCTCGCTTGGTCGAGCAGGTTGCCGACCTGGTCAAGTCCAAGCGAATCGAGGGCATTGCAGCACTTCGGGACGAGTCGGATCGAAAGGGCATGCGGGTGGTCATCGAGCTGCGGCGGGATGCTGTCCGCGAGATTGTCCTCAACCACCTGTACAAGCACACCTCGCTTCAGGGGACCTTCGGCGTCATCTTGCTCGCCATCGTCCACAACCAGCCCTTGGTCCTGACCCTCAAGGAGATGCTCGGCCACTACCTGAGTCACCGGCGCGACGTCACCGTTCGACGGTGTCGCTACGAGCTGCGGAAGGCTGAGCAGCGTCAGCACATTCTTGCTGGCTACTTGATCGCGCTGGACAACCTCGACGAAGTGATCGCGTTGATTCGGGCGTCTGCGACCCCCGAAGAGGCGCGCAATGGATTGATCAGCCGCTTCTCTCTCTCGGAGATTCAAGCGCAGGCCATCCTGGACATGCGCCTGCAGCGCCTGACCGGAATGGAGCGGGCCAAGATCGAGGCGGAGTACAAGGAGCTTGAGGAGAAGATCACCTATCTCAAGGAGATCTTGGGAAGCGAGACCCGACTTCTTGAGGTCATCAAGGAGGAGCTCCTTGCACTGCGCAACAAGTACGCCAACGAGCGCCGCACGGACTTCATCGAGGCCACAGGTGATCTGACCATCCTTGATCTCATCGCGGATGAGGAGCAGGTCATCACGCTGAGCGTCACGGGCTACATCAAGCGTTCCAGCCATGCGGAGTACCAAGAGCAGCGCCGCGGTGGCTTTGGAAAGCGCGGAATGAAGACCAAGGAAGAGGATCAGGTTCAGGAGATCTTTGTCGCCTCAACCCACTCTCACCTGCTTGTGTTCACCGTTCAGGGCCAAGTCTACAAGGTACCGGTCTACAACATTCCGGAGACAGGTCGCGCGGCGAGAGGAACACCCATCGTGAACCTCTTGGGGCTGGACAAGGATGACGAGATCGCCAGTGTCATCAGTGTCCGCGACTTCGATGAAGAAGTCGACCTCATCTTCTGCTCCAAGAAGGGGCTGGTGAAGCGTACGCGGCTGGGCGACTACCAAAACATTCGCGCAACGGGCATCCGCGCATACGACTGTGCCGACGGAGATGGTCTGCTCACAGTTCGCAAGGCGCGCACAGAGCAGGATGTCCTGATTGTGACCGCAAAGGGCAAGTGCATTCGCTTCCCAGGGATCAATGAGAAGGGCGAGCTTGAGGTTCGTCACATGGGTCGTGTGGCGCGTGGCGTGCGCGGCATCACATTGAAGGATGATGACGTGATCAAGGGCCTCGAGATTCTGGAGGACGATCCCACCGCATTGCTCTTGACCGTCTCGGCCAACGGCTACGGAAAGCGCACAGCCATCGACAAGTACCGACTGCAGGGTCGGGGTGGTCAGGGCGTCATCAACATGGTTGTGGATGAGCGCAATGGAGAGGTTGTCGGCAGTGTGCAGGTCCACGATACCGATCGCGTGATGTTGATCACGAACACGGGTCGGGTCATCAAGATTGGTGTCCAGGGCATTCGTGAGACCCAGTCTCGCGCAGCAAAGGGTGTCACCTTGATGCGGGTTGAAAAGGGCGAGCAGATTGTCGCCGTGACTCGGGTGGTGGAGTCCGAAGAGGAAGATAGTGGTGAAGAAGGTGCACAGACGTCCGAAGAGATGGGTGCAGCTGCCGAGGAATAAAGTCACGTTCGGGTGACGAAACCTGTCCTTTTGTTGAGGTGGCTCCCTGAAGGAGATATCTCGTCGAGCATGTGGGAAGGACTTTCGACTCGAGAGCGTCGATACCTGTGGACAGGTGTCGGTACTGCGCTGGCAACAGTGGTTGCACTGGTGGGCTTGTGGGCGAGCCCATTCTCACCAGTCTCCCTGGATAATTCAGCGCTTCAAGCAGCCAGTGGCAGTCCATCGGATGCACTGGAGGCCTACCTTGAACAGGCGGACTCCTGGGGCTCTGAGAGCCAGCGAGGCGAGGCCCTCTGGCGGGCTGCAGTGCTCTCTCAGGTGGAATTGGCCGACCCGGATCGTGCCGGCGAGATCATCGAAGATATGATCACGCGCTTCCCATCGCATGCTCGGGTTCCTGAGGCACATGCACGCATGGCGTGGATTCACTCGGTGCACCACAAGGATCCGGTTCAGGCCGGCACTCGTTGGGTTGCAGCGGCAGCGGTGGCCCCGAGTCACCCGGATGCAGGACGCTGGATGCTCGATGCTGGATTGGCATTCGCGGAGGCCGGCGACACTGGTCGCGCGATCGTGGCCTTGGCTCAAGCAGCGACTCGTCCGGATCAGGCGGTTGCAGCCAGAATGGCTCAGGGACGCATGCGTCTCTCCACCGATCCCGCCCAGGCCTATGTCGACTACGATGCGGCCTTCCGCGCGGGTGCAACCGGTGAGGACAAGCACCTGGCCCGCCTTGGAATGGCCACTGCGCTGGAGCACCTCGATCGTCGTGAGCAGGCCTTGGCAGAGCTTGAAGAGGCTGCTGAGGATGGGCTCAACGATGCGGCGCTTCGTCGTCGTCGTACCCGCTTGCGCGCTCGTAGCGCACCCTAGTGTCCCACTGGCTATTGGCCCTTTCTCTGGGCTGTGGTGGTGTCGCCACCAGTAAGGACAGTGCAGCTCCTGTGGATGCCACGGATACTGCATCGGATGATGTACCCGATGAGGTCGATCCTCTCTCTGAGGTCGATCCCGCTCAGTTCTTGGCAGGCGCCAATCCGTGTCGAGGCCCGGTGTATGTGAGTGTCGATGAGGTGGTGGATGGCGACACCGTTCGAGTCACCAGTGGTCGTGGAGTAGAGAGCGTTCGACTCATTGGGATCGACGCCTCCGAGGTGGACCATGATGGGGATTGGGATGAGTGCTGGGCGGAGGAAGCCCGCGGGTATTTGGTTGATCTCATCCAGGGCAATGGTGTCTGGCTGACCTTCGACTCGGAGTGCGAGGATGACTACGATCGAACCCTTGCGTATGTGCACACGCGCCCTGGCGATGAGGGGTTCCTTCAGCGCAATTTGATTCTTGGCGGGTGGGTCACGACCTTCGCAGTGTCTCCCAACACGACGTTTGCAGACCAGTTCGCGCAGGATGAGTCGGATGCACGTGCGGCAGGGGCGGGCCTGTGGGGCGCTTGCAGTCGCTGAGTTAGTCGCCTGCATGGATACACATCGACTCCCACGCGCTGAGGCGCTGCTTGAAGAAGCGTGCCGACACATCCCAGGGGGTGTGAACTCTCCCGTCCGAGCCTTTGCGGCTGTGGAGGGAAGTCCACCATTTATTGAGGGCGGGAAGGGTCCCTGGATAGAAGATGTGGATGGACACCGCTACCTTGATCTGGTGGGTTCATGGGGACCGCTGATTCTGGGTCATGCCCATCCCACGGTGGTCGCAGCAGCGGTTGCCGCTGTGCAGCGGGGATCGAGCTTTGGGGCTCCAACGGAAGCGGAGGTGCGATTCGCTCAGGACTTGGTGCGATCCCACCCTGTGTTGGACATGGTGCGACTGTGTTCCTCTGGTACAGAGGCCACCATGCACGCCATCCGCTTGGCGCGTGGCTTCACAGGTAGGGATGTCATCGTGAAGATCGATGGCTGCTACCACGGTGCCCATGATGCGGTCTTGGTGGCGGCGGGATCAGGGGTGGCCACCTTTGCCAAGCCGGGATCTCCAGGCATCCCCGAGGCGGTCGCAGCGCTGACCCGGACAGCTCCCTTTCATGATCTCGACACCGTGGCAAAGCATCTCAAGAAGGGAGATGTCGCAGCGGTGATTCTGGAGCCCGTACCCGGAAATATGGGCTGCATTCCACCGGATGCGGACTACCTAGAGGGGCTGAGGCGGCTGACGCGGGATCACGGCTCTTTGCTCATCATCGATGAAGTCATGACGGGCTTCCGTGTGGCTCTCGGTGGGGCATGTGAGCGCTTTGGGATCGATGCGGATCTGGTCACCTTGGGCAAGATCGTCGGCGGTGGCTTTCCGCTTGCTGCATTTGGTGGCCGGCGGGAGATCATGGACAAGCTGAGTCCATCTGGCCCGGTCTACCAGGCCGGAACCCTATCTGGAAACCCGGTTGCGGTTGCTGCCGGACGTGCCACCCTCTCCTTGCTGACCGAGGAGCTCTACGCCTCGCTGGAAGAGGTGGGAGCGAAGGTGGATGCTGTGCTCCGTCCTGAAGTACAGGCCCGTGGCCTGAGCCTCAGTCGCGTGGGCTCCATGTTCACCATCTTCTTCAGAGAGCATGCGCCGCGGTGCTTCAGCGAGGTCGCGCAGTGCGACATGGAGCGCTTTGGACGCTTCCACAGAGCGGCTCTCTCCCATGGTGTCTATTTGCCGCCCAGCCAGTATGAAGCTGCATTTTTACCCGCAGGACTGACCGAGGAAGAGGTGCTTCATCTCACCCAAGGAATCATCGCTGCACTGGACGCGGCTTGAGTCTCTCAATTCCCCAGATCTGTGGGCGCTTTGACGCCCTCATGGGCCTGTGATAAACCCCGCGACCGAAACCGGGCCTGAACGCTATGCGGATGTTTGATCCGCGGGTGCTGAAGGGGATGGTTCGGGCCTCGGCGATGGTCTTCGAACTTGGAGTTGTCGTCTTGGTGGGTGCCCTGGCTGGTTTCTGGCTGGATAAGCGCCTGGAAACATCACCTCTATTCCTCACACTCCTCTCTCTCGCCGCCTTGGTGGGGGGGATGATTCGAATCCACCGGATGCTCCAGCAGTTGGACGCCGAAAATGACCATACCCACCCCAATTCGTAGCGTCTTCCGCATGGCCACTGGCCTGCTGTTGGTGCTTGTTGTGGGTGCGTGGCAGCTGGTGAGTATGGACGCGGGCTTTGGCGTGTTGATGGGTGGAGTGGTCATGCTGCTGAGCTTTGCGTTCGGTGGCTTTACAGTTCGACGTGTCAGCCAGGCTGCGGAGGCGGGCATGACCGGTGGGGCCAGCGGCCTGGCCATGGTCAAGCTGCCGGCGCTGGTGATGGCTCTGTGGATGCTGCTTGAGCGCTTTGACCCCATTTCGGTGGTCATCGGCGGCAGCGTAGTGACGATTGCGGTGGTGCTCCAGGCCTCATTTGAGACCTTGAGCACGGTACCGGAGGAAGCTCGATGAAGCACTTTTCCTGGTGGGCCTCGGATGTCACAGGCAATGCGGCAGAGAAGCTGGTGCAGACCGGTCTCTTTGATGGTCTAGACCACGCAGCGTCTGTGGGCAATGCAATCACCTTTCTCAATGCATGTGTGGTGTCCTCGCTCATCATCATCTTGAGCATTCTGGCTCGTATTGGCCTGAATCAGGCTCGGAAGAAGGGCGGCACGATGCAGTACGTGCCCGACGGCACGATGACGTCCCGAAATTTCTTTGAGATGCTGGGCGGAAGCCTGTACGGGCTCGCCAAGGAGCTCCTGGGCAAGGACGCCAACCGCTTCTTCTGGCTCGCTGCCGGCCTCTTCGTCTACATCTTGTTCTGCAACCTCATCGGTATGGTGCCAGGCTTCTTGCCGCCTTCGGATTCCCTCAGCCACAACGCAGCCATGGCGCTGGTCGTGGTGCTGGTCTTCAACATCTCGGGTCTGATGGTCAACGGCACCGGCTACATCAAGCACATGTGCGGTCCCTGGATGGGGCTTGCTGGCATTGCGCTGAACCTCCTTCTGTTTGCCATTGAGTTCCTCAGCTTCCTCATCGTGCGGCCCTACTCCCTGAGCCTTCGTCTCATGGGCAACATGACCGGTGACCACATGGTCTTCGGGATCATGTCTGGCGTGCCTGAGCAGCTGGTCGGCAGCGAGACGATGATCACGGAGATCATCTCTTCTGTGGCAACCGGCCTCTTCCCAATTCTCTTTCTGGCCCTGGGCACGCTCGTGTCAGTCATTCAGGCCTTTGTGTTCACCCTTCTTTCACTGATTTACATCGCGCTTGCGGTCGCCCATGAGGACGACCACTAGCCACACTCGGAGACATCATGTCCAAGCTCAAGACTCTCATTCCTGCTCTCGCTCTGCTGCTCGTTCCGAGCCTGGCCTTCGCCGCTGGCGATAGCGCTGGTGGCGGCGGCATGGTCGGCCTCGGTGCCGGTCTGGCCATCGGCCTCGCAGCTCTTGGCTGCGGCCTCGGTCAGGGCCGTCTGGCTGACTCTGCCATGTCCGGCATGGCTCGGAACCCCAGCGCTGCTGGCGGCATCCGTACCTCGATGATGCTGGCTCTGGCATTCCCCGAGTCCCTCGTCCTCTTCTGCTTCGTCATCGCCTTCTTGCTCATGGGCAAGATCTAAGCGTTCGCGTTGCATGAAGCCCTCGGGCTTCAACCACGAAACGACCCGACCTTCCTGGATGAATTCCCGGGAGGGTCGGGTTGTCGTGTCTGGAATGTCGACTTTGGCCGCGCTGCCGGGTATGGCTGAACCCACACCTCGGAGGCGACCATGCGCCAAATACTGATTCTCTCTCTCTGCCTTCTCTCTTTGGGCCTCTCCACCGACGCGGATGCCAAGCGAAAGAAGAAGAAGCGAAAGGGCCCTCTCCCCGCTGGCTGGGTGGATGGCGAGGAAGGGCAGCCCGCCTGCTACAACCCACCAAACTGGGATGAGTTCAACACCATCGATCGCAAGATGATGCGAAGCGAGGTGATGGATGAGATGCTTGGCCAGTGGAAAGGAAACCGCAGCGATGGCGTGAGCTTCTCAGAGGTCACCATCGACAAGGTGGACACGGTTCTCTTGGGTCGCCCTGACCGGGTGGAGGAGGTCTCCGCTGAGAATTTCTCTCTGTGTCAGGCGGGAAATCGAGTGGCGTGGGAGGAGTGGGCGGCACGCCTGCCCGGAAAGCTCACTGCGGGGGAGTGCAACACCCCGTTTGACTACACCTTGTTTGATCACGTCAACATCGACACGGGTTGGCAGCGCAATCGTCCCATCTGCAAGGGAAACAAGGTGATGATCCATGCCTCCATCAAGGATCTGTACAAGATCAAGGATGATGGTCCCTGGATCACGGTTGCTGGTGATCCAGCCATGCCCACGACGGGCAGCTCGGACTGGCCCTGCAATATCGAGGGCTGCATGGCCGGCATCCTGATGCTTCGCTTCAATGGGGAGAGCGGCCAGAGCAGCATCTACGTGGTGGGTCCGGAGCTTGTCTTCACCGCACCTGAGCACGGAAGCATCGAGTACCGGATCAATGACACCGAGTTCTTCGACAACAAGTGGCGCAAGCAGGGTGGGATTGTCGATCACGCATCCATTGAGATCAGCCCCACTCGATGAATAGCGGTGCCAAGAAGGCGCTTTTTGCCCTGGTGCCACTCCTCGTGGTGCTGGGTGGGGCCGAAATCGGTCTTCAGAAGGCGGGCTGGCCCAAGCCCACGGTGGGCTTTGAGCACAATGAGCCCTTCTGGCTCACGCCGTCCGATCAAGAGAGCAAGTCGTACTCCCACAAGGAGAGTGGCGGCAGCTTCAGTGTCTCGAGCAATGAAGATGGCCTCCGAGCGCCGCTGCATGCTCGAGAGAAACCCGACGGCACCATTCGCGTGATGACGATGGGATGCTCCACCACCTTTGGGTGGGGCGTGGATGACTCGGAGAGCTATCCAGCCAAGCTAGAGCGGCTGATTCGCGACCAGGGATACGACTCTGTTGAGGTCATCAATGCCGGTCAGCCCGGGTACACGAGCTTTCAGGGTCGCTGGTTGTGGGCGGAGCGACTGCGCCACTATTCGCCCGATGTCGTGTTGATTGGCTTTGTGGTTCAAGATGCCCGAAAGGCGGCCTACACCGACAAGAGCCAGGCGGTGTTGCAGGGAGACAATCGCTTCCTCAAGGACAATGTTCTTTACCGAAGTCGAATCTACACTGGGCTTCGCGACATCCTGGGTGGAATCCAGATCAAAGCAAAGGAGCGCCCCGATGGTGGCGATGGCGGGGTGTACCGAGTTCCCCCTGCAGACTTTGCCGACAACCTCCGCTACCTAGTGGAAGAAGTCCGAGATTCCGGTGCCACGCCGGTCCTCTTCGGTTTTCCTCTGGAGCGGGAAGGGTATACTGCCCAGCACCGCCGGATTCTCCAGGCGGCTGCATCGGAGCTGCACGTGTCTCACCTCGACCTCCAAGACCGCATGGATACTGCTAGTCGGCAGGAACGCCTGTACTTTGAGAGGGATAGAGGCCATGCCAACGCAGCCGGAAATCAGCGCATCGCACAGTGGGTCTATGACTTTCTCGATGCCCAGAACGTACTTGGAAGCAGCAAGTGAAGCGTGACTCGACACTGGTCCTCTTGACCCTGAATGAAATTGATGGCCTGAGACTGTGCTGGGACGACCTGCCCCTGGATGAGTTTGAGACTGTCTTGGCGGTAGATGGTGGCTCAACGGATGGCTCCCGAGAGTTCATGGAGGCGCGCGGCGTCCCGATCCTTGATCAGTCGATTCCGGGTCGTGGCGTGGCCTTTCGCGTCGCAGCGGAAGCCTCCAGCACCGATCGAATGGTCTACTACTCTCCGGACGGAAACGAAGATCCGGCAGACATTGTTCGACTGGATGATCTCATTCTGGAGGGCGCGGACCTGGCCATTGCCAGCCGCTTTGCTGTGGGCTCCATCAATGAGGAGACAGGGGTTGTTCGGGCTCGTGCACGTGTCAATCAGACCCTGACCTGGATCGCCAATCAGGTCTTCAATCATGGGCCGTATGTCACCGATACCATCAATGGTTTTCGTGCCATGCGCCGAACGGCCTTGCTCGACCTCGACACAACGGTGAAGCGCTTCCCCATCGAGTACCAGATCTCGATTCGTGCCATGCGCCGTCGATGGAAGATCGCAGAGATTGCGACGATTGAGGGCCAGCGCGCCGGTGGAGAGTCCAAGGCGATCAGCTGGCCCGTTGGAAAGGATCACCTCAAGGTTCTGCTCTCTGAGCTGCCCGGTGCGAGGTCTCTGACATGAGTCGGGAGGAGGAGGTCGCTGCACTGGTTGCTCGGCACCTGAACCTCGACACCCAGTGCCCGCCGGATCGCTTGCCCCTGGCCGTTCCTCCGTTTGGTCCAGCAGAGATTGAGGCGGCCATTCAAACGCTGCTCAGTGGCTGGTTGACCATGGGCAAGCAGTGTCGTGCTTTTGAGGAGGCGTGGGCCAATGAGGTGGGTGCTGAGCACGCCATCTGCGTGAACTCCGGATCGAGCGCGCTCTTGGTCATGCTTGGCGCGCTCATCGAGACGGGGGTTCTCTCAAGAGGCGATGAGGTGATCGTCCCCGCTGTCGGCTGGTCGACTTCGCTGTTCAGCGTGGCCCAGATGGGCTTGGTTCCAGTCCTCAAGGATGTGGACCCCGACTCACTGTGTCTGGAAGGTCATCACGAACGTCCTGTCTTGGCTCTGCACCTTCTTGGATGTCCTTCTCGGGCCACGGGGCCTGTGGTGATCGAGGATGCGTGTGCTGCACATGGTGCCAAGATTGGCGACCGGAGTGTGGGCAGCGTTGGTCATGCTGGAGCATTCTCTTTCTTCTTCTCGCACCACCTCTCCACAGTGGAGGGGGGGATGGTGACCACAAGCGATCCGGATGTGGCCAATGCCGCACGGAGCCTGCGTGCGCACGGGTGGATTCGAGAGCGCTCAGATGCAGACGCACTCGCCAAGGCCAATGCACACATCGACCGTCGATTCCTCTTTGTGTCGACAGGAATGAACGTGCGCCCCACGGAGCTCACAGGCGCATTTGGCATTCAGCAGGTGCCCAAGCTGGAGGGGTTTGTGAAGATCCGCAGAGCCAACCATGCCAGGTGGTGTGCGGAGATTGATTCTCTGGGTCTTCCACTCCGAGTGTTTCCCGAGCTGCCAGGCACACGTCATGCGGCATTCGCCTTTCCGATGCTGATATCACCCGAGTCCACCCTCGATCGCGCCACACTCTGTGCCCGCCTGGAAGCACGTGGAGTAGACACACGCCCCATCTCTGGATCGAACCTCGCGCGCCAACCTGCATTTGCTCAGGTACCGGGCGCGAGGGTGGAGGGAGACCTCAAAGTAGCGGACGCCGTTCATGATCGTGGCTTCTTCGTGGGACAGTCTCACGCTTTTGGAGACGCCCAACTCGATCTGTTGTGCACGGCTTTGCGAGCAGCTTTCGAGGGCTGAGCGAGCCGGTGGGGCTGCCCCATCACAGGGGAACGGCTATGCTGCCGACCATGCGAGTCGTGGTCACGGGTGGAGCAGGGTATGTCGGCAGCGTACTGGTGCGTCAGCTTTTGCTGGAGGGACACCAGGTGCATGTCGTGGACAATCTGACCTTTGGTGGTCAGTCCATGATGCCCTTGTTCATCAATCCCAACTTCTCTTTTGCCAAGGGAGATGTGCGGGACAAGGAACTGCTCAGAAAGGAGCTCAAGGATGCCGAGGTGGTTGTTCACCTGGCCGCCTTGGTTGGATATCCGCTGTGCAAGAAGCTGCCGGACCAGGCGCATGATGTAAATGTTGGCGGAACGTCCAACGTCATCGAGTGCATGCCCAACGATGCACGTCTGATGTATGCATCGACGGGCTCAAACTACGGAGAGGTGTCCGGCATCTGCACGGAGGACACTCCTCTCAACCCGCTATCGCTGTATGGCCAGACCAAGACACGGGCCGAGCAGATGTGCCTGGAGCGCGGAAACTCCGTGGGACTGCGGTTCGCGACAGCCTATGGGCTGAGTCCTCGTCCGCGTCTTGATCTGATGATCAACGACTTTTGCTGGCAGGCCATTCATCAGCGCTACCTCGTCGTCTATGAGAAGCACTTCCGTCGCACCTTCATCCACGTGGTCGACATCGCCAGGGCCATGTGCCACATGATCGCAAAGTGGGAGACTCTGGAGCACCAGGTCTACAACGTGGGACATGAGTCGCTGAACTTCACAAAAGAAGACATCGTTCATCTCATCGAGAAGCGGGTGCAGTTCTTGGTGTACTTCGCCGAGTTTGGAAAGGATGAAGATCGGCGAGACTATGAGGTCGATTATTCCCGGGTTCGAGCCACGGGCTTCAAGACACACATCGACATTGAGCGAGGTCTTGGAGAGTTGATCGAGGGGCTTGAATTGCTCGAAATCCGGAACCCATACGGAAACGTATGAGCACATTCTCCTGGGATGGGGTTCGCACCCTCGTCACGGGGGGAAGGGGCTTTCTCGGCACCCATGTCATCGCTGCTTTGGAGCAGAGAGGTGCCGTGGCTCGAGCGGTGGGTCGCGCTGAGGCCGATCTATGTGATCGCTCGGCGACCCTCGCCCTGTTTGAAG
>Ga0163180_10000330_pt1 | contig 27464 bp, 19 predicted proteins | sample AtlANTMetagenome_2_FD_109647 | JGI IMG/M metagenome (GOLD analysis project Ga0163180, IMG submission 109647) | Marine eukaryotic phytoplankton communities from the Atlantic Ocean - Atlantic ANT 4 Metagenome | ecosystem: Environmental > Aquatic > Marine > Oceanic | place: North Atlantic Ocean...
GGAAAACCAGCCCTCCGTGGCACCTTTCGGCAAGCACCACAGTGTAGAGTTCAGCAATCCCTCCAGCCACCTCTTCTTCCAGAATGAGGCCATTCCTCCCGGCAATCACACCATCCTCGCGGTCTGGAGTTCCCCCGGTTCCCGCAAGAACTCGCAGGTTCTCCTTTCCTCCAATCGCGGCTTCCTCCGCCTCGAGCCAGCCGCCAAGGCCGTCTCCTATCCGAACGCTCCGCTCTATCAGGCCGATGACCTGGCGGTGCGCGGTTACGAATCCTCCCCCGGGGAGATCGCCACCAGCATCTTCCGCCGTGAGGACTCCACCGTGCAGAACATCTTTGGACTCTCCTACAACGGCGAGGAACTCGAACCCGAGACCCTCGACCCGGTCCTCCCCACCATCGGCGCGCGACGACTGGCCCTCCCGGTGGAAGATCCCATCGCGCAAGGCTTCGTGGGAAGCCTCCACGAATTACTCATCTTCCCCACCGCCCTGCCGGAGCAGAAGCTCCGCGATGTCCACGACTACCTCCAGTCAAAGTGGAGCGACCACGTCATCTGGGACTTCAGCACCAGCCTGCGCCCGGTCAGACTGGCCGCAGCCGCCAATGGGCGAAACATCATCCGCGGAGGGCACGGAGACGATGACCTTGGAGGTGGAGGACAGGAAACCATTCTCTCCGGGGGCCCGGGGGACGACATCCTGCGCGGCACTTCCGGTGCGGATACCTTTGTCTTCGGCGGGATCGACACCGGCGACGACCTCATCGTCGACTTTGACCCTGAGAACGACATCATCGACCTGTCCGCCCTCTTCTGGGGAGAGACCGGTGACGCCCGACAGTTCCTCACTACCCGACTGGATACCCGCTTCGATACGGCCATTCCCACCCTCGACACCATCTTGATCCTTCAGAGACCAGATGGCTCTACCCAAGAGATCGCCCTGCAGGACACCGTCTTCGGCGCCCGGCAGGTGATCGAACTGATCGTCGAGGGCCGCATCCGCATGGGGGGGTTGAGTATTCCCACCGAGGTCACCCTCGCCCTCGCTCCCGGGTCACAGGACGATACCGTCCTGCGCGAGTCTCCTGAGGACTCCTTCTCGGTTGAGGTGACCCGCACCGGCGACGGCACCGCCGGGGCCCTCGAGGTTCCCCTCGGACTGTTCCAGGATGCCCTCGGCGAGGACGTGATCCTCGAGGGTGATGTCAGCAGGAATGGCCAGCGTGCGGTGGTGAACTTCGACCGCGGGGAGACCAGCAAGTTGATCACCTTCCGCCCCCTGCCGGACCTCGAGACCGAAGGCCCGGAGCGGTGGGAAACCGCCATCCTTCCCCACTTCCGCTATGACGTTACTGGAGACCCGGCGGCCCGCTCGGTCAGCGATGATCCCCTGGTTCACCTCGTGGTCACCGAACCGAATGCTCTCACCACCGGTCAATCGGCTCGTGTGCGCGTCATCCGCGACGGAGCGCCGACGCAAGCTCTCACCGTAAATCTCGAACTGGATGGCACCGCTCTGGAAGGCACTCACATCAACAGCATACCCCGCACCATCACCATCCCGGCCGGACAACCAGCCGCCGAACTGGCCATCACCACCGTGGATGGCTGGGACGGCACCATGACCCGTATGGCCCTGCTGCGCCTGGTCCCCAGCGAGCGCTATCTTCTCGGCAATCCCCACGAGGCAACCGTCTACGCCGCGCAGGCCACTCCTGATCCCGATGCCAGTGGCTTTGATCGCTGGCTCACCGCGGCCACCGGCGGCGAGATCTCCAGCCTTCTCGACCTGCTTCAGGGCGACCGGTCCGACCAGCTGAGCAACCTGCTAGGTGCCTATGCCGCCGGCCAGTCCGCCGACGATACCCTTACCGCTCCCGGGCTCACTTTCCGGCTGGTGGAGAACCGACCGGTCCTCAGCACTCCTCTCTCGACCTCGGCCGCCGACCTGCGCTGGGAGGTTCATGATGTCGACCGGGACAACCAGTGGCGTGACGTGAGCGGCTCCTTCTCCCGGGAACTCTCCGGTGACGCCCTCACCCTCATCGGCCCACCCCGCGGGGAGGAGGACCGCACCAGGCTCTACCGTCTCGTCTTTACCGTGGACCAGGGATCCCTGCTGGACCAGGGAATTGAGAGGTTCACCTCTTCCGGGCGCTACGGCCTCAGGGGCTCCTCCACATGGCGCACGGATCCCGCCACCGGCAATCTCACCAGCACCGCGGGAACTCCCGGTTCCACGAGCCGGCTCATTGTTGAGATTACCGAGCCCACCCTGCTGGAATTTGACATGTCCGTGCAGGAGGGTGGCGAGTCCGACTCCCTCGTCTTCTCCATCAACGGCGAGAGGATGGCGGAAACCTCAGGAGATCCGGTTCAGTTCCGGCGCCAGGTCGATCCGGACCGGCCCATGCTTCTGATGTGGGAATTCAAGGGCCACAGCGGACGCGCCGTTATCGCCAGCCCTGCCTCCGCGGATAACGCCGACCAGGAATAATCATTCACCACAGGATCATGACCGTTGCGGAAGCAGCTACCGGGATTCGTTGCGCTCCCGTCATTCTCTGCCTCCTGGTCACGCTGAGCTCCTGCAGGGACCCCGGAAGCACTACCGAGTCCTCAACTCCACCCCCGGAGCAGCGGGCAGATCAGCTCTTCCGGGTCGGGTCGATCGTGATCCATGAAACGGATCTCACCCACCACCTCAAGGAACACCACGGGGGACGCACCGACGAAAAAACCCGCCAGAAGGCCCTCAATGATCTTGTCCGGCGGGCCCAGTTCGCCCACGAGGCCATTGAAGCCGGACTCGCTGATGATCCGGTGGTGAACGCCGAGATCAACCGCCTCCTTGAGTCCCGACTGCGCGAGAGCAAACTCAACCCCCTCCTCAAGGAACCCCCGGAGGTCACCGAGGAGCGCCTCCGCGAGCTTTACCAAGACCAGATCAAACGCTTCCAGTCAGCCGAGACCCGGCAGGTTGCCGTCCTCTGGCTCGACAGTGGCCCTGATCCGGACAAGGCCCGTCGCTACGAGGAACGCCTTGCCGAGGCTCGGAAATTCGCCCTCGAGAACAGGGATATCGCGGACCATCCTGAAAAGGGGTTCTCGGTGCTGGGAGCCGACTATTCAGAGCACTCCGCCAGCCGCTTCCGGGGGGGACTAGTCGGATGGATGGGCCGCGAGGGCAATCTCGATTCATGGAGCAAGGCCGTGGCCGCCATCGCCTTCTCTCTCAAGGAAAAGGGCGAGATTTCAGAGGTAACGATCCGCAGGGAGGGAGTCTTCCTCGTCCGTCTGCTCGACCGGAAAACCGGGGTGACCCGTTCCTTTGAATCCGTCGCTGCGAGCCTGAAAAGAGCAGAGCAATCCCGCCTCCGGGAAAACATCAGGCAGAAGTTCGAAGAGGAAATCCTGTCCCGGCAGGGAGTCGAGTGGACAACTGGGCAGTGACCTGCGCAAGCCCAGCTACCGGGCAGGCTTGGGATCCTCGATCTGGATCCCATTCGGCATGAAGGGCATGAAGCTGGTTCCTTTCCTCGATACCACATGGACGGTCACGACCTGACCCTTTTCAGGAACCGGGGAATGCCCCTGCGGCCCCGGCAGCGGAGGAATCCGCGTGGCCGGCTGCCAAGCGGTGACAATTATCTTCTCACCAGGCTTCACTCCCTTTCCCTTCGAAACCTTCATAACTTGAAGCCTGATGGTGAAGACCCGGTCACGATGAAGCCCGAAAGCTCTCTCAAACTGCGACTTCTCGATCCTCGATTTTACCTCCAGCACCCTTCCCGTGATGATGTGAGTGGATCCCTTCCGGAGATTCTCCGGACTGAGAGGCGCCACCGCCGCCGAACTTGAAGCTCCCATTGCCATCAAGCCGGCAATCGCGGCAGCAGTAATGTGATGGAGCATGGTTCTGACCTCTAACACCTGCCCACCTTGTATCATTTCCCCGGCCCCACACAAGATTAATGCTAGTAAAACAGCATTTTATGATAGCCCCTCCTCGTCCTCCGCCGGATCGAGCTCGTCCAGTCCGAGCAGTTCAGTCGCCTTATCGTCCGGGAGGCTCTCCACCGACCGCAGTTTCCGCTCCATGGCCCGGGTTCTCGTACCGGTCTGTTCGATCGACCGACTGGCGGTGTCGAGCTGACGCTTCACCTTGTCGAGAACCTCGCCAAACTTGCCGAACTCCGTCTTTACCGCAGCCAGCACCTGCCACACTTCACTAGCCTGTTTTTCAATGGCAAGGGTCCGGAACCCCATCCGCAGGCTGTTCAGCAGCGCGGTCAGGGTGGTGGGCCCGGCAATCAGGATCCGATGATTCTGCTGGATCTCCTCAAGCATCCCGGGCTGCCTGAGGACTTCCGCATACATTCCCTCGGTGGCGAGGAACAGGACCGCGAAGTCGGTGGTCGACGGAGGGTTGATATACTTGGTCTGGATCTCCCTGGCCGAGTTACGCACGGTCCGCAGGAACGCAGTCAGGGACTTCTCGACGGCTTCAGCATCGGCCTTGTCCGCGGCAGCCTGAAGGCGCTGGTAATCCTCAGTGGGAAACTTGGAGTCAATCGGTAGCCAGATGCAGCTCCCGGGATCCTCTTCTGGCCCTGGTAACTTGACCGCGAATTCCACCCGCTCGGTGGTATTCTCCCTGGTCTGGACATTGGAAGCGTACTGTTCCGGGGTCAGGGTCTGCCCAAGGATATCCCCGAGCTGGTATTCCGCCCAGGTCCCACGCGCCTTTACGTTGGTGAGCACCCGCTTCAGGTCCCCCACCCCGGAGGCCAGGTTCTGCATCTCTCCCAGTCCCTTCTGCACATTTTCCAATCGTTCACTGACCAGCTTGAAGGATTCTCCCAGACGCTTCTCGAGCGTCTCGTGAAGCTTCTCGTCCACCGTCTTCCGCATCTCCTCAAGCTTCTTCTCGTTACCCTCCCGCAACTCCTTGACCCGCTCTTCGAGATTCTCCCGCACCCGGTCAATGGCCCGCCGGTTGGACTCCGAGAGCTCCTCCAGCTTCTTGGTGAACCCTTCCAACTGTGCGTTCTGGACCTTGCTGTTTTCCGCAAGGCTCTTGGTCAGCGAATCGTTCCCGTCCTTGAGCCCCCGCCCGAGTTCCTCCCGGAGTTCCCGCGCAGCCTCCTGGGATTCCCCTCGACCCGCCCGCAATTCATCCCGCAGGACCCGTTCAGCGGAATCCGTGGAGCCCTGCCGGAGCCGTCCCAGAATCATGACCAGCAGGACCACGGCGGCCACCGTGCCAAGCAGGACTGCTATTTGAATCAAGTCAGACAAGTTTCTCTTTATTTGAATTCCGGTCCACCAGCTCTACTTCGGCGTGGCCTCGCCATGCGGATAACGGTAATCGGCCTTATCATCGGTCGAGACCTTCCGGGTCGATCCGTCCGCGAGGGTGTAAAGAAAGAGCTTCCGGCCTGCATGATAGACAATGGCGGTCTCATCCTGCGTCCAGCGCGGGTAGGCAAACCAGACCGGCTTGCCCTCCTCATTGGCAAAAGGCTTCGCCTTGCTGATGAGACGCTTGTCGCTATCAAAGTCTGCGCGATAGAGCGTGCGTCCGGGCACCTTGCGCTTGAATCCCCTTGTGTATTCAAAACAGATCTTCTTCTCCCCTGGGGAGATACTCACCCGGTCGAGGGTACCCGACTCAGCGAGATCGCAGGAGACACGCTCAAAGGTGGGTTTTCCCTTCCGGTTGGGCGTCATGAGAAAATAGCCCCGCCGGTGACCGGGAGGATTGCCCCCCACAAAGATCCGACCATCGCTGAGGCAGGTGTAAGCCCAGGTGTGATAGCTCTTCCCGGTGAGAGCATATTCCTCTCCCGGCCTGGCTCCCACCCGGCTCGCCATGACACGGAAGGCCCCAGTCTGCAGATTCCGGCGATTCCAGATCGGTGTGTTGGTTCCATCCCTGGTCCAGGTCTGGTTGAAGTCGGTGTGGGTGCCGTCGGTGAGTTGGTGAAACCCGCTGCCGTTTGCCTTGATGATGCAGATCGCGGTCTTCCACTTGACCACGTCCGGGTCGTTCCTGAGGCGGCGGAAGAACACCAGCATGTCCCCGGTCCTCGACCACGAGGGCTTGAAATCCCAGTGCCCTTTCGTCAGGGGCTTTCCTTCCCGCGTGCCGAGGACATTCACATGAATCTCTCCATCCTTGTAGTAGGATGACCGGTGGCCCGTTTCGGCCCCGGCTGGCAAGTGGTCCGACAGGGCCGCAAGGAGGAGGGCAACAATGAGGCAGGCCCCACGGGAGGAGGCCCTCCCCTCATGCCCGGGGCGACTGGAATCATCTGACGGTCCACTCCTCATCTAGGCAGAGACGCTAGGACAATCCCGCAAATGATCCAATCCTGAATGCAGGAGAGAATGTCTCTTGAACAGGCTCCTCTTCCGTCAGGCTCACCGGAAAAAGAGCAGCCCCCGCCCTGTGCCCGGAATACTGGCGCAGCGTACCGGACCCGGGGGAGGCCCGAATATGACCCGGTGGCAAATCCGTTCGGGAATTTGGGTGATTTCCAGGATGATTGGCTCAAAGTCCTGCGGACGGGGTGGCAGACACGCTCTCACCGGAAAGGCGCTCTTGGAACATGCGCCTGATTCGATCTAAGAAAACGAACCCTTCCTTCGTCATTTCTTCCCTGCATCCTACCAAAATGAAAACGCTCCTGCCTCTTCTCTCCATCCTGTGCCTGTGTGCGCAGGCCCTTGCCCAGGACGCCGCTCCCACTCCCATTCGCGTCACCGAGGGGCCAATCCTGGGAAGGCCCGCCCCAGACTCCATGACCCTCTGGGTCCGGACCGAGCGACAAGGCGAAGTCGAGGTCTTCTACGGGAGGGAGGCCGGAAAACTCGACCGTTCCCTTACCTTCAGCACAAGGGGACCCGAGCACGACTACACCGGACTCCTCACTATCGAAAAGCTTTCTCCCGATACCCGTTACTTCTATCGGATCGCGGATCACCAACTGCAAGGATCGTTCCGCACCATGCCGCGGGCAGAGGATTACCGGAACCCTGCGGGCAACCCGGAGGGACTGTTCAACTTCCGCTTCGAGTTCGCCTGTGGCAACAACCCAAAAGGCGGCGGCGACAGCGTGGGACCGACTCTCCCCATCTTTGACACCCTGAATGCCAAGGTCCGCGACCAGATCCACTTCGCCATCCTCAATGGCGACTGGCTCTACGAAACCCGTCGCGATTACCCCCCGACCGAATGGCTCCACCAGGTCGGCCTGGCCAGAAACGACTCTCCCCGGATTGTAGACAAGGCCCCCACCATCGTCGGGGTTTGGCAGAACTACAAGGACCTCCTCCACCGCGGCCGCAACCTCGCGGAATGGCACCGCCACATGCCTACCTACTATACCGCCGATGACCACGAACTCATCAACGACATCTACGGAACGGCGGAAACGGGTTACGTCAACCGGCGTGCTGTCTTCCGGGACATCGCTACCCGGGCCTGGTTCGACTATCTGGCCTGGGCCAACCCGGTGAAACATGACACCCCGGCCTGGTTTGGTTCAGCGGACTTCAAGAAAGGCAGTGATATCCTGGTGGACAAGGACGCCGACTTCACCCGACTGGACCTCAGGGACATGGCCAACCTGCACGTCCACTGGGGAACTCCCACCGCCGGGGTTCCCGATGCCAGCCTTGATGCCGAACCGGGAAATCCCAACTCCGCGGTCTACGAGATCGTAAAGGTCCTGGGCCCCAACAAGCTGAAGGTCTCCCCTCCGGCCAAGGCAGATGGCCAGGCTTCCTATTCCATCGGTCGCCGTTGCTACGGAAAATTCACGGTCTCGAACTGCGACTTCTTCCTCCTTGATACCCGCAGTCACCGTAGCCTTCACAATGTCGACAAACCGGATAACCCCGAGGCCACCATGCTCGGCAAGCAGCAACTGAAATGGCTCATGGATGGCATCCGCGAAAGCAAATCCGACTTCATCTTCGTGGTCTCCTCGGTCAACTTCATGGTTCCCCACGTCGGAAGCGGGGGCGGGGCGGACAAGCAGGCCCGGATCAAGAAGGATGACGCCTGGACCGTGTTCCTGCAGGAGCGTGAGGAACTCATCGAGTTCTGGGACGACCTCGACAAGTCCGTCTTTGTCCTGACCGGCGACCTGCACAACAGCTTTGCGATCAAGATTACCGATAATGTCTACGAGTTCGCCAGCGGCCCACACAACTCGATCAACCATGCCCCCATGAAGGATGAGGGCGGCCGTCCTGCCAACGGCAGATTCAAGTATGGCCCCCGGGCCTGCGACATCCGCTGGTCCAGTTATGCCATGGAGGACATTCCCCGGGCCAACCGCACCTTTCCCCATTATTGCGTGGTCCAGGTCAACAACGTCTTCAACAACCCGGTCGAGCGCGGGGGCGAGCGCTGGTTCGCCTTTCCTCATCCCCAGGTCATCTTCCAGTTCCACGACGCCATCACCGGGGAGCTCCGTTATTCCGAGACCATCGTACTGGGACTGGACTAGGACGAACGAACCACCATCGCCCGGGCCCACCGCAAGCAGGACGGCGGGCTCACCGGGTGCATGTCTTCTCCATATTCCGGACCACACGTGAAACCCGGGGGGAAAGCGGGCCAACTCGATACAGCCAACCCTTCAAATGGCAGTTGATCCCATGCCTTATCGGTAGGGAATGACCTCTTGGCTCATGCCACACTTTCCCTTTGCGCATTGGGCAAGGAGAAATAAGGTATAGGTGATGAGGCCGATTCTCATGGTGTTGCTGGCTTTTTGCCTGCAATTGCCCTTGCTCGGGGCGGACAAGCCTGAACCGTCACCGGATGGCTATTTCGTGGATGAGGTATGGGCCAAGGTGGGTGAGTTATCCTGCCTGAAATGTCACAACAACACGGGTGAGGCGGAGGACAGCCGGTTCATCCTCCGGAAAACGATCCTCCTCGATGGAGCGGAACTCCGAACTGCTCATCAGGCCAACTTCGAGGCCTTTGCAAAAATGGCCCGGATGCGGAAAGGGGGAAAATTGCCGCGGTTGTCCTTGAAGCCGATTGGCGAACTGGAGCATGGGGGCGATCAGGTCCTGAAATCCGGCTCCACGGGTCATCTCATTCTCAAGGAATTCGTCCGGCGCATGGAAGGGGAACCCTCTCCCGCATCTCCCGGGAAATACCAACCGGGATCCTTCTTTGAAGGAGTGACCATGATCAGTGACCAAAGCCTCCTGCGCCGACTCGCTCTTTCACTGACCAGTCGTCTGCCCACCACAGGGGAAAGGCAGGTTATCAGGGAAAAGGGCCTGGCCGGACTGGACTCGGTCCTCGACCAGTTGATGAACGAGGATGCCTTTTACGAACGACTCAAGGAAGGCTTCAACGACATCTTCCTGACCGATGGTTACGAGGGCAATGGTGAGTCGATCCTTTCCTACGATCATTTCAACGAAACACGTCACTGGTATCAGGAGCATGACTTCAGCCACATCGACGGCAAAAAGAAGCGGCAGGAAGCCCTTTGGGACATGGCACGCGTTTACCGTGAATCGATCCGCGCCGAACCTCTCGAGTTGATTGCCCATGTGGTGCGCAACAACAGGCCGTTCACTGAGATCATGACCGCCGACTACATGATGGTCTCGCCCTACTCGGCCAGGGGATACGGCATTTATCAACAGGTCGAGGAACAGTTCAAGGACCCTGACAATCCTTTCGAATATGTGGCGGCCAGATTGCCTGCCCTGAAGAACAGGCAAGGCAAGGTGCAGGAATCAGGGACCGGGGACTATCCGCATGCCGGCCTGCTCAGCATGTTTCACTACCTGCGCCGCTACCCGACAACGGAAACCAACCGCAACCGACTCAGGGCCCGTATGTATTACCAGCACTTCCTCGGCATCGACGTCATGGAACTGGCGGATCAAGTCGCCGATGCTGCCGCCATCGATGCCAGGTATGAGACTCCCTGGATGGAGGCGGCGGATTGCGTGGTTTGCCACCGGACCATCGACCCGGTGGCAGGCTTGTTCCAGGATTTCTACAACGAGGAGGGACACTTCAGCCCCCGCAAGGAAGGCTGGTTCAAGGATATGTTTGCTCCCGGACTGGAAGGCGAGGATCTGCCTGAGGAGGAAAAATGGCGCTCCCTCCAGTGGCTCGCTTCCCGCACTGCCAGGGATCCTCGTTTTGCCGTCGCGATGACGGAACACGTCTGGTATATCCTCAGTGGTCGCATGGCCCTGCGACCACCGCAGGACATCGAGGATCCTCTCTTTACTCCCCGTCGCCGCGCCTACTCCATGCAGCGAGGCGAAATTTCACGGGTGGCCAAGCTTTTTGAGAGGGAAGGATTCAACCTGAAACTACTCTTCAAGGAGCTTGCCAAGTCATCCTTTTACCGGGCCGACGGACTTAAGGCCATGGTTGAGCATCCCCATCGCAAGGCAGAGCTCCACGACCTCGGAGTGACCCGCCTGTTGGCCCCAGAACAACTGGAAAGGAAAATTGAAGCCCTTTTCGGCAAGCGCTGGGGACAGGTCGAAAGCAAAATGAAGATCCTTTACGGCGGCATCAACTCGCAATCGGTCACTGAGCGTTTGTCAGAACCCAGCGGCGCCATGGGGGCCATCCAGCGCATCATGGCCAACGATGTATCCTGCCTGCATGTCACGCCGGACTTTGCCCTCGAACCGACCAAGCGGCGATTGTTCCCGACAATTGAAAAGGATATTGTTCCCGGCGAAAATCCGGCTAATGACCTCAGGATCCGCAAGGCTATTGTGAGTCTGCACGCGCACCTTCTGGACCTCCATGAGCCCATCAATCACCCGGAGGTTGACAGAACGTTCGAGCTTTTTTCCGCAGTGGTGGCGGAAGCAGGGAAACGCAAGAACATTGACAGGCGCGACAGCTATCATTGTGGGCGCATTGAAGGCAAACGAGTCGAGGATCCACACTATACCCTGCGTGGGTGGCGAGCCGTGGTGGCCTACCTTTTGCGACAACCTGAGTTCCTCTACGAATAACCGGCCCAGCCATGCGACGCGATTTTCTGAAATTCTGTGGCCAGGCGGGACTTGGGTTGGCGATGCCCGTAGGCTGGTCCAGCACACTGCACGGCAAGACTGGGGAACCTGACCCCTACGATGGCCCTTATTACGTCGTATTCAATGCTTCCGGCGGATGGGACACCACCTGCCTGATGGACCCGAAGGGAGTCAACGGCATCAATCGCCTGTACAAGGAGGGTGACATCATCACCCACGGGAAACATAAGTTCGCCCCAACTGCCAATCAGGTTGAGAAAGGCATGAGTAACGAGGATTTCTACAAGACCTATGGATCGGAGTTACTGGTTCTCAATGGCCTCGATTATTCCATCAACAACCATGCGCCCTGTATGCGCTACATGGCCACGGGCAAGCTCGACAGCCTGGCTTATCCTACTTTCGCCGCCCTGGTCGCCGCCTGCAGGGGCCCGGAAACACCCCTTGCGTTCCTGACCTTCGGCAACTACTCAGCCACTGGGAACCTCGTGCCGATGGCAAGGATTCCCTACCTGCCCTCTCTCAAGCTGATTGCCAATGCCGACTCGATTCAAGGGGTTGCCCGCAATCCCTACCATGATGATTTCGCCCAGGATCTGATCGAGAAAGCCCTGGGTGAACGCGCCAGGGCGCATTCCCGGGACCATCCCCGGCTACCCCGGACTGAACGGGCCCAGAGCATGCTCTATGCAGCGCAGAGCAATTCAAAGACCCTCAAGCGAGTCACTCCTTACATCAGCGATAATATTCCCAAGCAACGATTGGCTCAACAGGCGGAGATTGCGTTGTCCTGTTTCAAGGGCGGGGTCGGCGTGTCGGCCAACCTGTCCATCGGCCAGTTTGACAGCCACGCCAATAATGACCCGGACCAGATGAGGCTGATCCCTGAGTTCCTCGCCGGTATCGACTACTTGGTGAAGCGTGCCGAGGAATTGAAAATCCGCGACAAGCTGGTCGTGGTGATTCAAAGCGAAATGGGACGTACGCCCCATTACAACAAAGGCCAGGGCAAGGATCACTGGTCCATAGGTTCCATCATGTTCATGGGAGCAGGCATCCGTGGGAACCGTGTCATAGGAGCCACCGACGAACGGCAGTTTCTTCTTCCCGTCAACAACAAGACGCTGACCATTGACGAGGAAGAAGGCATTCGAACACGCCCCGAGCACATTCACCGCGCCCTGCGTGAACTGGCGGGAATTGAGGAACACGCCCTCAGCAGGAAGTTTCCATTGAAGGTCCCCGAAGGCGAGAGGCTCCAGGGCCTCTTTACATAGCCCCTTTCCAACGTATTCACCGCAAAGGAAAATCCGTATCGTTCTTGTTCTTCTGACTGACCTGCTTCCCTCCCGAATCTTAATGACCCAGGAATTCCAGAACGGTGCATGCGACGCACCCGGGCATGCATCACTCCGATGAAATCACCGATTGCCAGACTCGCCAGGCACGTGGTCCTCATCACCGCGATTTACGCCCTGGCCTGTATTCCCGCCATTCTACTCTCGGAACGCTACGACTGGACCCAGGCCCCCTATCACCTGACCCAGCTGATCGCCATCATCCTGTGTCTTGTCTCCTCCATCGTGTTTCTTGCTACCACCCGCTCTTCTCCATTCGGACCATGGCAATGGCTGGCGTCCTCTGCCCTTGCGCTTTGCTCCCTCTGGCTCGCCTTCGTGGCTTACTTCCTCCTTACCTACTCCGGACCCGAGGGTTGAGCCTTCCAGCCATCCGGAATTGATGGAGAGGCCACACCCAGGAGAGATTGGAATCTTCCAAGGCTGCCCCATTCAGATTTTGATTGCATGGGAGAATGAAAGACCTTCATCCGCGATCTTGAGTTCCAGCAAGAATAGCCCACCATTTGAGCATGCATCAGTATATTGGGGTGCTCACCGGGGCCGTCCTCGGGGCGATTGGGGCAATTCTCTTCGGTCAGAGTCTCGGCCCTGACCAGGGCTCTCAACAGGAGCGTGCCGAAAAGGCGGAGCACCAGCTGCGGGTTACCCAGGCGGAACTGAGGCGCTTTGAAGGGATCAGGATCCGAGCCGGTCTCGGACGACCCGAGAAGGGCGCCCGGGATATCATGGAGGACATTCGTGAGGGCCGGGGAGCGGATATCGACGACATTTTCGCGATTACCAAGCCATGGCTCAGGGACATATCGCCAGTGATCAACCTGATGAGGAGCAAGGAGGAAAAGGAGCAATTCAGCCGCCTCGTGGGGGATTACACCCGCAAATATGATTTGCATGAATCGCAACAGAAACAGTTGCGCCAGTGGCTTGATGCCCGGGCAAACGAAAACGCCCTTCGTTTTGCCGGCGTGGTGACCGATGAATCGAGTACATTTTACGACCTCATTTTGGCGGGAAAGGAGGCCGAGCAGAACATCGATGGGATCGACCAGTTCATGGAAAATCAGTTGACCGGAGAGACCCTGGAAAGTTTCCGTGCAGATCGACTGCTGGAGAAAATCAAGAGCGTCGAGGGAGAAGCCAATGGAAGATTGAACAACCTTGATAGCATTGTGAATCTGGACACCTCTCAGGAGGACCAGTTGTTCTACACGATGGCGCGAAGCTCTCAGGACTACGTCCCCTCGATGGATATCGAGGGAATGGCAGGAGATCGCAGTCCGCTGGATCGAGAGAGGCGCAACGAGGTGATCAATTCGGTTCTGACCATTGAACAGCAGGAACTCCTCGAAAACCACAGGCAGAACGGGCGGCAGAAAGCCGAGGAGGAGATGAGGGAAATTGGCCTCCGACTACCCGAGAACTGGGAGCAGTTTGAAGATGATGGCTGGTAGCCCGGAAAAGAACGAAGCAGCCATTGAGATCCGCGACCTTCGGGTCGACTACGGGGACTTCGTGGCGGTAAATGATGTCAGCCTCGCCATTCCTTACGGCGAGGTGTACGGACTGGTAGGGCCAAACGGGGCGGGCAAGACAAGCGCCTTCCGTGTCCTGGCCACCCTCATGGAGCCAACTTATGGCGAGGTAAGCCTGGCGGGAATTGATGCCCTCGAGGACAAGGAGGCCGCTCGTCGTATCATGGGCTACATGCCGGATCTTGCCCCCGTGCCATCGGACCTCAAGGCAGGAGAATTTCTTGAGTTTTATACGCACGCCTATGCTCTGGGAACTGAAAATGAGTGCCGGTCACGGGCTGAGGAATGCCTCGAGATTGTGAGCCTCACTGACCAGCGAAACTCATGGTGCCGGGAGCTCTCTCGAGGCCAAACCCAGCGACTGGTGCTGGCCAAGACCCTCCTGCCCAGGCCGAAGGTAATGATTCTGGACGAACCTGCAAGCGGACTGGATCCTCTCTCGCGTCGGGAATTGCGCCTGAGTCTGCAGGCCATTGCACGACAGGGCGCGACGGTATTCATCAGCTCTCACATTCTGAGCGAACTGGCAGAAATGTGTTCATCGCTCTGCGTGATGAACCTGGGACAGATTCTGGCATCCGGAACAGCCGAGCAAGTGCGAAGCGAGCTTGGGCGAACGGAGCGCCAAATCGCGGTAACGGTAATTGAGCAGCACGAGGAAATTGCCACCTGGCTTGCCAGACAGCAAGGCGTGCTGGAAGTAACCGGGGTTGAGCAGCACGCCCAGAGGGTCAGCCTGCGCTTTTCCGGGGACGATCACGAGCAGGCTGCTCTGCTGAGCGGCATTCTGGAGCAGGGCGTAGCAGTCAAGGCGTTCGAAGAGAAAAGCTCTTCGTTCGAGGAAATCCTCGTGGAAATCGCCACGGATAATCGCAAGCAGGGGGGGGCAGCTGATGCAAACTGATTCTCCTGTCCAGAATCAGGCACCCATCTGGGCGATCTGGGCGAATCCAATTGTGCGTCGCTACGCTCGTTCACGAATGCGGCCTCGCGCACTGGGGCTCTCGTTGCTCATAACCCTGATGATTGCAGGTTTCCTGTTCTTCATCATTCGCCAGATTGGGATCCACCAGGTGAACCTGTCCTCAGTGGACGCTCATCGAATGCTCATCGTTCCTTTCCTCATCTTTCAGGGGTTTCTTCTCTTTGTCCTTGGGTCTGGTCAGGCGGCAGCGGGAATCACCGCCGAGGCAGATGAAGGCGTAATAGACTACCAGCGCCTGACTCCCATGACCCCTCTGGCAAAAGTAGTCGGTTACCTGTTCGGTCTGCCCATCCGTGAATATGTCACCTTCCTCGCCACCATGCCATTCACCTTATGGGCATTCTGGCGGGGCGAGGTCCCTCTCCACATCGGACTACAGCTTTACGGAGTCTTCATGATTGCAGGTGTTCTCTACCACCTGACCGGCCTCGTCGCAGGTACCGTGCTGAAGAATCGCCGCTGGGCTTTCCTCTCCTCAATGGGGTTGGTGTTCCTGCTCTACACGGTCGTGCCCCAGGCTTCCAAATTTGGGTTGGTATACTTCAAGTATGTCACAATCGCACCGGTTGTACGCGAATGCCTCCCCTACCTTGTTGAGAGCAGACTAGGGGCGGCGGCTCAGATCAGGGAGAATCTCGTTCCTGCAGCCCAGTTCTTCAATCTGAACTTCCCGCAGGCGGTCTTTACCGCGGGAACCCTGCTGTTCCTTATAGTAGCGATGGCGGTCATGTTGTGGCGACGCTGGCATCGCGCGGAGTCTCACTTGATGGGAAAGGTGGGGGCGGCCGGACTCTTTGCGTGGATCCAGCTTATGCTCCTCGGGAATGCCCTGCCCCTGATCGAGCCCTCCGGGAGAGTTTTTCCCTCCCATCGCTATCTTGGTCGGGGTGATTGGTCACCGTTACCCGGGGAGGCCATCGGCATGTCAGTGGTCTATGGTTTGGTGACCCTGATGATCCTGTGGCTGATGACCATATTGACCACTCCAGATCGCAATGGGCAGATTCGAGGCTGGCGGAGGGCCCGTAAACTTGGCCATAAAAAACTCTCCTTTCGATCAGACCCCGCCACCTCGTTTCCCTGGGTCTTGGCCATGGCGGCAATTGGCTCAGGGGGCTGGTTTTGGTTTACCAGGAGTTTGGTGGAGTCGACATGGTTCGGCACGACAGACATGCCGGACTTCATCCTACCCGTATTTTTCCTCATCATAGCTGTGGGAGGGCTCGGATTCCACGCCCTTCTTGAAGGCAGAGGCAAGAGGGCGGTCGGTTTGGCTGTAATCCTGATCGGAATCCTCCCCTTGTTGGTTGGGCTTACTGTGGGCGCAACCGGCACAGCCTTGACCCCTTTGGCAATTTGGATCTCAGGCTGTTCCCCGGCCGCAGGAATGTTTTTCGCGGCAGAAACTCTTCTTCCCATCTCGAATCTACCACCGGATTTCGAGCGCACGATTCCCCGTGTATTCTGGTTCTGGCAGGCAGTGGGATTCCTATGGACTTGCAGCCTGATGATTAAGCTCCGGCGATCCCGGATGGAGATTGCCAGATCGACTCAGTAAGCCCTCGATCCTGCTCCCTCCCCCTAACGCCTCATAATGACCATAAGCCACTCATTATTAAAGTGGTGGGCAGGGAAGGATTCGAACCTTCGAAGGCGTGAGCCAGCAGATTTACAGTCTGCCCCGTTTGACCGCTTCGGTACCTACCCTAAAAGCTCGGGGCGCAGGGAATAAGCCGGAGCGTTGTTACGCTCAAGCCTAAAATATCAGGGTGAATCAAAGCTCTCCGGCCTTGCATCAAGACCTCGGTCCCGGTAAGGGGCACATGTCATGCCTGTTGCGACTCCTGAGCAATACCGTCAGATGCTGGATGCCGCCCAGAAGGGTGGATATGCCTATCCGGCAATCAACATCACCTCCCTGACCACCGCCAACGGGGCCCTTAAGGCTTTTTCCGAGGCGAATTCAGACGGGATCATCCAACTCTCGTCCGGGGGTGGACAATTTGCCTCTGGTCTCGCAGTCAATGACGCGGCCTTCGGGTCCATCGTGCTGGCCGAGGCCGTCCACCGGCTCGCCGAGAAATACGACGTCCTGGTCGCCCTGCACACCGATCACTGCCACCCCGGCAAGGTAGACAGTTTCCTTCGCCCCCTCCTTGAGGAATCCAGGCGTCGCAAGGAAAATGGACAGGGACCTCTCTTCCAGTCCCACATGCTCGACGCTTCCGAGCTACCCCTCGATGAGAACATGGCCCTTTCGGTCGAGATCATGAAGGAATGTGTGGAACTCGACATCATCCTCGAGGTCGAGGCCGGCGTGGTCGGCGGCGAGGAAGACGGCCATGACACCTCTGGACTGCCCGCGGAAAAGCTCTACACCACCCCCGAAGACATGATGACGGTCTATGAGACCCTGAACCCCCTTGGGCGCTTCATGTTCGCGGCTACCTTCGGCAACGTACACGGCGCCTACAAACCCGGTGCGGTCAAACTAAAGCCCACCATTCTCCGGGATGGACAGAAGACCGTGATGGACAAGCACGGAGAGGGCGCGGAAATGGATCTCGTCTTCCACGGCGGAAGCGGATCCAGCCTCGAGGAACTCAGGGAGACCCTCGATTACGGGGTGATCAAGATGAACATCGACACTGATACCCAGTATGCCTTTACCAGACCGGTGGTGACTCACATCTGCGAGAACATCGAAGGGGTGCTCAAGATCGAGGAGGAGGTGGGCAACAAGAAGGTCTACGATCCTCGTTCGTATCTCAAGAAGGCCGAGCAGAGTCTCTGCGATCGCCTGAAGCGTGCCTGCGACGACTTGCTCTCCACCGGGAAAAGCATCTCTCAGTCCTGACGAAGGCCGAGGACACCCAGGTCGAAGGTCCCGAGTCAGGCCCTTTGGCCTCCGACATCTCCGTTTGTACCCGCCCTCATGTCCGACGCAGCCTCCAAGCCTCCGCAGGAGAACCCGCTGACGAATATCCTCGTCAACGTCCTGGTGCCCATCATGGCCCTGACGATGATGAGCGACGACCCGGCCATCCTGGAAAAACTGCAGGCAGAAGGGATCGACGCCAAGGAACCCCGCCCGTGGCACCTCGGTCCGGTCAAGGCCCTGATCGTTGCCCTCGCACTGCCCTTCTGCTATGGTCTCTGGTTCTTCTTCCGGCACCGCAGGCTTAACTTTTTCTCGGTGGTGGGACTCTCATCCGTCCTGCTGACCGGGGGACTGACTCTCTATCTCTGGCAGGAAGACGGGAGCGTACGATCAAATGCCCCCACCCTCTTCGGGATCAAGGAGGGGTCGATTCCCCTCATTCTCGGACTGGCCATCTTTGGCTCACACTGGACAAAAAGCCCACTGCTCAATACCTTCCTTTACAGTCCCCAGATCTTCGACATCGGAAAGATCGAACGGGTGGTTCAGGAACGGGATGCCGGAGAAGGCTACAAGCGCCTGCTATTCACCTGCACAATTCTTTTTTCTGCCTCGTTCCTGGTCAGCACCCTTGCCAATTTCTTCCTGGCTCAGCACTTCCTCGGCGATATCGACTTCAATGACAAACTGGAGGCCCGGCGACAATACAACAACGGGGTCGGCAAGCTCACCTTCTGGGGTTTCATCGCCATCGGCGTTCCCATCCTGGTGATCCTCATGTTCGTGATGTGGCACCTGGTAAAGGGCATCAAAAGGCTCACCGGCCTGGACACCGAGGAAATTCTCCTGCCACGCTAGCCGACAGGTTCAACCCGCCAGGTTGTCGATACGCTGCGCGACCTCGAAATCTACCTCGGTCAAGGCATCCTCGGAATGGGTGGTCAACCGCAGGGTGATCCTCGCATAGCGGATATCAATATCGGGATGATGGCCCGCATCTTCCGCAATTTCGGCAACCGCATTGACGAAATCAATGGCTCTGGAAAAAGAGGTGAACTCAAAGGTCCTGGTGATCTCCCTGCCCTCCAACTCCCAGGCCGGACATCTGGCGAGACAATCGGCAAGGTCCGCAGAAGGAATTACATCACGATTTGCCATGAGGGTGCTAATCTGCCACCGGAGCCACGCAGATGGCAAGGCACTTTCGGGAATGAAAAACAGCTGCAACACGGGAAATCAGCGATAGGATCTCCTCCGGAACCTCTTCCAGATTGATGCCTTCCCTTTCCCGGATCCTGATCTCCCTCACTGTAGCAACCGGATCTTTGGCTACCCTGAGTTGCATGGTAGCAACTCCGCAGTGGCGCATCGAGCGCAACGCCTCCCTCTATGAGTCACTTCCTGACAACCACCGGGACCTGGCAGGCAGGGGCAGGATAACAAAGGGGATGTCCCAGTCTGCTGTCTATCTCGCCCTCGGAACTCCCAGTCGAAAGGCCAGGGGCTTCCGAAACAATGCCTCCTTCGAGCGCTGGGACTATACCCGCCTGCAACCCCATTTTCATCACTCCTTCCACACATACCATGGTTACGGACTTGGCAGGCATGGAATCCGGTATCACGGGTTCGGATTCGCTCCTTCCATCGGATACCTCCCTTCCCGGTCTGCCAGCGTGACCTTCCGGGACAGTCGGGTTGAATCCTGGGAACTTCTCGATCCCCGGAATTCCTCCCATCTCCACGATCACTGACCCAGCGCGCCACTAACAGGCGCTCATCCAGCCGGGTGGTGGTACTTGAATTCCAGGACAGCAGGGCTCTAATGGGCATCCAGAGTCGGTTATTCCCTCCATCTTCCTCATGAAAAAACTACTTATACTCCTGGTCGTGGGTGCCAGCCTCGGCCTGATCTCGTGTTCAACCTCCCCCGGGGGCGGAGGAGGGTCTGCCCGCTATACTGCCTACGATCTCCCCGCCTCCAAGCCCTCGGACCCTTCCAAGGTCAGGGTCAAGGTATCGATCAGGAATCAGGCGGCTTACGTCATGGAGGGAAATCGCCCTCTCCTCATCATGCCGGTAGCGGTGGGAACCTCAAGTAAGCCCACCCCCCTGGGCAGCTTCCGTATCTTCAAGAAGGACCACAAGCATCGTGCCAACAGTCACGGTTACGCCTATAACGGCAACACTTCGATCCAGACCTGGCTTGCGAAGAAGCCCAGCGGATGGAAATTCAAGGGCACTCCCATGCCCTACTGGTGCGAGTTCAAGGCTCACTACGGATTCCATACCGGGTGGATGAAGCCCTACCCCTGCACCCACGGCTGCCTGCGCATGCACGAAAACGTGTCTCCCAAGTTCTACGAGCTCGTCCGGGTAGGCACCCCGGTTCACATCGGCACCACCCAGCCGGAAGACGCAACCATTGGCCGCAATATTCCCCGTCCTCCTGATGCCGGTCCTCTTCCCGACTACCCCCAATCATTCTACCTTGGGGACGGCTATTTCACCAAGCACAAGCCCCCCCTCTACAGGTAGCGGCAAGCAAGCCCCTGAGTCCTTTCCTGCACTGGCGGAAACCAGGGGCCTAGATCAGCGAACGGTTGACCACGAGGAAGACCGCAAGAGCAAGGAGACCCGCTCCAAAGGCGGAGTCGAACCACGGACCCAACCGTTGATACCCCTTCCGGAACGGAGGAAACTGAAGGAGCCACACGTAAAGCAACCAGAGAAGGAACCCCTGGCCTACGATGATGAGCCACAGGACCGGGGACCACCAGGCAGGCCGATCACCGATGACAAAATCAGTCACTACTGCCGCAAAAATAATTACCACCTTCGGATTGAGAAGATTACAGAGAAGTCCCCGCAGGTAAGCGGACTGCCCCTTCCTGCTCCCTCCTCCTTCATACTCTCTCCCCCGGTGAAGGACCAGCAGGGCGGTAGGAAGCAACCGGCACCCCAGATAGGCAAGATAGAGAGCGGCCGCCCAGCGGAGTATCTCCGTGAGCCATCCCCCCTGGGCCATGAGATAGGCCATCCCGAATACAGCCACGGTCGCATGCACGCACAAGCCGGTGGCAATTCCTGCCGTCGTCCACCACCCCGCTGACCTCCCCTGTGCAAGGGCGGTCCTCGTAAGCAGAAGCATGTCAGGACCCGGACTGAATTGTCCGAGTGCAATCACACCCGCAAACACCAGGAGGTCACCAAGCACCCGGCAAGAAGAGCAGCCTGACTCCTCCCCGGCAACGTCAACGACATCCGGACACTGCTTTCACCATCCCGAAGCCCTGAATTTTCACGGTCAATACCGCGGAAACAGAAATACCATCCCGAACATCCCAGTTGGTTCGCCTTTCGCCCTTTGACAATTCTCCTCGAAATTCCTACCCTCCCGGCTCCCAAGGCAAGGAAGCTGGTGAGGTGCGGTTGGCACCCATCATTCAACAACCCTCCGACCGTTCCGCCACCGGACCTGCCGTTATTTCATCTGATATCCTCCATGGACACCCTCCGCACTTTTCAAACCGGCTCGGGCACTGAGGGACAATTCTACTCTCTTCCTGCCCTTGCCGGGCAGGGATTCCCCGACCTCTCTCGCCTCCCGGTCTCCATCCGGATCGTCCTCGAATCCGTCCTGCGCAATGTGGACGGGAAAAAAGTAACCGAAGAGGACGTGCAGAACCTTGCAGGATGGAATGCCAGGAATCCCGGCTCTTATGAGATTCCCTTCACGGTAGCTCGCATCGTCCTGCAGGATTTCACCGGAGTCCCTCTGCTCGTCGACGTTGCCGCAATGCGGGATGCAGCGGTCGCACAGGGGGCCGACCCCTCCGTCGTCGAACCTCTCGTCCCGGTGGACCTTGTGGTAGATCACTCCGTCCAGGTGGACTTTGCCGGATCCCAGGCAGCCCTGGATCGCAACATGGAGATCGAGTTCATTCGAAACCGGGAGCGCTACGAGTTCTGTAAATGGGGACAACAGGCTTTCGAGACGTTCTCGGTCGTCCCACCGGGAATCGGAATCGTGCATCAGGTCAACTTGGAATACCTGGCAAAAGGAGTACTCGCCAAGGAGGGCGTTTACTACCCGGACACCCTCGTGGGAACGGACTCCCACACAACCATGATTAATGGAGTAGGGGTCGTTGGCTGGGGCGTTGGCGGCATCGAGGCCGAGGCCGGGATGCTCGGGCAACCGGTAACCTTCCTGGTTCCGGAGGTCGTTGGCGTCTGCCTCCACGGCGAACTGGCTGAAGGGGTCACTGCCACGGATCTGACCCTTCGGGTCACCGAAATGCTACGCGAGCATGGAGTGGTTGGAAAGTTTGTCGAATTCTACGGCCCGGGCACAAAAGCCCTGAGCCTGCCCGACCGGGCGACCATCGCAAACATGGCCCCGGAATATGGCGCGACGATGGGATTCTTCCCCGTTGACGAAGAAACGATCAACTACCTCCGCGGCACCGGTCGCCCGGAGGAGCAGTGCCAGACTGTCGAAAACTATTTCAAGGCCCAGGACCTCTTCGGAATCCCAGACAGGGGGGACATCGACTATACTGATGAACTGGAACTGGATCTAGCGTCCGTGGTGCCCGCCGTCTCGGGTCCCAAGCGCCCTCAGGACCGTATTGATGTCCCTGCCCTGGGTGAGAAGTTCAATGCACTTTTCGAGGCCCCCGTTGCAGAGGGTGGCTTTGGATATGAGGCCAGCGCACGCGATCGCCGTGTCCCAATCCATCTGGACTCGCCTGCTGGAGAGTTTGACAACCCTCTTATTGAGGGAGAAACCATCACCAGGACCGATACCCGGACAGAAATCGCGCATGGCTCAGTCCTGATTGCCGCGATCACCTCCTGTACCAATACCTCGAACCCCAGCGTAATGCTTGCCGCAGGACTGGTAGCCAGGAGTGCGAATGCGGCGGGACTGAAGATCGCTCCCTACGTCAAGGCCTCGCTGGGACCCGGTTCCCGTGTGGTGACGGAATACCTCCAGGCAACGGGCTTGCAGGAAGAACTGGACGAACTGGGATTTGATACCGTGGGTTATGGCTGTACCACCTGCATCGGCAATGCTGGCCCCCTTCACCCAACCATCGATGCCGCAATCAAGGAGGGAGATCTCGTGTGCGCTTCGGTGCTCTCCGGAAACCGGAACTTCGAGGCGCGGATCCACGGGTCGATCAAGTCGAATTTCCTGATGTCTCCCCCGCTGGTAGTCGCTTATGCAATAGCGGGAAGGGTGGACCTTGACCTCACACAGGAACCACTCGGCACTGATCAGGAAGGAGATCCGGTATTCCTCAGGGATATCTGGCCAGACCAGTCCGAGGTTTCCTCCTTACTCAGCTCCGCGCTCCAACCGGAGGTCTATCAGGCTCTTTACGGCAATGTCGATACTGCAAACCCCAAGTGGGAGGAGATCCTCGGTAAAACAGGTGCAACTTACGAATGGGACGAAAAGTCCACTTACGTCCAGTTGCCTCCGTTCTTCGAGGGCTTCGATGGATCAATTACAGATCTCGCCGACATAACCAATGCCCGCCCGCTCGGAATTTTCGGGGACTCCGTTACAACTGATCACATTTCGCCTGCAGGGGCCATCAAGGAAGATTCGCCCGCCGGCCAGTATCTCCTCGCAAACGGAGTGGAGAAGGCTTCCTTTAATTCCTTTGGGTCACGTCGTGGGAATGACCGCGTCATGACCCGCGGCACCTTCGGCAATGTCCGAATCAAGAACCTCATGGTTCCCGGGACCGAAGGTGGTTACACCACTTACTTCGGAGAACAGGAAGTCCCCGTTCTGGAAAACCCGAAATCGACCAAGGACGGCACCCCGACCCACATTTACAACGCCTGCATGGCCTACCGCGAGGAAGGCACCAACTTGATTGTGATAGGCGGGGAAGACTACGGCATGGGATCCTCCCGTGACTGGGCAGCCAAGGGGACCCGTCTCCTCGGGGTTAAGGCAGTGGTCACCAAGTCCTTTGAGCGGATTCATCGATCCAACCTGATCGGCATGGGAGTCCTCCCTCTCAACTTCAGGAATACCGTGGATTATGACGCCGCAAGCGCCCATCATGATGCTACCTTCAGCATCGCAGGGCTGAGTAACGAGACTAAGCCCCGGGACGAGGTGAGCCTGTTGATGCATAAGGCAGACGGATCTGAGGAAATCTTTCCCCTCGTCGTCCGGCTCGATACCCCTGTCGAGATCGACTACTACCGGGCCGGAGGCATCCTTCCCTACGTGCTGTCCCAGATTCTGGAGGGTTAGCCTCCGAGGTGGTTCGACATTCCGGCTTGCAGCGGTTATATGGTGAGTAGCTACTGATGCCCCCCCTCTTCCCGAGTTGCCTCCGGCAGATCACTGCCCTCACGGCGACAATCCTGCTCCTGTCTGTTCCCGGCTTGCCCGCCACGCCCCTTCGCGTGGCCACCTTGAACGTTGAATTCGGACTGGGCGCTCCCGGGAGCACTGGGTTCGAGGCCACTGCTGCCATCCTGAGGAGAATCGATGCCGATGTCATCGCGCTGCAGGAACTCAACCGAACCGACTTTGAAGGAGCTCCCAGCTCGTTTGAGAACCTCGCTAATGCACTTGGATATGCTCATCTGCACGCCGCCACGGTCGAGGGGGTCCTCGATTCCGGGCTACGCGCAGGATTCATCAGTCGGTATCCACTCAGTTCGGTGGCCAATATCAGGTCCCCCGCGGGAGCACGGGACATGGTTCGACAGATCCCGGCCATCCTCGTCGATGTCCCGGGAACCGTTGCTGATCCCACCATCCTGACCCTGCACTTGAAATGCTGTCTCGATCAGGATGATCCCTTCCGCAGGGCCGTTGAGTTGAAACGTGCCACCGATTACCTCACAGGACAGGCTCTCACCGCGGAGGATAACCTTATCGTCCTCGGGGACTTCAATCTGATCGGAAGGAACCTGGTCTACGAAGCTATCCCAAACGGCCTGCCACGAAGCTTCGACCTTGGCGAAGACGTTACCTTTCCTGTCAGCTATCACATCGATCCGGCCTCCTACTTTCAGCCCTGGTCCATGTCCGCCATCGACACCAGGCAACTCAACGGATCCTCAAGCACCCAGGGCGGCAGCCAGCTTGATTTCATTCTCGCAACCTCTTCCCTGATAAGTCGGCCTCACGCGGGAGAGATCTACAACAGCTCCCTTGACGTCAGCAATCGTGGAGGATTACCCAAGTCCGGCCAACCACTACCCGAGCGAACAAGCATGAACGCCTCGGATCACCTCGCGGTCTTTGCTGACTTCAGGCTCTCATCCCAGGACTCCCTGGTCCTCCAGGTCTCTCCATCCGAGGTCTCTGAATCCGACCCTGCCGGAACTGCCATCCTCACCATCGAGCTTCCCTCCGCTCCCGGACCGGGAGAATCCGTGGAGGTCTCTCTCTCCTCCTCGGCACCCGGAGAGGCTTTCCCGGACCGGGAAACCGTGACCTTCGGGAATGGGGAGACTGTTAAAACGGTCGACGTCATATCTCTTGTCGATGACCTGGTCGACGGCACCAGGGAGGTCATCTTTACTGCAAGCTCCCCGGGGTTCTCTTCTGATACGGCTCGCCTCCTCGTAAATGACAGTTCTATCTCACTCTACGAAATCAACCAGCCAGGGGTTGCCATCCGGGAGGATTTCAATCGCTTCGATGGTCTTTCCACACCTCCCCGCTGGACAATTTCCCCCGGCCCCTGGCGGGGCACCGACAACGGGGGCTCGGGTCTGGCAGGGCTTTATTCCTATGGGGATGACGGCTCCCTCGGATTCCTTCTCAATGCCGATCCGGTCACTGCCTCAACCATCTTCCGGAACGGTACCGGTTTCACCGTCTCAGCTCTCGAGATCTCCTGTAACGTGGAACAGTGGAGGGCCTTTGCAGGTGGCAGATCCGACAGTCTTGCCGCCGAGGCCTTCATTGGTGACATCCCGGCACCACTTCCTTCCCTGTTCTTCTCCGCGAATTCTTCTCCGGGAAATAATGGCCCGGTAGAGGGTGGTCGTTCTACTCCTCTCAGGGGAAATCTCGCAGGCCTCTCCATCGCACCTGGCGATAGCTTCGAACTCAAATTCACCGCAACCCCCGGACAGCCCCCTTCTTTCATGGAGCAGTATGTCCGACTCAATGAAATCCACTACGACAATGACGGCCCTGACCTCAACGAGTTCCTGGAGATCCTCGTAGCCCCGGGGTTTCAAGGATCCATCCCCGAAATTGAAATCTACCTCTATAACGGCAATGGAGGCGGCGTCTATGGACAACACTCCCTCGCATCCTTTTCATTGAACCAGACCCTCCCTTCCGGTCACCGGCTTTTCTCCAAGCTCATCCCCAGGATCCAGAACGGTCCGGATGGCATTGCCATTGTGGCCTCCGGCACAGTTGTCGAGTTTCTCTCCTACGAAGGGACGATTACCGCCAGCGACGGGCCAGCCATCAGGATGACTTCCAGGGATATCGGCGTTTCCCAGAGCAACCCTGTCCCGGCAACCAATACGGGTAGCCTCGGTCTCAATGGCGATCTCTCCTGGACCCGTTTCTCCAGCCCTCCATCCCCCGGGTCTCTAAACCAGGGCCAACTCTTCAGCCCTGCGCCCATCCCTGGAATCGCAGTCGACGACATTGCGGTTGTTGCCCTCCAGGACACCGATCTCGATGGAATCCATGACCTTCTTGAAGAGGAAATGGGCAGCAATCCTCAGATAATCGACAGTGATGGGGACGGAACTCCAGATGGCCGCGAGGACGCCGACGGGGACCAGCAGGATAATCTGACCGAACTTCTGCTGACCCGGACCAACCCGCTCGATCCCGGTTCGCGCTTTAAAATCACAATTACCCCTGGTTCCGAAACTTCCGATGAAGCTCTTCTCTCCTTCCCAACCCTCCAAGGCAGGGTCTACACTGTTTTCCGCAGCGATGACCTCCGTAACTGGGCCCCCTTGTTCTCCCTCCCCGGATCGGGCCAACGTGAGACACTCGCCGTCACTGGCAGTCCTTCCAAGGAAGCCAGCTTTTTCCGGGTAGAAGTCAGGTTCAAAGAGCGATAATGTGCAATCTCTTGCCCTTGCCCCGTTAGCCCCTCAATCTCCCGCCCGTGCCCAACCCCCTTCCCGGTCAGCGATGGACCAGCGCCTCCCAACCGGAACTAGGCCTCGGACTCGTAATCACTGCAGAAGGAGACCGGGTTGAAATCTGTTTCCCGGCGGCCGAGGAAGTGCGGCAATATGTTTTTTCCTCAGCTCCTCTGATCCGTGTCCATTTCAAGGAGGGTGACAGGATCAAGGATCAATCCGGGACGGAATACACGGTAGATCACGTCGAGGACCGGGACGGCCTTTATGTCTACCATGCAGGAGCAAATGAGATTCCGGAGGAGCACCTCTTCGACTCCCTGACCTTCATCAAACCGGAAGAGCGCCTGCTCGCTGGACAGTGCGACGATCTTCGTTCCTTTGACCTGAGGGCCCAGGCCCTTCGCCACAACGGCCGATTTCGAAGTGCCCCCTCCCGGGGGTTCACGGGTGCCCGCATAGACCTGATTCCGCACCAGATCGCGATCGCCTCAGAAGCCACAGGACGTCTTTCCCCCCGTCTCCTCCTCGCTGAC
>Ga0163180_10000331_pt1 | contig 27451 bp, 20 predicted proteins | sample AtlANTMetagenome_2_FD_109647 | JGI IMG/M metagenome (GOLD analysis project Ga0163180, IMG submission 109647) | Marine eukaryotic phytoplankton communities from the Atlantic Ocean - Atlantic ANT 4 Metagenome | ecosystem: Environmental > Aquatic > Marine > Oceanic | place: North Atlantic Ocean...
AGCAATGCAACCTGAGTTTGAGGATGAGGAAGCAATTGATCCATTCGATTTCTGGCAAGGTGCTAACTTCAAGTTGAAGGCAAAGAACGTTGCTGGTTATAGAAACTACGACTCTTCTGAGTTTGCTGCTGTAAGTCCTCTCTTGAAGGATAGTGATGATGATGCACTAGAAGCACTCTGGAAGAAAGAGTACTCTCTTGCAGAACTTGTTGCAACAGATCAGTTCAAGTCTTATGATGAACTTAAGACTCGTCTAAGTTATGTTCTTGGTAATAAGAAAGTTACTCAAGATGTAGAAACTATTGATGAGGATGGTGATAGAGGTGAAGCAGAACAGTTAGTTACTGCTGCTGTTACATCAACACCTACTCCGTCTAGCACGGATGATGATGATGAAGCACTTTCGTATTTTGCGAAACTCGCTGCTGAATAACACAAAAAAGGGGTTCGTTAGAACCCCTTTTTTTATGGCATTGTAATATTAGTATTCTCTGTTTTTATCATATTATCATTTACATATTCTGAAGAGTCATCATATACCATTATATCTCTAAAATCATTTAAGAATTGCTGTAAATATTCTGGTTTTAATAAAAATATACTTCTTTTCTCATCATTTAATCTGGTTTCATATATCCAATTTGATACTCCTGATCTAACATCAGTTCCATATTTTACTACATTATATCCTAGTGTTTCATCCCAATATTGTATATAAGATTGAGCAACAAACCCAGATCCTTTATCTAGATTTGATATAGTGTCTTTATAAGTACCATCAGTTTTTATTCTAACAGTAATTGTTCTTTTATTACCATCAGTAGTGGTATATGTTAGTGTATCAAATACTTCTTCTGATGGTGCAGTAATAATTTTTCTATATGTCCATGTTTTACTTGGTAAATTTAATTCCCAATTTCCATAATTTTCTGTCTTTGTATAATAAAGACTTTCACTTTTAGTATCAGTTGAAATTGGTTCTATTATATCACCTTTCACAAAACCAGATAATTCTCCAGAAGGTTGTTCAAATATAAAAGAGCTATTTTCTATTTCTTCAGTAACTGGCATATCTAATAGTGCTGGTATTGGAGATTTAAATGTTTCATCAACAACTTGATCTGCATTTAAAATTAGATGTCCTTTACTATCTTTGATTTCTTTTGTTTCGTAGAAACGAGTATCATTTAGTTTATCTCCGTATTTATTTGATACATACCCATATAAATCTCTATTTGGTATTGGCCAATCATTTCTAACATTTATTATTCCACTGGTATTATTAGGACCATTTGCAGTCATTAAAACAACCCAATCTAATTCATCACTACCATAAAAGTCTTCTGCTACATTTTCGGGACGATATTCATCAGGTATTTCATATTTTGTGAATAATGTAAAAACATTTTGCAGATCATCTCTTAACTTTGCTCTACGAAATAAATTTTTTACTTCAACATAATCCAAAGAAGAATTTTTGGACGGTAAGAATGATTGATATAATAAATTTGGAAGTTCTCTAAAATATCCCATGTTTAGTACCCTACTGTGCTATCTGAATCATAACCTCTTTCATCAAAGTAATCATTATCATAAATTGGTTCAAGTTCTTTAAATGTTAAATCCATAGTCATAGATATTGGTTCTTTATTTTCATAAGTTGCATAAACACCTTCAGCAGTATAATTAACTGATATATCAGTCAAGAAGCATTGTTTAAATTTATGTAAGAATGGATGATTTCTAAATCCACTCTTATATCTCAATTCAAATACGTTTGGAGTATTTAGAAATAAATTTGCACCAGAACCAGTTACTTTGGGTGCCATATTCATTTTGAAAGTTCTTATAATTAACTTACATTGTTCTGCTTCCTTTTCACTTCTAGGAGTCATTTTGAATGAGAATCTAAAATTTCTTAATGTGGGACCATTAAACAATAGTTCCATATTAGGATTTAATACTTGTCCTTGTTCTCTTGCTAATAATTGATTAACTGTTACGTTACCACCAAATACACCAACTGCACTTGCTGCTAATTTTTTAGTAATTAATGATTTGGCAGCATCTATATTAACACCAGAACTTTTTAGAGCATTTGCTACTTCACCTTTACCTGATTGAATTGCTCCAGGAATATCAAGTTCTCCTATTTTCTTTCCACTTTCTTCCATTATACCAGTTATACCACCAACAGCAGCACCAACCATACTGTTTAATTTATCTTCACCATAAGCAGCAGAATTACCATCTTGAATTTGGGATGGTATTTGTAATAGTACAGTTCCTTGATTAACCAAAGATTGAGTTGCTGTAAAACCACGAACTGGTGATCTTCCAGCAAGTTTTCTACTACCAACAGAACCGACTATTCCACCAGATTCACTTGCTTTTTTTACTGGAACGTATTTTGTAATATCAATTTGCAGATAATCAGTGGAGTCCGTCATTGCTTCTAACGGATATCTTAATAAACCACCTCTATCTCTTATATTAGATTGTTTATGTGCTTCTGTTGAACCACTATCATTTTTACCATAACCAGATGATGTTATATCACCAGTCTTACCTCTAAGATTCTTTTTATCAATTCCACTATCTATTTGTAATCGTCTATTCTCTTGTGCATCTTTACGAAAAGTTGAAGAGCTTCCATATTGTTTTTTTAAATTCTCCCGTTGTTTTCTACTATCTTCTATTCTTTTTAATCTTTCTTTTTCTACCGCATTCTTCTTAAAGGAATCTATATCTTTAATGCCTAAATTTCCACCTAACATTTTATCGACCTTATATATTAATTTTAACTATTTAGACGTATTTTTGCATAAGGAATAGAACGTAAAGATTCTATCTCTTCTGAAGTTACTAAATGTAGGTTTCCTACCATTTCTTGCCATGTATATTGTCTAACATTTCCCCAATGAAAATTCAATCCTTTGAAACCCCAATTGAAAACATCTGTGACTGCAACTAGAGGAAATTCATCATATCTAATACCAGCAGTTTTTGGTTGATATACAAAAGTATAATAGTTTCCTGCTTCAGGAGCTCCTTCTGCTTCGGGTAGTGCTTCTAGTATTTCTAACATTAAGTCATCGGGACTTTCAACTCCAATTAAATTATTTGATATTTCTGCGATTCTATCTGTCATTATTTAATACCTAGTTCGTTCTCTGTTAAGACTTTAAATTCTAATTTACGATCCTTACAATATTCTGTTGCTGCTTCCCATTTTGCTTGGTTTTTTGCATATTCACATACCTCACGAATGTATGATTTAGTTTTTCTTTTTTGAACTTTTGGTTCTATACATTGTTTCTTTGGTTTGATTTCAATTACATATTTTTTAATTTGTCCATTACTTTCTCGTACCTTAATATAGAAGTCTGGAAAGTATCTATGAGTACGATTATCTATGGGAGATATATAACGAATGAAAAATTCTTCACTTCCCCACTCTAAAATATTCTGATTACTATCACAATATTTCATAAATTTAAGTTCCCATAAAGAACGATATATTATATTGGTATAATCACCTCTATACTTCTTAGGAATGCTTGGTCTGAATTTTCCTTTATAAGCCATCTAAATAGAAATAATATAAGACTCGTAAGGTATTTAGAGTGGCAAAGGGTATAGTACAAAGAATCACGATGGATGAGGTCAAGGATAAACTTGGCAAGCTGTCGTTAACAAATCAATATCAAGTTCATTTTTCAACTTTGAATAAAACTATAACTGATTATCTTAAAAGATCTGGACTTGATAATACTGATATTTTTCTATCTAGAAATGCAGGGATACTTTGTTCGGATGCATCATTACCTGCTAGTGCATTTGCAACAGGAGAAGTAAAGGATAATTTTATGGGTGTTCCTCAGGAGTTTGCACATACCCGTTTATATACTGATATTGATTTTACTTTTTATGTTGATGAAGATTATACCTCTTTAAGTATTTTTGAAGGATGGATGGATTATATTTCTAGTGGTGCAAATGTTGATCTTGACGAAAAGGCATTTTATAGAAGATTTAGATATCCAGATGATTATAAAGTTAATACAATGACTATTACTAAGTTTGAAAAGAATATTGAAAGAACTTTGATGTATGAGTTTAAGAATGCTTTTCCAAAATCTATTACATCTTTACCTGTTACCTATGGAACAGCAGATTTAATGAAGGTTACAGTTACTTTTAACTATGATAGATATACTGTATCAAGAAGTTAAAATTACCCCTATAAATAAAATTACTGAAGTGTGAAAACATTATGCCATTACCAAAGATTAATACTCCGACTTATGAGTTAGTTATTCCTTCTACTGGAAAAAAGATTAAATACCGTCCTTTTTTAGTAAGAGAAGAAAAGATACTTATACTTGCATTAGAAACTGAAGATACTGCACAGATAGCAAATGCTGTGGTTCAGATTTTAAATGAATGTATTATTACAAAAGGAATTGATGTTACTAAACTTGCTACTTTTGATATTGAATACTTATTCTTAAATGTTCGTTCAAAGTCAGTTGGTGAAACTGTTGAAGTTAATTTAACTTGTCCTGATGATGATAAAACATCTGTTGAGATGGAAATCAATATTGATGCTATTAAAGTTCAAAAAACCAGAGGACATAAGAATACGATCAAACTTGATGATCAATATTCTATGAAACTTAAGTATCCATCATTCGATCAGTTTATTGAAAGTAATTTTGATACTGGTAGTGATAATAGTGAGGTTGATAGGTCATTAAATATGATTACTAATTGTATTGAAATGATTTATGATGAAGAAGAGAGTTGGGATGCTTCTGATTCAACTAAAAAAGAATTAGAAGATTTTATAGAAGGATTAAATAGTAAGCAATTTAAAACTATTGAAAAGTTCTTTGAGACAATGCCTAAACTTTCTCATAAAGTTAAAGTTACAAATCCAACAACTGGAGTTGAATCGGAAGTGGTCTTGGAGGGATTGGCAAGTTTTTTCACCTAAGTATGGCTCATACCAGTCTTGAGTCATACTATAAGGTTAACTTTGCCTTGATGCAACACCATAAATACTCATTAACAGAGATAGAAAATATGATGCCTTGGGAAAAGGAAGTTTATGTGACTTTATTAAAACAGTATATCGACGAAGAGAATCTCAAACAAAGTGCCAACAATTAAACCAGAAGTAGTACCTTCTAACGTAAAACTAAATGTCACTAATATGAAAACCATCTTTAATGGTGGTGGAAAGGGTGGTGCGATTGTTCCGAAGAAAGGTGGTGCTCTTGCTCGTAGTGGTGGTGCTCTTAGTACTGAAAAAATATTTCCTTTAAATGATTTTGATCCTTTGGAGAAAAGGGTTGCTGCGAATGAAAAGAAGATTACTCTTTTGAAGAATGTTTTAAAGGCACAAAAACCTTTTGGTGGTAATGAAGATAAGTTAGCAGAAATAAATTCTACTCTTCAAGATATTGGTAATGCATTGTCGTTAGATTTTGCTAATAGGATTAGTGAACAAGATGGAGAGAATAAGTTACGGAAAAAAGAAAACGAAGAAAGGAAAAAGAATCTTGCTGAGAAAAGTTTAGAAGGAATAAAGGGTGCAGGTAAGAAAGTAGGTGCAGGTATTAAAGGAGTAGCATCTAAGGTTGTTTCTCCGTTTAAAAATGTTTTTGATAAATTAATTAGTTTTGTCACATTATTGGGTGCTGGTATTGCTGGTAATGCTGCTATTACTTTTTGGCAGAATTTAGATCCAAAATGGAAAGATAGAATAACTGGTACATTTAATTTTCTAGCAAAACATTGGAAATGGATTGCTGCTGGAGTTGGTGTGTTTCTTTTAACAAAAGTTATAAAGAAAGTAAGGCAATTATGGAAAGTAATAAGATTTCTTGGAAAGGGTATTGTTGGTGCATTTAAAGCAACAAAATCAATATTTAAACATGGTATAAAAAAAGCTGGAAAACGTGCAATAATTAAAGCAGGTGGAAAATCTATATTTAAGAGTACTTCTAAAAAGGTAGCATCTAAGGTTACTAGTAAGGTAGCAACAAAAACAGCAACTAAGGTTGCGACAAAAGCGACAACAAAAGCAATAGGAAAAAGTGTTCTTAAAAAGATTCCTTTTATTGGATTAGGTGCAGGATTACTATTTGCTGGACAAAGAGCACTGGCAGGTGATTTTACTGGTGCTGGTTTGGAGTTAGCATCTGGTGCAGCATCAATGGTACCTGGTGTTGGAACTGGTTTATCAATAGCAATTGATGCAGGAACTGTTGCAAGAGATATTCATCGAGCAAAAAATGCAAATGAAGTTCCAGATTTGACAGTTGATGAAACAAAGGTAGTGGTAGAAGATTTGCCACCTGTTAAAGTTAAACCACCAGAAAAGAAAGTTCCATTACCAGAATCAACAGAAGTTGCTTATATTAGTTCTATTAATCCTTTGAATGAATATATGTCTTTAACACCAGCATTGCACGGGATAGTATAATATTATGGCAACTGTTAAACTCCAAGATAGGGAAATCAAAAAACTTAAGATAACTGTAACTAATATCAAAAGTGTTTTGCTTGAAAAGAATAAAGAATTGAAGCAAGTTAAATTGTCTAAAAAACGATTAGCTAATGCTGCCTTGCAATTAGCAAGAAAGGAGGGAAAAGAAAAGAGTGTAGAAGCAGTTAAAAAATCTTCTCCACTTACTAGTTTTTCTGAAAAGGCTGGTGCTGCAACTGGCAATATAATTGATAAGATACTATCTTTTGGATCTATTATTTTAGGTGGAATTCTTGTTAATGCATTACCTGGATTTATTAAAAAATTTAATGAGATATGGGATAGTATTAAACCTTTTATTGATGGTGTTGGTTCTGCTATAAAAAATATTGCTAATTTCTTTGGAGGTATTACTGAATCGGTAAAGAACTTCTTTGGAATTACAGAGAAAACATCAACGGATGATCTTGCAAAGGCACAGAAAGACTTAGAAGGTGAACTTAAAGGATTAGAGAAAGAATCTGGTTTTGATGTTGATAGTCTTTCTAAAGAAGCTGGTGGAGAAATTAAACTTGATGATGAAGGTAATTTAATTGAAGGTGAAGATACTATGAGTGATACTGATATTCCAGCAGAAGAAACTAGTGATACTACTCAAAGTGAATCTGATTCTACCGCAGATATATCTAAGATGATTGATTCTGTTCCTTCAAAAGGAGGAGGTGTAAAACCAAATCAAGCTCAGTTTAAACGTATAAATAACAATCAGGATTTAGTTAAATTAAATCAAAGAACTTCTACGGGACCTAAGACTGTGATTGTGCAGAGACAAGTTGTTGAAGTACCAGTACCAGTATAGGAGGATATAAATGTCAGGAAGTGCATCAAGAGCATCTAAGTATGCTAAAATGGTTATCAATAAGGATGGTAAAACTGCTAATATTGCAGGAAAAACTACATCTTTTGATTTTTATGAGAGTGTATATTCACCTGAAATAACTGCTACTTTGGTATTTTTAGATGCTGGTGATTCTATTGATGCAGGTAAGGATCAAGATACACAAGGTAGAAAAGGAAGTATTAAAAATTCATTACCTATTACTGGATATGAAGATCTTGAATTAAAGATAGAATCTAAATCTGGAAATTTAGATTATGTAAAAAATCCATTAAAGATTACTGGTGCTCCAGTTGTATCTCAGGAATCAAATCGTCAATCTGTTTTTCTAAGTCTTAAATCAAATCCTGCTATTGATAATTATGATATTAAAGATCCATGTAAAAAGTATAAAGGTAGGATTAGCAATACGGTTGAACAGATATTGAAAGATTTAAATGTCAAAAAATATACAATAGATGGTACAAGTAATAGTTATGATTTTATCTCAAAAGGAAAGGGTGGATTGGATTTGATAAATGATTTATGTAGAAGATCTATTCCTGAAAAAGGTGATCCTGGATTTTTCTTCTATGAAACTCAAGATGGACTTAATTTTAAAGCAATAGATAATTTAATTTCGGAAGAACCAGTAGAAACATATACATATTCTGGTGCAATGCAAGGTAAAGAGAATGATTTTAAAATTGTACTGCCACCCAATATCGTTAAGGATCAAAATGTAACAAAAGCATTGGAGTCTGGAACTTATAGTAGTCGTAATGTATTTTTCAATCCTTTAACATTTGAAACTAAAGAAGAGATTTATAAATTAGATCCTCAAAAGTTGAAAACGTTAGGTAAAAAAGAAGTTCCATTTAATAATAAAGTTCAGAATTATAGTAAGACTAATTATCATATTTTGGATATTGGTAGTTTAGATTCTACAAATATTGCACCAAATAATGATCCAAGAGAATGGCAAGCAAAATCTCCTATGAGATATAACCTTTTACATTCTCAGATAATGGAAATACAAGTCCCTTGCAATTTAAAATTAAGAGCAGGAAATATTATTAAATTGGAGATTGAACGTCAGGGTGATAAGGCAATGGGTGGTCTAGATCAACAGCAAAGTGGTAAATACTTAATATTACATCTTTGTCATCATTTTGATTCCCAAAGATCATTTACATCTATGACTCTTGCTCGTGATACTTATGGATTACATACTGGTAAATAATAAATATGGAAACTAAAGTAAGTTTAGACAATCAATCATTTTTTGGAAAGGGTGTAGAATTCTGGTTAGGAATGATTGTAAAATTTGATAAACAGAAAAGTCAAGTATCTGGTATGGGATGGGGATGGAGATATAAAGTCCGTATCATAGGCGATTATTCAAATAATGATAGTGTTGATGATAATGAAGTTCATACAGCAGTTGCATTGATTCCAACAACTGGTGGAACAGGTGGTGCTGGTAAAAAAGCTACGGTTAAATTAACACAAGGAGATATTGTTTTTGGTGCATTTTTATCACCCAATAATAATTTTCCAATAATTCTTGGTGCTTTGGGTAGAACAAAAGAATCTGCTGACAAAGCAAAGAAGGCTGAAGAATCAAATGATAAGAGTAAATTTGTACCTAAATCTGGATTTACTCCAGAACAAAAAGCAGGGTTAACACAGGATCAAGAATATACAGGACAAGATCAAATAGTTACTCCTCGAATTAGAGAAGCTACAGAGAAAGGTAATGGAAAAACAAAATCAACTCCTACTGAAAAATTATCAGATGTTAAAGGTGGAAATGATCCCAATGAAAATGCTGTTGATGCAGCATATCAACCAAAATTAGAAAATACAAAAAAAGGAAAAGATTTATGGGATATGGAAGTTGGAGAAAGTGCATTAGATTCAAACCAAAGAGATGAGATAATAGCAGATATGAATAGAGAAAATAATATAAACAATGCTAAAGAAGTTTTAGATTTTAAAGCACCTGCTGATGCTCAAGAAGTTAAAAAACTTCAATATGATTATGCAAAAAAATATGATGAGAAGGTAAAGCAGCAAAATAGTAATGTTGGTAGTGATGCTGATTTTGATGATGCAATGAATGCAAGTCAAGAAGAACTTGATGCATCATTTGATATGTTTTAATTACCCATGATAAATAATAAAAGGAAATAATAGAACTATGAGCATAATAGGCGGTCCCTTACCAAAAATTAATGAAACAGTGGAGAAGGAATTTATTCCTGCTATACCAACAGAATTTCCTTCTTTTAAGCAGATTAAAGCATATCAGAATCTTATAAAGGATAATCCTGCTGGTGAAAAATGGCAGAGTGCAATTAAGAATATTAAGACTCAATATCCTGATCAATTAAAAGATATAGTTCCATTTGATTCAAATCAGATAGAAAATTTATCTAAGGATACTTTTAAAGAATTTGAAAAAAGAGCTGAAGAATATAAAAAAATACTCCTTCCAGATGTAGACCCAGTATCTTTAACTTCTGGTATGAAGATTTTGACTGCAAATCCAGATAAAAATAATTTCTTTGCAGAGACCCAAACCCAATTGGGTAATTTTATGGATATAGCAAGTAAAGCAAGTAATTTTAGTCTTGATCTTCCTGGTGAGATAAAAAGTGTAGCTAATATGATTAGTAGTTCGTCTCAAACGTTTATTGGGCAAATTGGAAATTCACTTACTGATGGGTTAATTGATTATGCTAAAGGTGGATTGGATGGTATTGCTTCAAGTGTATTTGCTAAAAATCTTCCTTTTAACACAGCATTATCACAAATTACTTCATTACAAACAGGTATGATTGGACCAATTAGTAGTATGTTGGGTTCAACAGATTGCTTAGTAAATAAAATATCTGGTGCTTTAGGTGGTTCTATTGAAGATATGTTGACAGGTATGGTAAAGAATGTATTAAATGCTGGTACTTGTGCTGTTCAACAAATGGTAGGTGCTATAACCAATAAAATTACAGGAATGATTGATTCTATGGTTTCTCCAGCAACAAATGCAGTATCAGGATTACTTGAGAAATTTGGAGTAAAGGCTTTTAATGTAAAAAGTTTTATTGGTAAGGGAATGAATATAATGGGTAAAGTAAAAGATTTATTTAGTTGTGGAGGTAAAGCATCAAAACCTGTTGATACTGATAAATTTGTTATTGATAAATTAGATGCAAAACCAATGGGTAGTAATGAGCAACAAAATTTTATTGATAAGGCATTTGAATCTGCAAATGAAGTTGCTGGTCAAATTGAAAAGGGTAAAAATAATATTTTAAAAGGTCTTCCTTCTGGTTTAAATAAATTTGAAGAAGCATATGGTAAGTTTTCTATATTTGGATCTAAAGTAAGCGAGGCAGGAGATACTGTAGGAACTGATTGTTATACTGGAAATATATTTAAATGTGGAGCACCTAAGGTTGAGATATTTGGTGGTAATGGTATTGGTGGAGCAGGAAAAGTTTTATTTGGAAACTTTATAGATAAACTTGATCCTGATGATATTTTTGGAGATGTGAAGAGAACTGCTAGTATTGTTGGTGTTGAAATAACTGATCCTGGTGAAGGATATAGTGAAGAACCTCTTGTATCTTTTACCGATAGTTGTGATCAGGGAATTGGTGCTTTTGGTAAGGTACTTATTGATAAAAATATAAATTCTTCTACTTTTGGTCAAATAACTAATATTGTAGTATTAAGTGAGGGTGAAAATTATCCAGTTGATCTTCCAGGAGAGGTTGATGAAGTTTATATTGAAAAAATTATAATAGAGAATCCTGGTGCTGGATATCAGAATGCAAGTATATCTGATGAGTGTATAAAACTTAATGTTACTGATGGTCAATGTGTTAGTTGTGATGTTATTTGTCAAAAACCATATTCATCATTACCTAAAATAGAAGAATTGATTGAAAATCCTGGATATGGTGCTATTTTCAGAGTAATTATGACATTGAACAAACCAGTTGTACCTGCTCAAACACTTGAAGTTGTTGATTGTGTTGGTGACTTCCCTACTGGAGGAGAAAGTTAGTATGAGTCAAGAGAATTATACTCAGGAAATATTTAATCAACAGTTAATTATTGAAGCTTCTGGGCATGTTGTTGGATTACCAGGAAAGGTTGCATATTCTTTATTAGCTGCAACAAAAGATGGTGTAAAGTATAATCAAACTCTTTCTGAGGGTAGTGGTTTATCAAGAGTTTATGCTGAAAAAACACTACAGGTAGAGTGTGGATTTAAAAATAAGGAAAATGAGCATAGTTATAAATTAGTTGTGCATAAAGGTAATTGTGATTTTAATGCAGACAGAGGAAAACTTTTACAGAAAGCAAAACAGATTACTTTACAGGCATCAGAAGAAATAGTATTACAAGCACCTAAAATTCGTATTGGTTATGATCAACCAGGATCTACTGATGAGGTTTTAATTTATGGTAAGAAGGTTCATGTTGATGAGAAAGGTCTTAAAAAGGGAAATATAGCAGAATTGCTTAAAAAAACTAGTATGTTTAAAGCTTTTGCTAGTAGTTATCTTGGTGGTTCTAGTGGTCTTCTTGGTGGATTTGGTGGAGCAATGGGTGGAGATTTAAGTCTTAGTGGGTTAGCTCAAGCTGCTGCTACTGCTTATGGTGGTCCTATTGCAGGTGCTGCTGCTGGACAATTACTTAGTGGTGAAGGTTTAGATCCTGGTTCTCTTGCTGGAAGTGTTGCTACTGCCTATGGTGGTCCTGTTGCAGGTGCAGCTGTAGAATCAGCAGTTAATCAGTCGCAAAGTTAGGAGGATAATATGTCAGACACTAATTTACCTATAGGAAATGAAAATTCGCATACTGGAGATTCTGTATTTGAAAATGTTTATATCTATGGAAAATTATATTATGATTATACAGGTCAAGACTTAACACTTCCTGATAATATTACAGTAAAGAATTTAACTGTCTTAGAAAATTCTTGGTTTGGTGGTATTGCAACTTTTAAAGATGATGTTTTTATTGAAGCAAAATTAGATGTTTTTGAATTATTAGTTCGGAATAGGTTGGATGTTGGTGTTGGTGGAACTGTATTTACTGGAATTAATACAGGACCATTTCCTGGTAGAGTTGGTGTAGCAAATACAGCACCATTCCAAAGATTCCAAGTTGGTGGTCCAAATACAATTGGTAATTCGGGTGAAACGGATGATAGTGCTGTTGTAATTACTGGATTAGGTACAGTTGGTATCGGAACTACTGCTCCTGCTAATTTTGGGGGTATGAATACCTCTTTTACTGGTGAAGTAAAACTTGATGTATTAGGACCTATGAGATTGGACGGTCATTTATATGACTCTGCAGAATCTCCTGGTGTTAATGGATACTACTTGAATATGGATGTTGATGGTGTCCGATGGATTGAGGCATCACCAATTGATCTACATGGTATTTTCGTTCAAGACGAAGGAGTTTATATACCAAATCCTGGAACTGCACAAACATTTGCAACAATGAATTATGTGCAAATTAATAGTTTAGGTCTTGGTACTGACACTACACTTCCTATTCCAGATCCAGACAATCCTACAATGATTGCTAGGATACAAACTCAAGATTTATGGGGATTTGCTGGTTCTGGTGGTAATGCTTCGATTTATAGAATGACGAAGGTTGGTATTAATAATAATAATCCATCATATGATTTAGATATAACAGGAACTCTTCATGCTACTGGTAATGTACAATTTGATTCACAATTGACAGTTAATGGTAATACTTTACTTAAAGGAACTTTAACTGTAAATCAAGCAACTGATTTAGATTCTACATTAAATGTGGATGGTGATACAACACTTAACGCTACGCTAGATGTAGATGGTGCTACAACACTTAATAATACATTAGATGTAGATGGTGCTACAACACTTAATAATACATTAGATGTAGATGGTGCTACAACACTTAATAATACATTAGATGTAGATGGAAGAACTACATTTAATGAGCTTACTGATGCGTCAACAACAACATTTGCTTCTGTTCAAATGGATGGTGGTGTTGGTATTGTTAAAAAATTAATCGTTGGTGGTCAAACTAAATTACAATCTTCCTTAGAATCCACTAATAGTACTACTGGTGCTTTACTAGTAGAAGTAGGTGGTATTGGTGTTGCAGGAAATGTTAATATTGGAAAAAATACATCATCAACTAATAAAGATACTGGTGCTCTTGTAGTAGAAGAAGGTGGTCTTGGTGTTGAAGAAAATGTAAATGTTGGTGGTAATGTAAGAATAGGTGCTAATGAATCATCAACTAATAAAGACACTGGTGCTCTTGTAGTACAAGAAGGTGGTGTTGGTATTGAAGAGAATTTAAATGTTGGTGGTAATACAAGACTTGAAGGAACATTAGAATTAGAAAATTCTGTTATTGATAAGTTAAACAGTGTTGGTTTTGATGTTAGTAAAAGTAAGAATGATTATAGATTGTCGGCAGTTGGTGCTGGTGTATCATGGAGACCATCTGGTGTTGAGACTGATAATGCTATTTGGGTTACTATGGATGGTAATGATACTAATACTGGATTATTGGAAGGTGATGCGAAGAGAACAATTGGTGGTGCAGCAGCAATAGCAAAAGAAGGAGATACTATTATTATTCGTTCTGGTAGTTATACTGAAAATAATCCAATTGGATTAAGAACTGATGTTTCAGTTTCAGGTGAAGACTTAAGACTTGTAACTGTTATTCCTCAAAATAGAGATAAGGATGTATTCCACGTTAGACGGGGATGTTTAATTCAGAATCTTAATTTCTCTGGTCCTCCTACTGATAATCAAGGTGGAGTTTCATATAATCATACTGGTGCAGCAGTTGCTTTCCCACCATTAGTTGTAGCAGATCAAGCAATCACAGGTTATGTTGCATTGGGACCAGCAAATGAAGGTGCAACTGGTAGGTGGAAGTCTCCTTATGTTAGAAACTGTACTAACTTTATGTCAGGTAGTACGGGTATGAGAATTGATGGAAATCATGCTAATGCTGATTTTAGTGGTACTAATAATCTAGGACAAGACTTTAAATCTTTTGTTTGTGATGCATTTACACAATATAATCAGAATGGTATTGGCGTATCAATTACGAATAATGGATATGCTCAATTAGTTTCTATATTTACTATTGCTTGCGATATTGCAATTTATTGTGATACTGGAGGACAATGTGATTTAACAAACTCTAACTCATCATTTGGTAATTTTGGTTTATTTTCTAATGGTGTAGGTGCAACAGAATTTACAGGAGAATTATTTACTACTGCTCCTGCTGATAGTGATGTTTTTGAACTTATTGATGTTACTGATAGTTTTGATAGATTTAGAAAGCCATTTGACGGGCAAGGATTATTCTTTAAAATTAATTTAGCAGATTATCTTGATACTTCAGTAACTGGTATTTTAACTGCACCTCTACAATTAATTAGAGGTATTTCTGTTATAGATGGAGGAATACCAGGAGAATATAATGCTGCAGCACCTCCAGTTGTTACTGTTCCAAGACCTTTAGGACCAGAATCTATTGGTGCAGAATTTTCTGCAAATGTAAGTGCTGCTGGTACCATTACTTCAATTGATGTTATTGCAAGTGGTAGAAATTTTCTACCAAATCAATCATTTGAAGTTAGTATTAGTGGTGGTGGATCGGCACAATTAGTTGCAGATACAGATCCCATTCTATATACTGTAAGTGTTGCTACTGAACCAACAGATACTGTTGGACTAACGACTGTAACATTTGATCAGTTTATTCCATATTCTATTAATGCTGGAACTGAGATAGAATTAGTTAGACTCAGTAGAATTATTACCAGTTCTCATTCATTTGAATATATCGGTGCTGGTACCGATATAAATAAAGCGAACCCCTTCCAAGGTGGTGAACCTATTACTGCTAATGAAGTAGTTGCAATAAATGGAGGTCAATGTCCATTTACAAGTACAGATCAAAAGGGTAATTTTAGAATTGGTGATGGTTTAACTGTTGATCAAACTACATCTACTATTCGAGGAAGAGATTTTAACCGAGCAATTCAAGCACAATTAACACCCTTAATACTAGCGTTGAGATAATATGGCAATAGCACCAGTCAATAAGTTTATATCAATTGCCGTTCCTGTAGCACCAGGATTGCAAAAATTATATGAAGTACCAACAGGAACTTCTGCTTTGGTGTTGTATGCACAGGTAGCAAATGTTGGTGTAGGCACATATCCAACAGTTACTTTTACACAAAGAAGAGAATCTAGAAGTACTGGTCTTGAGAGAGATATAAGAGTTATAAAGGATGTAGAAATACCACCTAATGATGGTGTTATTTTAATTGATGGTAGAATGGTGTTAGAAAAAACACCATTAATTATAGATAAAGTTTTTATTCAAGGCACACAAAGTGGTGTATCTACAGTTACTAAGGTTGAATATGATGAACCTACAGGAATTGTAACTGTAATAACAATGGATCCTCATGGATTCTCTGCTGGTGATCAAATAACAATGGGAGGAATAGCATTTACCTGTGCTAATAATACTTCAGGTATAACTACTACTATTTTTCCAGATCCACAAGCATCATATATTGTAAATACTGCACCAACTACTACAGAATTTACTGCAGATATTGGTAGTGCTAATGGAATATTGCATTTTTATAATCCTGCAAACCATAAATTTATTAGATGTGATCAAAATTGTGTAACAATATCTTCAAGTAGTGCTACAGTTACTCCATCAAATGCTACATATGATGCTAAGACAGGAAAATTAGGTCTAACTCTTATTGATAATACTTTATTTACATCATCAACTTCAAAAACACCAAATGGTGCTGAATATGATGCTTCTGTAGGAATACTAACAATTACTACTGCTACTGCTCATGGTTATTCTACTGGAAATCTTGTAAAATTTGATGATTATGCATTAACTTTTAAATGTAGTATGGATGGTAAAAATACAACTCATACTTATCCAAGACCTACTGATCCTGTTTCTCAAGTATGGAAATCTATTACAGTAGAAAATGCTACTAAATTTAATCTGAATGTAGGAACATCTCCTATTTCTTTTTATTCAGTAGCTGCTGCAGTTTATGATCCTAGAGTTGGTATTGCTACTCTTAGTGTAGGGGGAAATACTTTTAAAGGACCAACAAAACATACTCCATCTAATGCTCAATATAACCCATTTACGGGTATAACTACCGTTACTCTTAATAATCATAGATTTAACAATGGTGATTGGATTAATATTGCACCTAATGCATTGACTATGAGTTGTAATTATAATGGAGCAAGTGGTGATGCTGCTAAAAAAACATATCCAAGAGAAGGTGATAAAGCATTTGGTACATGGATTCCTATTTCTAATGTTACTACAAATACATTTACTGTTCAAGTATTAAATACTGCTCCTTCTACGAATGTTAATGATCATGCTTTTGTATCTTGGGCAGAGGATGGTTTAAGTAGAGCAACTAAAACAGTTAAAATTGGAACAGAATCTCTTAGATTTACTTGTGCTAAGGATGCTCATGCTACTAATCATGATTATCCTCGTGCAACTGCTGGTGATGGTTCTCCTGATCCTGCATATAATACTTCAGTTCCAGTTGTTGGAAGAACAGATACAACAGTATCTTTGGGTATTGGAACAGCAGACAATTCTGATGTTGGAATTCATACCTTTGTACCAGCAACTAAATTGAAACCAGAAAGTGCTCAATATACTGCTGGTGGTAGTAGTGCTGGTATTCTGACATGTACTATTACTAATCATGGATTTGAACAAGGAGATGCAATTAAAATTGATAATAATAGTATAACTTTCTCATGTGGATATGGTGGAGGTGGTGAAGATAGTTATCCTAGAGCAACTGATCCTGCTGCTGATACTTGGCTACCAATTACATATATTGATGCAAATAATTTTAGCGTTAATGTTGGAGGTGCAGGAGCTGCTTCTGGAGATGACCATACTTTTGTAAGGTCAAAAGCAGGTATAACTAGATCAGTTGTAAAGCAAGGTGGTGATTATCAGCATGAGTTTGTTAGTGCTGTTACAAATGGTATGAAGAGGGCAACTGATTCAATTACAATAGCTAATAATTCATTAATATTCTCTTGCAGTCAAGATGGATTTGGATCTGAACACGCATATCCACGTCCAGGTGATCCTGCATCAGGAGCAACATTAGGTATTATTGAAGCAGACCCAAATAGCATTACAGTTAATGTCGGAATATCAACTCAAGGTGGACTTGTTGCTCCACTTCAAATGGAATTTCTCGCAAGTATTCTAGAAAATAGTAATGCCTAAGTATTTAAGTGGAAGGGTAAGAAGAACCCCTCAAGATAGATTAACTGATGATAGATATCAATATCTTGATTTAAGTCAAGCAGAACCTAATATTGGTGATCCACCAACTGCTTCTGGAACTCCTGGTATTCCTGCAGGTCAACAATATCAATTAGTATCTGTTCTTTCTAATCCTGGAGAAAGATATTGGATTCCAATTGGTGGTGGTTTAATTCCAGGTTCTATTAGTGTGTATGATGAGGGATCATTAGTAGGATCAGTAAGTAGTATAACTCAACTTAATTTTATAGGAGTAGGTCTTACTGCTGATGCTGCTCTTTTAGGAGTTGGTGCAACCATTACAGTAACCCCTCCAGGTGATGTTGGAAGTGTCTTATTTAAAGAAAGAATATTTGATCCAAAAGGAAATAGTGGAGTAGGAACTCATCGTAATGATTTTAATACATCTTCTGATTTAGTATTTAATAGTGCAGTTGGTATTCTTACTGTAGGAAATGGAATTAATATTGGAATTGGTGGAACCATTATAACTGCTTTTTCTGGTGCAAGTGGCATTGCATCGGTAGGTATAGGAACTGCAGCTCCATCACAAGAATTGGATGTTAATGGTGATGTTAGAATAAGAAAAACAATATATGATTGGAATAATGAACCTGGTGATCAAGGAGAACTTTTAACAAAAGGTCAGTATGGTCTTGAATGGACAAATGCTTCTGCTGTTCGTTCTGGTGCTGGTGGAGATATTGGGCAACTACAATACCATAATACTGCAGGTTTAGTAGATGGTGCGGATCTTTTCTATTATGATGCAACTAATGATAGAGTTGGTATTGGAAGTACACAACCAACTTCTTTATTAGATGTAATTGGTTTATCTACATTCAGAGGTGGAGTTACAGTTGATCATTTATATATTACTGGTGTTACTACAGCACTCAATCTTATTGATGCTCAAGGTGGAGTAAAGGCAAACACATTACAGGTTACTGATTTAACAAATGATCGTGTTGTTTATGTTGGACCTAATGGTGAATTAGTTGATAGTACTAATTTAACATTTGATGATTATACTCTTAGACCATTAGGAGCTAATGTTGTTGGAACTACTACATCTGCAAACTTAAAAGTTACTGGAATTTCAACTATAGGTAATGTAGTTTTTGATACTAATGAAATTAGAACATCAACTGGCAATTTAACTTTAGATGCTTATAGTGATACAGTACAAGTAAATGCTGGAATATATTTAAATTTTGCTACTGAATCACATACTAAAGATACGGGTGCTTTAATAGTTGAAGGTGGTGTAGGAATTGAGAAAAATTTAAATGTTGGTGGTGCAGTATCATTTACTGGTTCTTCAAGTGGAATAGGTATTACTCTTTCTGCTGCTGGTGGTATTACTACCACTGGTGGAGATCTTTATGTTGGTGGGGATTTATATGTAAAGCAAAACACTGTACTTTTTGAGGGCATATTTGAACAACTTCTTGTAACTCCAGGTATTGGTACGTTTAAAGGAGATTTAGAATTATGGGGAAATGGTAGTAGTTCTAAAGATGCATATTGGTCTAGCGGTGTTAAAAAATTAGTTTTAAATGATAATTCAAAATTAAGTTTAGGTTCACTTCAGGATTTTTCAATTTATTTTGATGATACGAATAAATGTGGTACGCTTAAAATAGCAAATAATACTGCTAATGACGGTATAATAAAGATAGTTAATATTTCGGATGGTTTATTTGCAGAATTTAATCAATCTATAGATTTATATTATTCTGGATCGAGAAAATTCCAAACTTCTGGGATAGGAGTTACTGTTACTGGACAATTAGATGCTGCGACTGGTAATTTTAGTAGTAATTTAACAGTAGGTGGTGTTTCTAATCTAAATGGAGATATAAATTTAGGTGATGCTACAACAGATAATATTGATTTTAAAGGAAAGGTTGATAGTGATATTATACCAAATATTCCAAATGAAAATGATTTAGGTAGTGCGGCAAATAGATGGGATGTTGTATATGCAAATACATTTGATGGATTAGGAACTCTTACAGTTGATGATTTATATGTATCTGGCATTGCAACATTTAAAGATGATGTTGAATTTCATGGAACTGGTGGTACTGATAGTAAAGGTAATGTAGGTATTAAATCTGCTTTCTGGGATAAATCAGAAATGAGATTTAGATATCTCGACAACATTGAAGCAAGTTGGGGTGATACTAGAGAATTACAAATTTATCATTTTGATGATAGTTATATAAAAAATACTGCTGCTACATCAAATCTTTTCATAGAAAGTGCTTTAGGAATTTATCTTAGAACAAAAGGTGGTACTGAGACTGCATTAAGGGCTTTAACAGATGCTGGTGTTGATTTATATTATGATGGTGGTTTAAGATTATCTACTTACGATAAAGGAATTTCATTAAGTGCTGATGGTTCAGTTGGTGCTGCTGTTAGTATATACGATGCTGATAATAGTAACTATGCTGCGATAAAGTCTCCTAATGCATTAGGAGCAGATTATACACTTACTCTACCTCCAAATACTGGGCAGGATGGAGAGCTTTTACAAACTGATGGAACTGGTGTTTTAACTTGGGGTCCATCAAGTAATCTTAATGTAGAGAGTGCTCGTAAAGTTGGTGTAGGATCTACTAATCAAAATGATACTTATCATTTTACGTTTGTTAAAGATAATAATCCACATACTAATAGGCAGAATGAACACTTATACTCTGATGCTAAGATAACTTACAAATTTAATGAAACAACTAGTATAGGTAATTTTGGTATTAATGTAGCATCTCCAGATGCACTCTTAGATTTATTTCATGCAAAGGATACTGATAATTGGAGATTTAGAATAAACACAGATGTATCTAATGGTGCTGGATTTTATCAGAAGGCAGATGGTAACTTTGAGATGGTTCTTTATGATAAAACAGATAAAAATAATTATATTCTTGGAGATGCAGGTTCGTTAGCCTTTATAACAAATGCAGATGCTAATACTGTAGGAACAGAAAGATTCCGCATGGGACCTAATGGTCAACTTGGTATTGCTGGTGCTAATTATGGAACTGCTGGATATGTTTTAAAGAGTCAAGGTCCTAATGATCCAGTTGTATGGGCAGTGGATTCCAGTGGTGGTACAACACCAGGTGGTAATGATAAAGAATTTCAATTTAATGATGATGGTGTTTTTAATGGATCATCTAGCTTTGTTTTTGATAAAACTGGTTCATTATCTTACGGTGGTGCTAACAGTGTACACTTCCTTAGTCTTACAACTGCCGCAGATCCAGCAAGAAGTGTAATTTGGAAACCAGGTGCTGGACAACTTATTTTAACAAGAGAGACTGAAATAAAGTTGGGAACTGCCAATATGAGTGGACCTTCTAGTATTTACTATAGTGATACTGGAGCTATTTCACATTGGAAAGCAACAGCAAGTGGTAGTATTGAGTTAAGTGGTGATAATAGTGCTACTGGTAATCATACAATTAAAATAAAACCCAATAGTGATAAGAATAGTATTAGTGCAACTGCAAATGCAGGAGTAACTTTATATCATAATTCATTTAGTAAATTAGCAACTACTACCGATGGAATAAAAATATATGGTGGTATTCAAGATAAAACTGATAGTTTAGGTGGGGATACACAAGTATTAAGTTCTACTGGAACTGAATTATTATGGGTAAATGCTGGAAGTGTTGGTGGACAACCAGGTGGTATTGATAGACAAATTCAGTATAATAATAATAGTTCATTTGGTGGAGCATCTACTTTCATCTTTGATGATGATGGAACTTATTATCATGGACTTAATAATTCCATATATTTCGTTGGGGCAGATATTAATAAAAACGTTTCTTGGCAACCTGAGAATGATGCCTTTGTTTTTATGAATAATACTGCTATTAATTTAGGAACAGCAGGTAATAGTAATAATAATTGGCAATCTAGAATATATCATGATGGTAATGCCTCATATTGGGATGCACTCCAAGGAGGTAAGGATATTAATATTCAAGGTAGTACTAGTAATACATCAAATCAAACATTTAGAATTAGACCCAATAAGAATAAAGATAGTATTATTGCAATTGCAAATGCAGGAGTATCATTATGGTATGATGGAACCAAGCGTATTGAAACTACGGATGATGGAATAAGAATTTATGGTGGTCTTCAAGATAAAGATGGTCAATTAGGAACATCAGGTCAATTATTAACTTCTACTGGAACTGGAATTGATTGGGTAAATCCTGGAAGTGTTGGTGGAGTTCAAGATAAGATACAAGAAGGCAATACAAAAGCAGAAGTAGTTGATACTGGAACGGATGGTCACTTTTTAGTTGAGACTGAGGGAACCGAAAGACTTCGCATCACAAGTGGTGGAGTATTAGAAATTGAAAGAGGATCTAGTAGTGCACAAGCAATTGATATTAAGACAACTGCCACGACTGGTGCTTCCAGAATTAGATTTATGGAGTCTGGTTCTGCAGTAGGAGAATTTGCATACTCTCATGATAATAACCAAGTAGAACTAATTGGTCGTTCTGGAAAAAGTGCAGCTATTTTTACTGATGATAGTGAAAAACTCCGTATTGGAACTTCAGGACAACTTGGAATTGCTGGTGCCAATTATGGAACAAGTGGTCAGGTATTAAAGAGTGGTGGATCTAGTGCAAGTGTTTATTGGGGTGACGATAGTGGTGGAAGTGGTGGTCTTACTAATATAATTGTTGATTATACTGGTAGGAGTGCACCATGTGCTATGCCAATCACAATAACATCCGCTAATCCAGTAACAAAGCAAATTAATATTCCTCAGAGTAGTAATGCTTTTGGTGCTAAGTATGTTCAATCCACTGAACCTACTGGAACATCTGTTTGTGATGGTGATATATGGTATGACACTTCATCATAAATATGTTATAACAATGAAAATAATTAATAATTATGGCAATTAAAGTACGGCAAGGAGGTGCATGGGTAACTGTTGCTGATACAGGTGGTACCGATACAACTTATGATCTCTTAGGTGGTGGAACTTCTGGTGGAGCTGGGACTTTTGGAACTGGTGTAGGAAAAATTATATTAAGACCTAGTAGTGGAGATGATGATGAAGTTTCTATAACAGGTGGAAGTAATATTAGAATTGATGGTACTAGTGCTACTGGTTTTACAATCAATGCTGATACAGGTAGTTCTGATGTTGCAGATAAGATACAAGAAGGCAATACAAAAGCAGAAGTAATAGATACTGGTACTGATGGTCGTTTTTTAATAGAAATAGATGGTGTAGAAGCTCTTCGTGTTAAGAATAATCGAGAATTACTTCTTAAAAAAACTGCTACATCTTTAGAAGGGGGTCATCTTCAATTTGAGGATATTGCTGGTTCTGAATCATTTGCAATTGATGTTTACGGAAATAATTCCAATGATTCTGTAATAAGACTTATTGATCAACTAACGCAAAGTGGAGATACAGGCACTGAAAGATTTTCTGTTAATAGGTCTGGTGCTTTTGGAATAGGTCACGTCACTGAGCGTAGTTTTGGAACTTCTGGATATGCTTTAGTAAGTCAAGGTGCTAGTGCACCACCTAAATGGGAAGATCTTAGTGCAGGAGCTGCTACTACTTTCTTATCCCTTGGAGACACACCTCCAAACTATACTGGAGAAGCACATAAGTTAGTCAGAGTTAATAAATCAGGAAGTACTAGTAATGGTACTGCATTAGAATTTATTACCGAAACAACTTATGCATTATCAGCAGTAGATGGTGATGATGGTGCCAGTGAAAAAATAAAATTAACACCTACTAGTGGAACTGCGTCTGATGTAACTCTTAAGGTTATTAATGGTCTTTCAATAGCGAGGGATAATAATCTAATAACAATTGATGGTGCAGGAGCAGGAACTAATACAACTTATAATTTAAAACTATCAGGTTCTAATGGTGATAGTGGACAGGCTATTTGGACATTAGATGGGACAAATGGTACAGATACAGATACTACTGTTACATTAAAAGCAGGTAATAATATTTCAATTTCTAGTTTATCAGGAACTGGATCTGGTACTAGTGGTCAGTTTCAAATTGATGCCGCAGGTCCTGGTGCTGATACCTACAGTCTTCCAGTAACTGCAAGTGGAACTGATATTAAATTATCATTAACTCCACTTGATGGAACTACTCCATCACCTAATCAAGTTGTAACTATAGAAAAAGGAAATAATGTTACCTTAACAAAAACTAGTGGTAATAATTTTAAAATTGATGTTGATGCATCAAGTATACCTGGTACAACTTATGAATTAAAAGCTACAAAAACTTCTACTGGTACTAATCCAGATGGAACTGTTAATACCAATCCATACCTATTTTTAGATGCTTCTGGATCTGAAACTGATTCTTCAGTTAGATTGGTTGGTTCTGGTAATGTTTCAGTTACTAGAAATAATACTGGAAATACAATTACCATTAATGGTTCAGGTGGTTCAGGAACTGGTACAACTTATACTTATAATGTATCAGGTCTATGGACAAATAATCCAAGATTAAGATTAACAAATGATACTGATAGTGACGATACTCAAGATATAGAAATAGCTGGTGACTCTTTGAGTGGAATTTCAGTAGTTCGTACTAGTGCTAACAAAATTACTATTAGTGCAAATTCAAGTATTGGTGCTGCTTATACACTTAATGGACTTGTAAGTGCAGCAGCAGATAACACCTTCAACGCTGGTAGTGGAACATTTAGATTAGCAAAAGATGGTGTTGTAAATGCTAGTGATCCAACAATAAAAATAAGTGCTGGACCTAATATTAGAATTAGTGGTTCTAATACTGACTTTAAAATTGAAGCTGATGATATTGCTGCAGGTGCATTTAAATTTAAAAATACTGCTACAGATAATACAGCTGCAAAATTTCAATTATATCCTGGTGACAATCCTGCTGCAGGTGCTAGTGATCAATTAATTACAATAACACCTGGAGGTGGAATTAGTTTTGTTAACACAGCTCAAGGATTAACAATTTCATCATCATCTACTTCTGGTGGAGCAACATATAGTCTTGCTGCTCATGGTGGTAATACTAATGGAGGTGCTGGATTAACACTTTCTGGTACTAATAGAACTACTAGTGATGTTATAGGTATTACAGGTGTATCTGGAATTGAAGTAATAAAAGATGGTACAGGATTAAAAATTTCGGGAGGTGCATCAAGTGGTAAGGATAATTATACTCTTCCTTTATCTTCCATCACTGATGGTGTTGCAATAACATTAAAACCAACAGCAGCTGCTGCAGATGCTGCTACTCAAATTGTAAATGTAACATCTGGAGATGGTATTTCAATATCCCAATCTGGTCAAACTTTTACAATTTCAGCTTCGGATACTGCTACTACAAATGGTAATCTCCCTGTAGGATCTATAATTGCATTTTACGGTTCAACAATTCCACCTAAATGGAAGAAATGTAATGGACTGAATGGAACACCTAATTTGACGGGTAAATTTATTATGGGTGAAGGTGCGAGTGGTTTTGGATATAACTCATTTGGTGGACGAGTGGATGCATTACTTAACCACACACACTCAGTTTCAAGTGGTGGAAATCAAGCAACTATTGATAATTCAGGTAATCATGATAATCATTATTATTATAATTGGTCTAATGTAATCAGTGGTGGTGGAGATGCTTCAAATAGAAGGGCACCAGTCAGTGTTGCTCAGATAAAAACACAAGGACCTCCTGATGGAACACCACCTGGTAAACACGCACACCTCTTCAGTTTTAATGTAACCTCAGGCCAGCAAGGAAATGGAGCAAACTCATTGCCACCATATTATGTACTCTATTACATTATGAGAGTTACTGCATAATAAATGCATTGTTATTCCAGTACAATACGAGATGATAAAACAACAGATTCTCATGAAGTTGATATTTATTTTTATCTAACTAGAGAAGTTGATTGTAAAGATATAAAACGTAGAGATACATATCTAGAAAAATTAAAAAGATTGCAATCGGAGGACTTTAACCGAGTAAAAGTTCCTCCTTTTTATTATGAATATGAAGATAATATTGTAACTTGTGTAAGTAGATATGTTAAGGGATTATATGCATTGATAAATTTAGAACACAGGAAAATAATTTATGAAGATGTTGTTCGACATAAATCTGATTGGACTTTTAGTGATTTTGGAGTCTCAAATTTTATCGTAGAGGAAGATACGAATATTATTTTTAGTGTTGATTTACAATCTTATAAGTATCATCCAAATTTAGATAAAAGAATAACTGCTTGGAATACCCAATCTAGTGATATACCCATTCTTCATTTGTAAGTAAAAATGTTGTAATAACATATTTATTTTCATTTTTAGGAGAACATCCTCTATGTGGATAAGTCCAAGTAGCAGGGAATAATAAGAGATGACCTCTTTTAGGTTTAACTTTAACTCCATTTTCAAATTCAGTTTCTCCACCTTCTTTAACATCATTAAGATACCATATAGCTGCAAGAGTTCTTACCCATCCTTCCTTACATTGACTATCAACATGCCAATGAAAATAATCACCAGGTTCATATCTTTTTACAGTATATCCACTATCATGTGATTTATGACCCCAAAGTGGAATACTAGCCATTTTAGATAATTTTTCAGTATATTTAGATATATTTTTACCTAGACTTTCATATAGAATTTCATCTACTCTTGGCCAATTACTTTCATCTTTAAAATCTGATATATAAAGATCTGTTGTTTTTTTAAGATCAGTATCTTCTCCTAATGTTGTTATGCCTGGAACTTTTCTTGCATCTTGTTCAAATAACGTTATTATATTATCACAAAAATCATCATCAAGAGTTTTAGATAGATACATTAAATCACTAAGTTTTTTCATTTATATCTTTCTATTTTTTTATATATTATATCATAAATAATCAAAAAAACAATGGCTATTACTACAAGTTGGAATATTACTAGTTTAGATGCAAGCACCTCTGATGGATTTGTGTATGTTGCTAGATGGAAAGTAACTGCATCTGATTCCTCTGTTGGTATTAATACCGTTGTAGGAAAAAGTTCTTTTTCAGTAAGACCAGATCCATTAGTAAGTTATAATTCTTTAACTGAGAATATAGTATTAGGATGGGTAAAGACTGGTATTGGCAGCACTGCAGTTTTAGATTATGAAAAACAAGTAGGTGTTGGTTTAACAATCGCTTACCATCATGGATCTGATCTTCCTTGGATTTGACATATAATGCTTATTCTGCTATACTACTAAAATAATATGGGTGTATCCTAATGGATGATGATACAGTAGCAAGTGTGATTATTGATTTATGTTCTCGTAGTTTTTTGTTATTAAGTGATGGTGGAGAAGAAAGACTTGTAGAATGTGAAGACCCAGATCAGTTCATGTGAGTATTAAAAGTATGTACTGATAAGTTGCCTGAAGATCAAATTAAGTACCAAGATTTATCTCTTCAAAAATAACTCACTTTTTAGAGGACTAAATAGAAACATAGAAATATTTTGGCCGATATAAGAAGATGCCTCTTAATAGATTAGAGAATTTTATCAAGAACATTGAAGGAAGGATACTTTATGTTAATCCGAATGATCTTGACTCA
>Ga0163180_10000332_pt1 | contig 27432 bp, 40 predicted proteins | sample AtlANTMetagenome_2_FD_109647 | JGI IMG/M metagenome (GOLD analysis project Ga0163180, IMG submission 109647) | Marine eukaryotic phytoplankton communities from the Atlantic Ocean - Atlantic ANT 4 Metagenome | ecosystem: Environmental > Aquatic > Marine > Oceanic | place: North Atlantic Ocean...
AATAGGAGTAGCACATTGTTGAGCTGCATCCATTCCTCCGCTTATCAAACTCATAGTTGTTCCTGTCATAGGACTAATAGCATTAGAGTAAAACCTGTCGCTTAAAGTCCCCCCATTATCTGAGTTGTTACACGGATAAAGCTCTTGTATTATTCCTGTTCCCGAATATCCTTGCGCAGCATTACCACCAATTCTTGCGGCAAATTCAGGGCTGGCGCACATAGCGGTTACATCAGGATAATCTACAGGACAAGTAAATGTCATTGACACATTAAAGGGAGAAGATTGAACAAAAGTGCTGGCCGCTACACAGTCAGCCGTCCCTCCTGGATTACAAATTAATTGATTTTGTTCTATAGAAAATGTAAAATTAAATGTAGTTCCAGCTACTATATCTCCTGCTACTGGATTTGCATTAGTTAAATCCCATATAAGAACAGATTCTTGACCAGCCGTTCCTGGACCAAAAGTATAAGCAGAATCATTAGTTAAAGGATTTGTAGTTCCCCCATCTCCAATAGCCTCTCCTGCAATCTCTTTAGAGTTAGGAGCCGTCCAATAATCTATATCTATTTCTGCTCCTCCCGGAGTAAGAGTTACATCATACCCGTCTACATAGTTTCCGTACATTAAACGATTACCCTGTATGGTTTGAGCTTTAGCTGTTCGAGGAACATTATCATATAATCTTAATAATTCGTCTGAACCTAAAGTAGTATATATCTCACTATTAGCAAAAGAAACAGTTTCGTAACTATTATTAGGTATTCCTAAATCTTGTTTATTAAATCTTTTTATTACATATATAACATTAGAGGTGCTTTGTTTGTATAAAAGATCAATTTCTTTTACTCGCTTTGAACCTGTAGAAAAAGTAACTCTACACGCATTAAAACGATTTCTCATTCCAGAGTTTAGGTAATTCTGAATACTAAACCTAAAGTCATTAGGCTGGTATGCGGGAGTGCTAAATAAAGATGTAGCACTATATTGGCCGTCAGCATATCTATATCTATATCCAAAACACAAAAATCTGGTTTCCATATAATTCTCTTGCCCTACTAAACGATAAAGCTCTACTTCAGGGGAGCCTAAAGGCATGTATTGACTTGATGCTGTGTCAAAATCTTCATACCCCGGAGGTTTTACAATAACACTTACATCTTCTTCTTCAAATATATTATCTACACCGGCCAGTGGATAATCATAATCTGAAGTTACATTTATAACCCTGGGTGGATTTAAGTCATCTGTCCAAAATAAAAGATTATCTATTTTGTTAACTCCTGTTATAAGGTATTTAAAATCAAATTGTAAAACTTCGGTGCTAATACAATGATAAACTAAGGACCCTGTATTAGTATTATACGAGACTACTAAATCTACAACTCCTGTTACAACAGAGTTTGGGTTGTTTTCATTATGAACAAACCAATAAATAGTTTCATTTATTCCATCTTCATAAGCCCCAATACACCTAACATCCCCTTGCAAGGGTTGATTATTATATTCTAAGGTTGTTAAAATTGTGTTTCCTCTTGAGTTTTCTACCGCTCCAATTTCTGTGTTTTCAGTAGAACCCAAACGTACATTTAGCGCGTCTATATATTCTCCTGGCGGAACAAGTCTTTCGTCAATAGACTTATTCATTTTACCTGCTACAAAATTTGTTGATGTTAGTTTTGAACCCATATTATTTTAACCATTTATCCTGGCCTCTTAAATTTTGTAAGAGTCGTCCAGGGTGTATATTACTTAATCTTAATTTTGCATTACGAAGCAAAGAAGATTTATCTTTCCTTGCTCGATTAATTACATATTCTTGAACCCCGTATCTACCATTCAAAATAGCAAATTTAATATATGCGTATAAAAATTCTTCAAATAATTTATTTACACTTACACTGGAGTCATCGCCATTCTCCATACCGTCTGATACATATTCTAATACTACCATTTTACCAGACATAACTGAATTAAAATTAATGACTCCTCCTTTTTTGTTTATACTAAAAGTAGGGTTTACGTTTGCAGTTTCAGTATTTAATCCAAATCTATTTCCTATTTGATAATCAAAATACCAACAACCATCTATACACCATCCTTCTTGACCATTATAAGGACCTTGTCCTAAATACATATTTTTTTGAGTACCATCTATTCTTTGTTTGTCCCAAAAAGATTTATCAGGTTTTAATACATTTCCGTCAATATCAAATAATACCCTGCAATCATTATCTTGCAAATAAGCTCCACTCCAATTAGTCTGAATGTTTTCAGTTAAAGGGTATAACATACCGTCTTTTTCCCAAGATATTCTTACCCAATTTACATAATCAGGAGGAAGGATAAATCTTAACTGATCGCAAATTGTTAATTCTAATATTTTAATTTCTTTCATCGCATCATAATTCAATTCTTGAATACCTCTTTTTGCGTGAAATAAAACTTGATATCTATTTATATTATTAATAATTTCATTGTTACCTTGAAACATTAACATAAAATTATTTACAATATCTTCTAAAGAAACATATTGATAAGAACCCCAATTAGCATCTGAAGGACTATTAAAGGGTGGTCCAATATTATTTTCGTAATAAACGTAATCTGTAATATATGCCATAATTAACTGCTTTCTTGTATTTCGTTAGTTTCTTCTGTTTTCCCAAAATTATACACATCTGCCTCTCTAATCTCTATTCCTACATATTGACATATTTTAGCAATCAGTGTTGGTTCGTCTGAATCTGGTAGTTCAAACTCCTGAAAGTCTGCCTGTGTAGGGTCAAACTGAGGCTCTCCTAATGCTAAATTTTGCCACGTCCATCTTGGAGTTAAAGGGTAACGAACGTATTGTGTTCTAATAGCCGCCCTTTGCCTTATACTGGTAGGGTAGACTGTTATGTTATTTCCGTCTAAAACATAAGCTGGAAAGCTTTTAGTAGGAGCGGTTAACATAGAGTTAGTTAAATAAAATATTTTACTTTGAGTAACTCTTTCCACTTCTTTTATTCTGGTATCTTTATAAATAACATAATTTTCCCCTACAACTCCAAATATATCAGCACTTAAAGTTATTGTCGTTCCACTCAGTACTCCTGTAACAAAAGCTTCTTGTAAAGTAGTAGTGTTTACCACAATACTACCTATGGGAGGCGTAGGAGCTGAAGCGGGAATAGTAGTCCATCCTACAGCTGCCGCATCAACTAATTGATTAGCTACAACCGCTGTTGCTGTGCCTGTAAATAAAGGGTCTGAATAATAATATAATTTATTTATTAAATAATAATCATTAGGTAATGAAAATATATTTTGATTTACTTGGGTTAAAAACAATTGTACAGAAAAAGTATCCATAACTTCTTCCAGTCCTTTTATTATATCCGCATACCCGGTTCCAGACATCCTGGAATTTTGTTTATTAATCCAACTATTATACGCATAAAAATAATCTTCAAACATATCTAACTGCGCTTGTTTAGCGTAAAGATTAAAATCTTGAGGAGATATATATCCGTAATTATTTTTATTAGCAATAGCTAATACTGTATTTCTAACTTCATTTATAGATGCCGCCATTCTTTATAAAGATTTTTACAAAGATAATAAAAAAAAAGAGGTCTACTTTTTTTGTAAACCTCTCTTTTAAATGTAAATTAATACTCTATGACCAAGTAAATGATGCTGCCCATTGAATACCTTGCGTACCGCTTGATACTGTTAAAGGCATTACACCGGAATTAACTGTCCATCGAGACTTCATAATTTCTAATGCTTCTTCTTTAAATTTAATAAAGTAAGCATCGTCAGTTACTGTGTCTCCCATAGCAATAGCTAATTTTTGACTTGTAGCCCCTCTTTTGTAATGAATTGTTACCTCTCCATCAGAAGCGTTACCTCTAATCTCAGTAGCATTATCTAAACGAACTTTTTTAGCTCCATGCTCCCCTTTATCACTTAAAATAAAGAAAGTGTCTCCGTTAATGATTCCAAAATTCGTTCCTGCTAACATAAGAGTAGTGTCATCTACAACTTTAGCTACAGTAAAGTTTTTAATTGCTCCCGCAGTCGTACAACATACTGTGTCTCCTACTGAAACGTTTTCTGTAAACTTTGCTCCTGACAACACAACTTTAGAAGCATCAGCTGCCGCTATAATATCATAAGCAGTACCACTTGCTGATAAACCTTCTGCACTTGTAGCTGAAGCCCCTGGTCCAGAAATACTTAAAACCGTCTCACTATCTACCGCTGTTACTAAAGCCCATGATCTTACAGGGTAACCCGCAATACCTGTAGTGATAACCGCATAATCTCCCACAGCTACTCCTGTAGTTATAAATGTTTGAGTGCTATCGGTTAGTTTTCCTGTAGTAGCCGCATCCGTTGTACCCGAGTCCACAGCAGCTGCATTTGTTGCCGTAGAACTTGCGTACATTTGTACTGGTAAATTAATATATCTATACATCTTACTTATGCTACAGCTATTGCTGAAACCGCCTGAGCAGGAACGTATGCAAATGCAACATCCGTCCAAGAAGTTTTTAAAGCTTCCTCCATAGCGTTTTGTACCGAGTCTCTCATTTCTAAAGTTGTAGATACCGCAGCATGAGTTAATGTTACTGTATTACCACTATTGTAAAAAAGAGTAGTACATGTTGTTGGGTTAGATCCAGTTCCTCCTGTATCTCCGATTTGCACAGAAATTACATCAGAACAGCTCACTAACATTGGTGTTTCTCCCGTAACAGGAGTGTCTAAAAATTTGTCCATAATTAATAATTTTAATGGGTTAATAAAGTGCAAAGATAAACAATATTATTTATATTACAGAGAGACATTGGTTGTCACATCTCTGGTAGTTAGTGTAGATAATGTGAACTGCTGGTCACTTGCTAAAGCATCCAGTATCTCTCTCTTAAATATTATTTGCGTATCCTCAAAATAAGTAGACGCCCATAGCGTGGTGATTATTGTGGGCCTCTTTCCGCTTTTAGTCCGGTCATTATATATTATAGTTATCTCCCCTGTCCCAGGAACGACTCTCACTGCTAAAATATTAGTTATCGGAATCAATGTAAATCCTCCAGGCGCAGCAGGTTTTAGTTTTTCATATATTTTTAAGTATTTTTCCACCCTACAAAGATATAAAAAAAAAGCACCTGTTTAAGGTGCTCTCTTTATTACTCTTCCATAGACTTGGTTTTCTTTTTAGCCTTGGGTTTATTATCTCCTTTTAACATACGATTAAGTAGTTTGTAGGTTTCAATACCTTCATCAGTTTGCATATAAGACGCTGCAATATCTTGAGGGTCTTCTCCAAACGGAACTGTCAATAATTTAGTTTTGTTTGTAGGAAGGTTAAAATAAATATCTCTATTTTTATTCTTAACCAATAATAAGCTTGCTCCAAAAAACTTAGCTACATCATCATATACCTGAAGTGACGGATCGTTCAACATGTCAATAAACTCTACAGGATTGTTTCGTGAAAACACTAACATATCTCTACGAAGTTCAGCTGTGCTTTTTCTGTCTGATCCAGCTCCAAATAAAACTCTGGATAAACTTTCTAAAGTAGAAAGGTCTAATTCTTTTGCTAAAACTTGAGCATCTAAAATTAATTCTTCTACTTCTAATTCTTCAGCGGCATCGACCTCTTTGTTCACCTCCTCAAACGTTTGTCCGTTTTGCGGGTGATAATATAAAAATTCTTGCAACACTTGATTTCCTCTATCTACATTTAAAAACCCATCTTCAAAAACAATAGGTTCTAAAATAGCATTACCATCTTGCTCGTCTTCAAATGGACTTTTCTGGTTTCTTGCATAACGTAAAGCTCGGTTGGATCCTAACTCTTCGTCAAAATAAAGTAATGGGGTTCTTTTGTTGTTATGAGACGCCAGCATAAAAGCTAATGGCGCTACATCTGTTTTTAACCTGTATTGTTTAGCGACAGGTGTTCCTTTTTTTCTTTTTTTCATTTTATTATAATTTAATTAAAGTTAAAAAAAAGGGGAGGAGTTTAACCCTCCCCTAAATTAATTGTGCTTATTAGTCTCTAAATAAGAAGAAGTTGTTTGCACCTAAAGTACATACAGCTCTTTCCGATAAGAAGTTAACTTGCATCTTGTCTATATCAGACGTTCTTGCTCCACCAGCAGAACCAGTGATCCAAGTTTTGTAACGTCTGTCTTCAGTTTCAGAAGCTCTATATCTAACGTGTAAGAATGGTCTCTTAGCGTTCTTACCTAAGATTTGGTCATAAACCGTAGTAGAACCAGCTGGAACCATAAGCCCATTGATTGCACCACCAGTTAAACCACCTCTCATAGTAGGATCGTTTAAGTATTTCCAGTCTTGCTTATAGAAGTCATAACCTCTACGGAATCCTGTAAATCCTAAGTTTAGAGCCATTTCCTCATCATTGTCAAATAAACCATATGAAGTACCACCAGCTCCGTAAGAGTTTTGTGCCGCTAACATATCGTCAATATCAAATGAGAAATCTCTGTTTACAAAAAGAACATTTTCTTCAATAGATCCTTGTTTATCTAATCTTTGGATTACTGAATCAAAACCTGCAAGAGCAACTGGGTTACCACCACTCCATACATTTCCTCTTGTGTTTACTACATAGAAAACTCCTTCAGAACCTTTATTACCTTCTGGACCTGTAGTACCTGCTGCTCCAGAACCAGCTTCTGCTGGAACTGCTTCAACCATTGCAGTTTCTAAATAGTCTTCAAAACGAAGTCTTGTTTCGTGCTCAGACTTCAGGTACCATAGGTATCCTGAACCTCCGTTCTCAGTAGTAATTTCTACCCATCCAATTTGAGCCATATCTGAACCGCTTACCTCGTAAGTGTCTTTGATTATGATTGGAGAGTTTTCGAATATAAAGTCTTGAGACTCTAAAGATCCAGTCATTCCTGCTTGACCTTTTTTAAACTCAGACCCGTAAATAAATATACTACAATTTACACCTGCCGCTACTGCTTGACCAGCTGCTTCATAGTAAGCTACAGTTATTGTAAATGGTGCTCCTGTAGAAACAGCTGTTACAATAGCTTTATTGCTTAAAGTTGAACCTGCAGTTTCGTCAGAAATCATTACAGTTTGACCTACTCTGATTGCTGCATAACCATTTGCTGGTGCAGATGATGCTGGTGGAGAAGCTGGGTTAACTTGCGCTGTTGGAATAGTCCAAGTTGCATTGTTAGCTGCTGCTGCTCCCGCAGACGTACATGCTGTATATTTAGTGTGTAACCTTCCTTGCTCAGCCCATTTTATAAGGTCTGAATTTGAAGGCATTTCAGCGCCTACCATTCTTAAGAATGATGCTACTGTTCTGTTACCATAACGCTCGAACTCTTTTTCATAAGTATCAGGAAGATACTGATTTAAAAAGTCAAAGTTAGTTAGGTAGTTTGATGCTAAGGCTACTTGCTGCGCGCTTGGCTGCAAGTCAAAGCCTGGTGTTCCTAATACTGACATTTTTTTTAATTTTTAGTTTATACTTTTTTTATACTTTTAATTTTAAGTCCTCGTCCACTACTATTGTCTCCTACAGCTCTAATTTTTAAACCATCTTTACTGAATGTTTGAGGGGCTTTACGCATGTCCATATTAATGTTTTTTGATTTTTTAGAAACATCATCTACAGCCGCGGTCATTCCCTGATTGTAAAAAAATTCAGCAAATTTGTCTAAATTCATAGCTACTGCCATCGCCTTATGATAACCCCGAGCATCTTTCATTAATCCGCTGTCACTATCCATGTATTTGTTTACAAAGTTATTGACATCAGATTGTTTGCTTTTTAACTCGTCTTTATCTCCAGGTTTAAACGTAAAACTCTTTTCTCCGATATTGAACTCAAAACCTTTGAACTCATCGTTAAAAACCTCATTGGTTTTATTTAAAAAGTAGTCATACCTTTTTTTACGAGCCTCTTCAGTAGTCTTCGACTCCTTTACATAACTTTTATAACTATCCAGCTCTTCCTGATTAACACCTGACAATCCACCCCCACTTGACTCAAGAGGAGCTTTATACTTGTCTTGTTGTTCAGTTAAAAACTTTTTAGCTTTAACAAGTTCTCTTTTTTTGGCTAACTTCTTTTTCTTAATATCTTTTGGATCATCCAGCTCTTCGTCAAACGAAAACTTTTCATCCATAATATCTCTAATATCCTCACTATCTAAACCTTCTTCAGTTGTAGAGTAGTAAGCAGTTAGCACTTGGTCCCCATCCATTTCGCTGTAATCTTTTTGTAACTCGACAAAATCTTTAATCCCACGTCCAGTCTCTTTTTTGAATTTAAAATACGCTGCAACATCCTCTGGTAAATCTTCATTATCATTTTTTGCGTCAAATAACTGATCTACCGATTCGATATCTTTATCGTATCTATTTTTAATATAAGAAAGAACATCTGCATCATTTAACTCTGATGCGGTAGTTTTGTCTTGTGTTTCTGTTTCCTGCTGTACTTCTTCTTGTTTCGAATTGGGCTCGGTACTTTCAGTGCTTGCATCCACTCGCTCCACGTTAGTGTCACTTTCTGTAACGTTTTGACTTTCTTCATGCTCTTTAAGTAACTTCTCCTCAATTTCTACTTTGGATTTTTCAACCCCACTTACGTCTTTTACGACAAATTTATTTTCTTCCATTTTATTTAATTTAAATTTTTACAAAGTTAATACTAATTTTATTATATTTTTAAGCATATTATCTTGGGTCAAACTCAGCTAAATCAAACCCATCTAAACTATCTTCATTAGATTCAAATGTTTGAGCAGGTAAGTTTCTTTTTCTTTGCTCAATCATCTTGGACTGCTGAGTGTTACCCATACTGATTCTATCAGCTTTTGCTTGTTCCTTCTTTTCTTCTCTCATATCAATCTGTCCTTGCTCCATTCCTCTAAGCTGCATATTATAATTAAACTCCACATCCATTAGTCTACGTTTTAAGTCGGCTTCATTTTTTTGCTTTTCTATTTCAAAAGCAATTTCCGCTTGTTTGATTTGAATTTTAGCCTGTAACTCTTGTTGAATTTGTTGCATTTTAGACTGCGCAGCTTGTTGTTGTAATTGCTGTTGTTGTTGTCCTTGCATTGCTTGTTTTTGCTGCTCCTGTTGTTGTTTTTCAGCAGCGCTTTGTTTTCTCTTTACTTTTAATAATTGATTTGCTAATTTTAAATTATTAATAGTTCTGATATCAATCGCGTCTTCTAAATCAATTCCGCCTTGCTGTAAGGCCATCTGAATATTTGCTTCTAATTGTTGTTTCTGCTCTTCATCTGGAGCCATTTCAATAAAAATACCAAAATCATATAGGTATAAATTTTTAATTTCTTCTAAAATACCTAAGTTGTATTTTCCAATCTGCATAGCAAATTCATCTTTAAAATCTGCATACTCCAAAACATCTGCCGTTCTAATAGATAGGCACTCAGCTAATCTTTGTGTAATAAACAAACTTGCTTTTAATATATGACGTGTAGCTACATTAGAATTTAAGGCTGCTAATTTTTGAACCCCTACTAAAGAACTTGGATCTGGAGTTGAGGCGTCTCTTGCTTCATTTAAGCCTGTTACTTGTCTTAACATGCCTAAGTAATGATTATAGTTACCTATAAGCATTTGCATTTTACTTTGCCCACTATTAGAAGTTAATTGACTAATAGGCTGTCGGGCGTTATTAAATTCCCCGTCTTGAGTGTATGATCTACCTACCACACTACCTGTTTGAAAATACAAACGCAAGGCGTCTTCCGGATTGTAAGCAGCTCCAGTTCCTAAATCTACTTCACTTAATCCATCCGCATCTATAAACACACCGTCTGGCACAACTTTTGACACCACTTGTTGTATTTTTAAGTGCGTCATTTGAATTAAGTCGGCAAAAGGAATCATTCTTTTAACTAACGACTCATGTGTTCCTTTGTAAGATTTTGGAGCGCATGCTACATAATTTGGCCATGCGTACTGGTTAGCAGAATTAGGTCTTACCATATTCTCCATCATATCCCATTTTAAAATAATATTAGTACCCATTACCATAACCCCTTCATACCATACATCTATTTTTTTCTCTACTCTTTCAAACTTACCCTCATCCATCATTTCTTGAGGAGGATTAAATTGATCGTCTTTTTGTACAGTTTTAAAAGTTCCTTCTGCTATTTGTTTTTTCTTGTAAACGAAAGTATTTGTAGTTTTATAATTAAAATATAAAAGAGTACATGTGTCTCGAGAGAACATACTGTTTTCATACATAGCCGCCACATTGTAATAGTCGTACCACGCCTGACTGTATTTAGAAATTTCTTCTAAATCTTCATTGGTAATTTCTGGATCTATTTTAACAACCTCTCCAATAGGAACAGTTTTTAATTCTCCCCAGTAAAATACATCACTAAAATAAGGGTCTTCCGTATAACTGTACACCACGTTTGCTGGGTCCACATATTCCACTCTTATTCCGTCTCCTTGCTGAAACGTATGTTTACATATACCAAGTCCTAAAGTAGTTATATCTCTATCTACTCTTTTACGAACATCCTCATAATGATTTTCTTTAAGCATAGTGTTAATAGCTATTTCGTTAGCTATTTCTATTCCCGGCTTATAATTTAATTGCATATACAATTCCATCTCCGTATCCGTTTCTGGTAAATTTTTAGGGCCTTGAGTAAACATAGGCACTTCAAAGTCTTTTTCTATTTGTAAAAATAAATCTTTAGCCTGAACGTTTTTTTCTACATCTCTTTGAAACGAATTTCTTTTTTCTGCCGACATAGCGTCCATAGCCACACAAGTTACTTCAAACAACCTGTCTGACATTCCGTTTACTACTATGTCTACAAATTTAGGTATAATAGGAACAGGTGTCCAATCTAAGTTAAGGTATGACAAATCCCCGTCTACCGACAACTCATCTTTATATTTAGCAATAGACTGCTCTCCTCGAGCATACAGTCTTAGTCTGTGAAATTCTGCCCATTGATTATAGAACCTACAGTTGTATCCATCTTTCCTAAACCATTCGTATTGTATTGCTTGTCCTACCTGTAGTCCAAACTCATAAGTTTTCTTTTCTTTATCAGAAACAAACTGGTCTGGAAAGGCGGCTTTATTTATGTCTATTTTTACGTCTTTCATCGGATTATTCGGCTTAAATTACTGGTATTGTTATATCTTGCAAAGTTAATACTTATTTTTGATTTTTGTTTAGATGGTGTATATAAGTGCTTTTGATTAGCCATTATAGCTAAACCAGAGCTAATCGCAGCGTCAAATTTAGTTCTGTTGCTTATATCAAACTTAGCCCAATCTTCTAAAGTTTTCTGAAAATACATAGTCCCCATATCTCCCGGATCCCTATAGTCTCCATTAAAATCTATTCCCACATGTTTCTCTATATAAGATTCTATCGCTGAAGCGTGAGATTGTTTTACGTCTTCGGATGTGTTAGGAATCCCCCCTAACTCTCTTTCTGTTTTAGATAGTTTGTTGTAAGTTTTATCAGGGCGATTTAAAGAAAAACCTCTGTATCCTCTGTTTTTAAAATGATACAATAATCGAGGCTTGTTGTTTTCACACAATATAGGCATTCCGTAAAATATACAGGCCATTAAAACTTCTTCAAAAAATATCTCGGCTGTTTGTGGTCTCGCTATATATTCTAAAAAGAACTCGTTACTTGGAGCTTCTTCCATGCTAAACTTTGTCATTCCATGTAAAGCCCCATTAGAACCCTTTCCAACCACCACTCCAGATATGTCGTAAGAGTCACAACCAAACGATCCTATATGTTCGTTACCTGGCTTTTTTAACCCTCTTTCTATTACAATTTTGTTTTGTAAATGCTTAGGAGGAGTCCAGCTTACTAAAAACCTACCACTTCTATTAGGGCTCCAAATTACTTTAGAATCCTTTATTCCGTTCTCCCAAGAAAAAGAACCTCTTGTTAAATGATGATCCATAATAAGAGAATCATTATAGTCTATCTGTTGATAAATTTTAGTTAGGTTAAATAAAGATTGTTTACTTTCATCTCTAAAAGCATGAGACTCTGTCCGAGGAAATTGCCTATAAAATTCGTTTAAAGCATCAGGATCCTGAGTTAAAGAGTCTACTTCGTTTTCCCAGTAGTTTATAGCTCCCACACTGATAAGCTCTCCGTCTATACCTTCTATAGGTTTAATAGGGTTATTTAAAACCGGCATCCCGTATCTATCAATATAGCCTTCAAAGTTCCATTCCATAGGCACAAATAAACAATACAAACCGCTTTTAGTTTGTCCATTAGCATTTCTTTCAGAAGGTAAGGAGTCTTCATATAATTTTTTAAAATTACCACCTCCTTTATCTAAAGCATTTGAAGTTGAACCCATCATACATTTACCTATAATCTTACTACCTAATCGTAAACAGGTTTTGGTTACCCTCCAGTTGTTTAATATATTATCAGGTTTTTCCCATTTACCACTCTCATCATGTAGTAGTAATTGTAATTTTTCTCCATCATAACTATTGTCTCCTGTATTTTTCCAATCTATAGTGGTATCTAATCCTTCCAGCTCTTCATCAGAAAGTTTGTGCATATTTTTTTTAGTAATCTTAGAGGCTGGAACTCTATATGCTAATTCTGTTTTAGGCTTATCCATCCCATCCTGAATAGGTTTAAAAAAGAAAGGATAATTATTAGAAATAGGAACTACTTTATCTGTAAACATTTTTTTAGCATCAGACCCTGTTTTTGATAATATACCTATTCGGGCATCTTTTGTAATGGTCGCTTGATTAACTCCTTCACAAGAACTCATAAATGAAAAACCTGATCTTCTGATTTTTAAATAACACATTCCGAAACTTCTTTTATCTGCTTTACATGCTTCCCAGAAAATATAAAATATTCTATTGGCCTCTCTAAAATCAGGATGACCAACATCTATTTTAGTCCATTGTAAATACATGTAGTGGGTTCCGGTAATGTATGTAGGTTTTCCATTATTCATAAACCAGAATCCTTGCTCTCTATAATCAAATTCTTTTTCAATATAATCAACCCATTGAGACTTAAAGTTATTAGGAGTTTCATGCCACTGAAAGATAGATTTTATTTTACTTAATTCTTTAGGTAAAACCGAAGGCTCCCAATATTGCTTTTTCTTTTCTTTTGATCTCGCGTAAATATCACCCGGTGCTTTAGGTAAAGCAATTTTTAAACCGTTAATATCTATAATACTTTCTATCTGTCCTGTTTTAGAAATAACAACTATATCATATTTATCGTTATAACCATACAGCCAGCTTTTTGCTCTGTTTTTATTAGACAAAACAGCTTTAGGTATAATACCTTTTATTTCTGTATATAAATTATTTAGACCTTGATTCTGCAAATCCTTTTAATGTATTAGTTTTTTTATCAGCAACTTCTCCATTTAATAAAGCTCTTTCGCTTTCTATTCTGTTTAATATTTCAAAGGCATCAAATATTGCTAATTTTTTTGTAGCAGCGGCATTTTTTAATCTATCTGCGGCTAACTCATCATCTTTATCATATTTTATAATATCTTCTTTTGCAACTTTAATTAACTGTTTTACAGCTTTTTTACCGGCCTCTATTATTTGTAATTTAATTTCTTTACTCTCCATTTTCTTCATGTAATTTTTTTATTTCTTTTAAAGCCTTATCGTGACCAGGCATGTGTTTTAAGATTTGCAAAACCCCTAAAACTAAATCTCTTGTTTTTTTCTCTTCTAATATTAAAGTTTGCAAATTAGTAGTTAAGGCTTCTACTTTTGCTTTTAATATTCCAATGTTTTTTTGTACTCCCATAATTAATTTGATTTATATTTATAAAATATTACGAAAACATTTCTGCCTTCTTTCCATGATTTATTTGGATACTTACTGTGAAAATAGTTTGCAGGATAAGAAATTAATCTGTTTTGTTCGTATCCAGCCACCGAAACTAATCTCCATTTATCTAACTCATTAGCATCTACCCTGATCATTCTGTCATACTCTTCATTATCTACAGAGTCAGGTAATGATGTTCCGTAAATAATATGCTCCCAAAAAGCGGTTCCGTGTAATTCTTCTAATTCTCGGGGAGACATATATAATACTGCCGCTCTATCCGGTTTTTCTCCCTTAATATTTAAATCAGAATGTATTCTCCATTCTGTATCTTTATTGGGTGTTGAGGTTCTAAAAAAACTCAAAATATTTTCAACAGGCCGACCTTCTATTAAACCCAGTTTACTTATCATATAATTAGTAAATGCTTGCGGAGAGTCTTGGGTGTAAAAATTTTTTTCTCCAACCGTATGTTTTAAAAATTCTCCTTTATCCAAATAATCTGTTGCTATTTTAAATAAATCTTTGTCTACAAAATTATCTATAATATGGATCATAATATCATAGTTATATTGTTAGTAAACATTCTATATAATTTTTCTCCCTCTACATTAAACTCATATTCACTGTCTGGTGTAAAAGATATTTTATCACCTTCCTTAACCCCTAAATCTTTTAACTCTTTATTTATATATCTAACCGTTCCTATTAAAGGCTCTTCATTTCCACCTTTGTATATATACGATTTTTCTAATTCAATAGGTTTTATAAAGCAATATTTGCTATGAGCATTCCATTCTCCATTTTGTTTGTATAAAAAAAACTGATCTGAATCTATTAAAAATAAATTATCTTTTAAAAAGCTTCTACCGCTTTTTTCCCTTCCATACATATCGTAATAAAACTTAAATACATTATGGTGAACCAATAATATATCTCCTATTTTAACTTCTCCTTTATAATCTATAGGAAGAGATATTACTTCGGCAAACCTATTAGAGGTTTTGTGGTCTTCTTGAGATGTGCTTGTTATAAAGTCTATCCCATTAATATTTTTAGTATTATCGTACCTCCTGTTATTAATAGGAGTAACTATAAAATTATAAGGGGACTGCATTAAAAATTTATATTGTATTCTAATGAAATAGGAAGGGTAGATAAAAACTCTTTCCACATATAAACTTCATTTTCTTTTTGAATCCAGATTTTGTAAGACCCTTCAACCGCTTGAATTAAGTGAATAGTGTGACTTCCCCCTAAAACGTCTTGCCCTACAATATAGTGCATAGCTCCAGACTTGTAGTCTGCGCCAATTGATATTTTTCGAATGTCCATTTCATTTTTATTTAATTGTAATTAATTTTATGGTGCCTTTTTTTGTAAAGTTATATATACATTCCCCTGAAAAGGAACGTTAGTCCCTCCCGCACCTGCGTTATTTAACGTGAGAAACAGCGCGTCACCCGCTCCATACTCAAGGATAGTTGCAGGAGAAGAAGCAAGGGTTGCTGAACAACAATTTGTTAAAGATGGGTCCGCCTCTATAAACTCACAGGTAGCTACTACAGGAAGTGTTCCTATTTCTTCATCCGGTGGACATATTTGAGTCTTCCAAAGCTGGAATACAAAGGTGGTGTTTACATTTGTAACAAACTGAAACTGTACCTTACATATTTGCCATATTTCGCTATATAAAGAACAGTCCCCTCCTCCTGGGTTTCCGTATATTGTCCCCGCCAGTAAGTTTGAATGACTAACGGTAAACCCTCCTGCCGATGGAGCTAACCCTCCTAAATCGGTATTTAAAAGACCCATAGAGTACGATCCACCTAAAGCATTGGGAAGCGTGTAATGGTTTGATCCGGTAGGAGTCCATTTAGTGTTATAAAAAGGAACCTTAACTACTTGTTCGGGCGCTGTAGCTGTTCCTCCCGCAGGAGTTTGCCATGTACCATCTCCTCTCAAAAAAGTAGAGGCCGTCCCTCCTGTCGGCACATACCCTACATTAGATGTTCCTGCGTACGCAAATACATTAGCTGTTACAGATCCTGATGCGGCCGCATTAACAGTTATAGCGTTTCCTGTAGAAAGAGCCCCATCGTTAGTACTAAGATCGGTTACCCCACCACCTGCGGCTGGAGTTTGCCAAGTTCCATCTCCTCTTAAGAAAGTAGTTGCACTACCCCCTGTTGGAACAAATCCTACATTAGTTGTCCCTCCGTAAGCATGAGGTTCTACTACCACCGCTCCTACGGTAGGGTTTATAGTTAAAGAAGTTCCTGTTGATGTAGAAGGAGCTGCTGCGGTTACAGAAGACACTGCTCCTGTTGCTGCTACCCATTCTATTGCGGTAGCCCCAGCGTTTAAACCTAAAACTTGTCCTGCGGCTCCTGTATTTCCTAACGCGTCTTGTATAAGCGTTGGAATTACGGTAGGGGCTGTAAGGTTAATTCCTGCCCCTGACAATATAATACTGGTAGTAGCACTATTACCAACACTTAAAGTATCTTGTAAATTACAACACGTCCCGGTAACCCAAGCCAACCCTGTTCCTGTTGAAGTAAGTATCTGTCCGGCCGCTCCATTAGATCCTGATGTATCTGTAATTTGACCTGGCCTTATAAATCCAGATATTGTTATATTAGCATTTGCTCCTCCTGCTGTGTTTCCAAAATCTAATACTGATTGTAAATCTTGAGACCCTGCGCTGGCTGCGGCCCACTGTACTCCAGTAGCTGTAGATGTTAAAACCTGTCCAGCTGTACCTGTAGACGCTCCGTCATATAAACTTCCTGTTAACGCAATACCGGCTGTAGTACTAAGATTTCCAGCGGCACTAAAAACGTTGTTGCCTGACCAAGTATTAGTACCCGCTGAAGTTATAGAAACGTTAGTGTCGAAAGTCCAGAGTCCAGTACCTGTTAAAGTTACGTTTTGACCAGTAGATGTGCTTCCCGCACTAATAGTACTTTGCAGCCCACAGCAAGAAGCTGGGGGTAATGTGCTTGACCATTCTATTCCTCCAGCTGGGCCTTGAGAGGTTAAAAATTGTCCATTAGTTCCAGTAGATCCCGTGCTATCTTCTATTTGCCCTGTAACACCGAAAACCACGTCACTGTTATTCATGTCAACAACGGTATTATTAAAATTAGTAATACCACCAATATTTACTACAGCAGGACTGTTAACATATAACCCTCCTCCCGCATTAAATATAGTAAAAGCAGCCCCATCTACACTTGCTTTAATAGTAGTGGTATCGTTTATAGCTAAAGTATCTTGCCAGCTACAACATGATGTAGTAGGAGAATTAATCCACTGAATACCTGTCCCTGTAGATGATAAGATTTGACCAGCTACACCGGTTGTTGCTTGAGCAGTAATAGTAGTAGGATAAACTGTTCCGACTACTGTAATATCTCCTGTTAGGTTAATATTTTGTGTAGCTGTATTTCCGGTATCTAAAACAGACTGTAATCCCTGAAGAACACCAGCGCCTCCTATTAATGAGCTAACTAAAAATGTAACGGTTTCGTTATTATTACTAACGTCAGTAGCAATTAAAAGGTCGTCCATTGCAGGGACAACCGTAGGATAAGCTTGAGTGTTTTCAATTTTTGCCATGTCTATAAATTAAATCCTGTTAATACTCTATATCTAAAAGTAACTGTTATCGCTCCGTTTCCAAGTGTAGGTCCGTCACCCGGATCAAATGTAAAAACAATAGGCTCGTTTACCATGGGGCTCATACTACCCCCATAAGTATTATCTCCAGTATTATCTCTACTCCCATAAACAGCATTCAATGGATATCCTGGTTGGGCATTATTTACATTGTCTTGATCAAGAGCATATATGTCAGTCTGCCCGTGTGTAGCAGAAAGAGGTGTTCTTATCCACGCTTGATTAGCACAATTAAATTGCACCGGTGGTACTGCGGTTTGAGTAATTGTCATAGCGACCAGTTGACCTATCTCCGGCATAACTATTACTCCCGGTCCTTGAGCGGGTATTAAAATAATAGGTGTCGCTTCCGCAGCAAGTATTTCAGAAGCCAACAAGGTTCTGCTAAAAGTTTTCCATCCAAAAAAACCGAATAAATCTCCAACTAAACAAGTTTTAGTTGCATTGTTATCACTAACATCTGTTAAAACTACATAATCATTAGATTGTGGTTTAACTAAAGGATACGCGACTTTATTCTCAATTTTTGCCATTTACTTTTTTTCTTGTTCTTTTTCTTTTTCTTTTATCTCTCCTGTCTCCAGATTAATTACCGCATCCTTACCGTATTTCGTCATCAGGTCTTTTTCTAATAAAGCAAACTCTGATTTTAACTCTTCTACTCTTAAGCACGCTCCATGCTTTTGTAAGGCTAAATCTCCTAATTGCGTTTTAAGTTTGTTAAACTCTGCGTTTAGACTCTGTAAGGCCTCCAATTCTTTTGTTTCAATTTTTTTCATTTTTAATAAATTTAGATTATAATTAATTTTTACAAAGATAATAAAAGTTATGGAATGTATTTTACTTTCCTTGACCTCTATATTTTTTAAGATAGTTCTTGCTGGACTTTAAATTACTACTCTTTGATTTAGAGTGAACCCCAGGTCTTTTTTTCTGTCTATTTCCTCGAAATATAAATGTGGGTGATTTAGCCATTACTTTTTTATTTTTTCAAACGACCTTCCTCCAAAGTAAGCTCCAATTACAGTTATTAAAACTATTTCTAATAAAGACGTCCATTTTTCTTCCACTACAAACTTAATAGATCCAGCGTCAATAAATATCATTAAGACAGTGCATACAACTAAAAATATTAACACCATAGGTCTAACATTTTTACTTAACCAGGAATCGCTGGTCATATCGTGCCTCCATCTTTCTGTTACATTTTTTTGAATCTCAGCCTCCGCCTCAATTATAACCTTTTCCATTTCCATTTCAAAAGCAGCCTTTTCATCTTTAGTATGAATAAACTTATCAGCAATTCCTGCTACTTTACCAGCTATATCTAAAGCTCCTTCTCCTAATATTTTATTTAATATACTCATGATTTCTTTCTTATGTATTCTAATATAATGTCTATTTTCTTTTTTACTTCTTCCATGTCTGCTGCATTTTTTTCATGGTATTTTGAAAACTGTCCTTTTACTTCGTATATACTAAAAACAAAAAATTTATACAAAGCATATAAAGCGCCTAATAATAATATTAATGGCAAACCGTATCCGTCTATTAATTTTAAAATATCTTCCATTAGTATTTTCCTCTTCTATTTTTAGGACTTGACTTTGTAGAACCTCCTTTTCCTGCCCATAGTTTTTTGCACGACCAGTATCGAGCTGTTAGTTTTGATTTAGCCGTACCACATTTATGTCTTGCTTTAAAAGATTTTCTGGCAGCGGAAGAATAATTATGACCATATCCTTTAGCTCCGAAGTGAATTAACTTTTCTTTACCCCCCTCACACGCTTTAACCATCTTCTTTTTACCTGGACGGTCAGAAGCTACAACTCGGTTACATTTCATTCTGCTTTTTTCGGCCATTACTTTTTCTTTTTAGCTTTAGGCTTTATAAACTTTATCATCTTGTCTATTCTCACAGCTTGACTTTTGTGCATAGCTGAAGCTTTTTTTAATTCTGAAGCTATTTTTTTTAATTTGTTTTTATCTATCATTTTTTACTACAACATTCTTTTTTAGTTTCTTTGTCTGTATCACACTTTTCTGCAACTTTAGTAGAAGCACAAGCTGAACAAAATAATAATATTACTAATAAAATTCTAATCATTTTTTCTTAGGTAGTGATTTAATTTTTCCATTTTCTGTTCTTGCGTATCGGTGAGTTTTAGTTTCTTTACTGGGTATTAATGTGCCACAGTATTTTCCTTTACCATACTCCCAACATACTTTTTTTCCTGTTCTTCCTTTTTTTGCCATATCAATATAACCAAATTGCGTCAGGCTTATCAGAATCGTTGTCCACATGTATGAAGGATTTTGCGATCCCCAACCTTGTAAACCCGACATTAATCAAAGCTCTAACTATTAAACTTCTTTTAGATGAACTTGTGCATGAAATATCCGCAGCACACCCTTTTAGATGCGAACTATTTTTAGAGGCCTTGTATCCTCTTTTTAATAAATCTTTATTGTAAGCTTCTGTACGAAATCCTGATGTTATTTTGAAAGGAGTCCCCGACTCTTCTCTTGCAAAGTCTAAAAGCTCTAAAAAGTCATGCCTCATGTTTTTACCAGAACCTGGCTCATCTGGCGAATCAAATTCTTTGTAGGTAAAATATTTCATGATTACTTTGTTTTCTTTATAAACTTATATATTGTAAATGCTATTGCTAACGAAAGGGAAACAAACTGAAGTATTTCATTAGCCTGCATTAAAGTTAATCCTAAAGCTCCCCCGTTGGCAGCTACTACTTCTACTGTGTCTTTCATTTCAGTTCTCATTTTTTAAAGGATAAGTGGACGTTTGTACAAATTCTATTTTCCTTTTGTATGTTGATGTTTGATACCAATTCATAAATGCAAATATAATAAATTATTTCATTGATCCCATAGCCCAAGGCTTAGTAGCCTTAGTAGCCTCTCTAACCCCTTCACTTTTTTTATGAAGCTCGCTGTGGGCTTTACCCGCTCTTTTAGCTAAGTTCATAACGGTCTTGACTGGAGAAGGAGGGGATCCTGCTTTTACTAACCTCTTTTTTTCACTGTCAGTTAGGGCTCTTACTTGGGCTCCTTTATTATTGCTACGCTTTTCGTTTTTTTTCTGGTTCCGATGTTTTTTGTCGGTTTTATTTTTATTATTTGTAGGCATAATTATTTTATTATTCTTCTACCCATCCATTTACAGGATCAGCAATAATATCAAGCATTTCTTGATTAGTATAATGATCTTCTTTTTCTGCTATTGAAGGTATTTTATTTGCTGGAAATCCTATAATAAAAAGTGTTTGATTATTATTTTTTCTAACTGTTAAAGCTGAATCCTCTGTAACCTCATTATAGTTTACATCATTTAAAAGCGATATGTCTAATGTGGAAAATAACATTATGGAACATCTGTTTCAATATCAGAACTTGTCTGATTGTCCATTGTTAAATTTATAGACCCGGCCGCATCTGTAATAGTAGGATAGGAAGCTGTTCCTGTAGGATCTCCCATTCTCCACCAGTGCTGTAAATTACCGGCAGCGCTTACAGTGCTTAAGTCTATTCCGCTTCCTCCATTATATATTTCCAAACAATCCGCGTTTGACAAATATTTATTCCATATTGCAAGCTCATCCACATTTCCCTCAAACCCATAACTCCCTGAGTTTCTACCTACATAAGTAAATCCGGTAGTATCAAACGTTGTTGTTATGGATTGGTTTTTATTATTAAATGTACTCCCATTTAAAACATACCCTACATTTAAACTTGCCGAAGCTCTATTTACTCTATATACAACATGAGCCCAAGTGCCAGCCGCTACTCCCCAAGTAAACCCGTCCGACCAAGGTCCTGCAAACTGTAGGTTTCCACTATTATTTATGTATAACTGTGTTTGTTGTGATCCCCCTGCTCCAAACGACCATATCCTTTGATTACCTATTCCGCTCGCAGTGTCTGCTTTTACCCAAAACGAAACACTCCAATCTCCTGTACCCCCAGCTCCTAACAAAGGGGATACGGTTAAGTTTTGAAGACCTTGGTCTACTCCGTTAAAATGTACTGAATAAAGATTGCTGAACGGTGGTGCTGATCCTGGAGGAGTCTTAACAAAGTTGTTAGCATTAGCGTTTCCTAAACCAAGTCCCATATTACCACATTGCTACAATATCAGAAGCAGTAGTAGTATCATCCACTCTTCTTACTTGAATCGGTAATAAGCCTGCGTTTCCAACGTTTTTATAAGTAATCTCTGCATTAGCTGGAGCAGCTGCCGCTGTAGTATTTCCATTAAGCTCTGCCATCTGAACCGTTACATCTCCTGCTGTTCCTATATATAAAGTACAACCGATAGTTGCTTTAGTGTATATTGTTATAGCATCTGTAGCTCCTCCTGCTACCGCTTTATTTACGGTAATCTGAGTATCGCTATCTACGCTTACTACAAAGTAACATTCCGGTGTTGCTGCTGAAGGATTATATACAATCGCTCCTATAGGAATATTCATTTCAGTAAATTTAGTGTTAGTCCCTGTTAAAACAGACCCCGCATTTGCGGCTACCTGAAATGATGTTACTCCATCTGTTGCTGCTACCGTAGTGCTAATTAAGTTAATAGCCGTGTTAGGATCTGGAATTGGTACGTTTGCATCAGGAATAACCGCCAATGCCTCTCTTGCTTGTAATTTTTGATATGCCATTTCTTTTTATTTTTATTTATCGTAAGGAAACATTCTATTTAACGTATCTTTTCTTTTTCCGCAACCACAGTCTTTACCTGTTTTTTTAGCTACAGTGTCTACAACTTTTTTGATTCCCGTCATTTTAGTAAACTTTTCAACCGTGTCTCCAAATCCTCTGGATTTTCTTGTGGCTGGTAAGTCTTCTACTTTAGTTCTTTTCATTAGTTATTTTTTACAAGTGCATAGTTTATTAGGACATGTTTCTACAGTAAACATAACTTTAGAAATCATCCAGTTCCAATTACACTGAAATTTACACCATAAGTTAGAGATTGACTCTCCTAACCAAATTAATAATTTGCCCATAATTTTTTATTTTTTTGTACTACACCCAAAATTCTTTGCGTAATTAGCCATCTTGACTACGCTTTCAGAATACTTATCAGTCTTCTTCATAACAGCAGTTGCCGCGCTACACGCATCTTTAAATCCGTTATTCTTGGCCCATTTAGTAAATTTGCCTTCATTGGATTTTTTAATTTCAGGGAAAGCACCCTTTTTAGTTCTTCCTTTTTTTGCCATGATTATTTTCTAATCGCGCCTCCGATCTTTTTCTTTACGTTGTTAATACACTCGTAAGACATATTGTGATCTCCACCATACGCATGACCGTAATCTTTTTTAGACATTGCTTTAGACTCATCTCTACGAGATTTCATAGATTGCTTATGCTTGCCTTTGTGCTTCATTCCTAAAGACTCATCAAGTCTTGAATTGTAACCTTGCTTTTTCATAATTTATAATTTTTTAATATTTTACAAAGATAGTTATTTTTTTTATTTACTTCCAAGTGGTATCCCATCTCTTAATACCTGTGGTTGCTTGCATTCTTTTTTTACGATTAGACCTTTTAAGAGCTCTTCTTTTTTGTCTATCCATTTTGGTTTTAGATCTTTTTACTCTCTTACGGCTTCTTTCCTCATTTTTAATTTTCTTAGTTACCGCATCTCCTTCTCTTTTAATAAGCTTTTTATCAGCCTTAATATTTTTATCTAAGGCTTTTTTACGAATCTTATCTTTTCTGTCTTTTAAATCTTTTATTTTTTTGTCTCTAACTTCTTTAGTTAGTTCTTTATTGTCTTTTAAAGCGGTAATCTTAGCATTTATCTTATCAAACTTCCCTTGCTTCTTTTCTGTTCTTTTCTTTTCTTTTTCTTTAGCTTTTTTATTTTTATTTGCCGTCTTTCCTTCTATATCATACTTCTTCAATAGCCTTTTCTTTTCTATCTTCTCTAATCTTTCTTTATTTTTTGTTTCAGCTTTTTTCTCTTTCGCTGCTCTTTTAGTATCAATAGCTTTTTTCTCTCTTTCCTTTTTTTCTTTTTTAAGAGTAGCTGGAGACTTAATAGTGGTTTTCTTTTTTACTGTAGGCCCACCAAATGGTTTTCTATATTTCTTTTTAGGATCTGGCATAATTAAGGTTTTATTTTTAATGTAGGGGTTTTAGATAAAGGAGTAGATAGATTTCTCATTTTTTTAGAAAGCGTATTATATTTCTTAGTATTTTTAGCGTCCTTTTTTTGAACACGGCTTAACTTTCGATTGGTTCTTTTTTTAACTCTCTCTATTTTCTTATATTCCTTCGTGTCCTTTAATTTGGTATTCCCACTATACTTTCCTTTCTCAGTTTTAGTTATAGCTTTTTCCATTAGTTTATTAACCTTATCTTGAGCTTTTCCGCTTATTTTTTGCGAGCGCTTAGTGTAACGAGCTTCTTTCTTTTTATATTTTTCTAATTTCTTTTTATCGTCTGGCATAATTAATCAAATTTTGATGGTGAAAGTGGGTTAGCTAAATCTCTAAGTCTCGTACCTTTAGGTCCTTTTTTTGTTGTTTTTTTACGCGTCATTCTTCTTTTACTCTTCCTCCCTTCGCTCTCACGATAAATACTTCCGTCAGGATTTCTTAACGCAGGATTTTTTGGCTTCCTTTTTGGATCTCCAGATTTAGGCTTATTAACATTAGGATTTTTTCTGTCATACTCCTTCATTTTCTCCCTTATTGTTTTCTTTTTTGTCTCTGTCCTTGGAGCTTCTTTCTTTTTTGTAGCTTCTAATTTTTTCTTTAAGGCATTTTTTCTATCCTGTTGAGCCGTAGGGTTGGCATTAATTTTTTTCTGGATTCTTTTCTTTTTCTTTTCTTGAATCTTTGTTCTTAGTTTTTTAAGAGGGGCTCTTTTTTTACCTTCAAGTTTTTTTAACCTGTCTTCGGTCTTAGTTCTTTTTTTAACTAATTTATTAAGTTTTTCTCTGTCGGTTTTTTTTGCCATGATTTTATAATTTATCTTTGTTAATAGCGTCTTTATATCTTCTTGTTACGGTTTTCTCTCCTCTGTTATAATGAGTTGTTTTAATCTTAAACTTTCCTTTCTTAGGTCCAAATCTAACTTTACGTTGTGTACGCTTTGTCATTTGATTTCCATCATCAAACACAATTTTTTCTCTACGCATCTTTTCCTTACCCGCCTTATCTGTCTTAGACTTAAATCTTTTTTCCCATAACTTCTTGTCTCCATAAGGGATGTCAGCAGGCTTATGACCTAAATAACCTTCGTTATATTGGCTAACTCTTTCTTTAGTAGTAGTACCTCTTCTGGTTTTCTTAACTACTTTTTTAGACTTAGCGTCTTTAACGTAATTCTTTTTAACGGTTCTCTTTTTCTTTTTCTTATCGTCTGACATAATTTTAATACCTTTGTGACTGCAAAGATACAAATTTAATTTAATGTCAAATATAATAAGAAAGAACTACGATAGAGTTCAACCCTCACACGACTACATGAAGTATTGGAGGGTGATAAGGTATTGGGCTAAAGCCAAATACAAAGTCGGAACTCCCGATATAGATATGCTATTTTTCCTTTATAGCGAACAAATATTTAATAAAACTAAATTTAAAGAGTTTGAAGAATGTATGTCTTGGGACGAGCCTCGATTCTATAGGCTTCTAAATCAAGGGTATATACATGTGTGGAGAAAAAGAAAGGGTAAAGAAACAACTCTTTATGAATTATCTTATAAAGGCAAACGTATGATTAACACTATATATAAGAAGTTAAATGGAGAAGAAATAGGAGAAAGCCCTGAATATAATCCTTTATTTAGACACGATGCTTCTTATATGGATAAGGTTTATCGTAATATGATTATAGAGATGAATAAGTTTATACGACAACAACGACATCGCGCTCAGTAATAATCGTATAAGGATTATCCTCTATTAACATTTGATGACCTGCCGCTCCATCATAATATATAATATCATCTATATTAATTACTGATACATCAGTACCTGGTTTTATTACTTGTCCCTTTTTATATCTAAAGTTGTTAGCATCTTCGTTAGACAATAATAATCCTGATTCTGTTTTTAATTCTTCTTTAATTGTTTTGATTACAATGTATTTACCTATTGGCTTCATATCTTTTTAATTTAAATCTTAATATATTGTTGGGTGGATATAAATACTGTAATACTTTTAATCTATGATTTCCTTGTATTACTCTATATTGTAAATCTTTTTTCTCCACCTCAATTAGCTCTTTTAATCCTTCTTTATCTATATCATGTAATAATCTTGTCCAGTCGTACGCTCTATCTTTCTTTATTAAGTCTGAAAAAGAGAAGTTATCATAATCGCCTTTTACCTCGTTAATATTAAGATAAGCAATAACCCACTGCTTCTTATAATATTTTTTTGTCATAACGATTCATGTTCTCTATAAGCTTCTTATTAGGATCTTCTCTTTTAAAAAATAAAGATAATATCCACCTAAGCATCAGTATGGATTCTTGCGTGAGTAACTATAGCGTTTGTAGTGAGTATGGTTGTTGCTACACTAATAGCGTTAGATAATGCTTGAGTAGTTACTCTTGCTGGATCTACTACCCCCATCTTAAACATGTCCCCGTACTTACCATTAACAACATTGTATCCGTAATTTGCTTTAGGCTCTTTTTCATATATGTCTTCTTTCTCCAATCCTGCGTTTTTTAAAATTTGACGAAGAGGAGCTTCTAAAGCTTCTTTTAATATTTTATGAGAAGTCTTTTTACCTTTATAAGTTTGAGCTATATTATATAATAATAATCCTCCCCCTGGCACAATGCCTTCTTGTAAGGCGCTGCGCACAGCGCATACCGAGTCATCGACTCGGTCAAATTTTTCTTTTTGTTCTATATCAGAAGTGGCTCCTACATATATACATCCTATTCCTCCGACTAAACTGGCGATCCTTTCATTAATAAAGTCTTTCTCATGTTTAGCTGTTAATCTTTGTTGTTGTTCTCTCAGCTCTTCTACTCTTGCTATAGTTTCATTACTAATGTCTCCGTCTTTAATTATTATAGTAGAATCTTTACCTACTATTATTTTATCTGCATGGCCTAAATCCTCTGGTCTAATTAGAGATAAATCATCTCCAGTTTTTTCAGAAAAGTATTTCGCTCCCACAGCAAAAGCAATATCTTGCATTAATTCATGAGTCTTATATCCAAATGAAGGTGGTTGTATATTACAAAACTTTAATCCATTACGCTGAACGTTAGCCGCCATAGTATTAATAACATTTTGAGAACAGTCTCCAATAATTAATAATTTTTCTCCTGCATTAATAATTGGCTTAAGAACATTCTCAATTTGAAGTATATTATTAATCTCAGTATCACATATAAGAATCTTTACATTATCATATATACACTCATCTTTCCTTTGATCGTTAATAAACATTGGAGATGTCCAGCCTCTATCAACCTTTATACCATTGGTAACCTCAGCATAAGTCTCATCGGTTTGAGATCTCTCAACTGTTACTATACCATCACGACCCACTTCTTTATAAGACCTTGCTATAATATCACCAATCTCTTTATCGTTGTTAGCAGATATGGCCGCAATATCTTTTAACATATCCTCAGTAACCTCAACGGCCTGTGTCTTTATTTTATTATCTATTATTTCTCCCTGAGCCCTAAGGTCTCTAATTACCTGAATTATATTCTCACCTTTCTCTATATATTTTTGACCAGCCTTAACTAAAGCTTCCGTCAAAACAATTGCAGTAGTTGTTCCGTCTCCAGCCGTGTTAGCTGTTTTCTCTGATGCTTGTTTCATCATTCTAACCGCAAGGTTCTCTATTGGGT
>Ga0163180_10000333_pt1 | contig 27429 bp, 28 predicted proteins | sample AtlANTMetagenome_2_FD_109647 | JGI IMG/M metagenome (GOLD analysis project Ga0163180, IMG submission 109647) | Marine eukaryotic phytoplankton communities from the Atlantic Ocean - Atlantic ANT 4 Metagenome | ecosystem: Environmental > Aquatic > Marine > Oceanic | place: North Atlantic Ocean...
AGTATCTAAGCCATTTCTAGGGTAACATAATGTATATTATACGAAGTCGGGACCCAGTATCGTGCATAAAGGATGCATACCCCATCCACGGTCTGAGCTGGGTCGAAAAATCGGACCCCCCCCTCGAAAACAGACGGGGGCGGGACGTGGACGTGGTCCTTACGCACCAAATCGCATTATCCGTATATTCTGAAAAATTCTAAATCTTGGAGAGCCGTATATGAGTTCTAATGGAGTAGTACCTAATTCAGAGCATACCGAGGTGCTCGAGCATTTACGTGGCCGTCGAAAGTTTCACATGGTTGGCAGTCCAATGCGGGTCATTATGGATCGGGCGATTGCATCAATTGATTCTCTGTTAAGCGAGCGGTGTTTCTGCGAAGATACAGAGGTGATTTTTGATACTGAGCTGGGGCTGTCTTCTTTTGACGCTGTAGGGGTCCAGGCGTGGTTATCTGATCAAGGCGTAAAGCTGACTCCCAAGCAGAAACGCACCTTAAATCTCGAGGAGTAATGCGGACAGGGGTTGCGGACACCTTTGCGGACACCCTGTCCTAGCCGACAGTCCAGTGTTTTTGCGGTATTCTAGCGTTTGTCTTGACAGGTTGCGGACACCTTTGCGGACAGGGGTTCCGGACAATAGTAAGAATACTAGTTAAAAAAAGAATTATATCTAAACAAAGCGAGGTTTCGTTCCATGAAGTGGTTGGGTGCTGGTCTGGTTGTGTGTTCGTTAGTGGTGTTGGTTTGTGGTTCAGCCCGGAGGAGTCCCACACGGCGTCCCCCACACAGACCACGTTGGTGGGATTAAGATGTATTTGACGGTTCTGGGTTGAGTGGTACACCTTTAAGGACCTTTTGCTTAGGAGTAGATATGCCCAACGTTGGTGGAAGAGAGTATCCGTACACGCCAGCCGGGATGGCGGCAGCGAAACAAGCTCGAGCTAAGCTTGGTGCCCAGGTGACTGATGCGGAGCGACGGCGATCAGCTAAACGGAAAAAATTACGAGATAGGTTGGGCATGAAGTTACGGCCCACTTCAGCGAGTCGTACTCAGTTTGGCGATTTTAGCGTTTAATGAAGCTGACGACTGCAAAACGCAATCGTATGCGTTCAAGCTCGTTTGCGTTGCCAGAGCAGAGAGCGTATCCGATCAACGATAAAGCTCACGCTCGGAACGCATTGGCCCGGCTACACAACGCGACACCAGCTGAGCAGAAAAGGATTAAGGCTGCGATCGACAAACGATACCCTGGGCTACGCAAGAAATAATGCCACACAGACCGTTCCATCGAGGGTTCGATTCTACTATTCCGTTACCAGACGACTACCGCCGTCGTTTACTGGCTATGCAGAATGGTGAGGATCAACAGACGCCACTCCAGACGCCTGGCTCACTTCTTTCTCAGGCACCCACCCCACCACCAGCTCGTCCAGTACGCGGATATCCGGAGCCACCACCGCCGACAGGGTTTGGACAGCCACCGATGTCGATATGGGAAGGAATGGATATTGCGGGCAAGCACACGTTAGGCAACGTGATGCAAGCAAACTTGACCGACCCACGGTTGCAACCAGAGCAATATCAGCAAGTTGCAGACAACACTTTGAATGTTACTGGCGATATTTCACCTGGCATTGGTGAAGTTCGAGCGTTTCAGCGAATACCTGGGTTAATGGATGAAGGCAAAGTGGGTAGTGCAATCTTTGAAGGCACTACGGGTCTGCTCGGGTTGGTGCCGTATGTTGGTGGTGTGTTACAAGCTGGTGCGCGAGGCGGTAGGACTGCGCTGCGTAACTTGATGATTTCTCGAGCTGAGAGCGCGCTCGACCAATTACCAAAACGTACTAGAACGGAAACCGCTGCCCATCGTCGGCTAGAGCGTCATACAGCTTCGCCTGAAGCCGAAACTAGACGCGATCGTGCGATTGCTCGAGGGCAGACACCCGAAGAAGCTGAACTGCTGGCAAACTCGGCATCAGATGTTCGTGCTAACGTGCAACGTTTTTATTCGTTGTTGCCTACACCTAGAGCGTTTGCAGAAGCGGCTATTCGAGGCTCTGCTGCCCGTGGCTGGTATAAAGGCAGTGGACAAACGATACGACAGTTGTTTGGTGAGGTAGACGCTCCACGCGCTACAGCGTTAATCGCAGCTCAAAGCCCGAACAAATCTGTTGAGGAAAACTTGCGGTATTCGTTAGCGACATGGCGCAATTGGGTTAATGCGGGCCGTCCCACAGATCCAGATGTGATTCGTCGATTGTCGCCCAGGGAAACCGTTGAATACATCGACAAAGGCAAACGCAAAACGAAACAAGTACCGACCGCTGACGCGATTATCCAGAGTCCACTCCAAGCCGATTACGAAAACACGATCCGGGCGCTGATCGCTACCGACGAAGTGTTAGCGAAAGGCGATCCACACCTACTTAGTGGCCCCAAGGTCGGTCCATTTTATGCGAACTTGCTAGGAGCTGTGTTGCCCGTAACAAACGACACGCACATGGCTCGAGGCTATGGAACTAAACCTAGCGGTGTGGGCAGTGTGGCCCGGACACTGGCGCAAAACGCGATGATCGGGAACGCTGCTATTGAGTTTGAGCGAATTACAGGTGTGCCCGTAGATCGACGCGAAATCCAAGAAATGGCTTGGGCGTACATTCGTGGGCTGACAAACGCTGCGGGCAAAGACGGTAAAGCGCTTGATGTTTTAGAGCTGTCGCTCGTAGATCCCGATTTTAGAGTGCACAAGGCTCGACCCATTCAAGGTGGAAGATCAGTTGAACGTGGAGCACATTTAACACTGCACGATGAGATTGCGGATGCGGTGCCGATGGGTGAACTGTTAGCGCAACCACAATACGCGGATGTAATTGCTGAAATTGGGCTACCTACCCCGATCGCACACCCGCCAACGGGCGTACAAGATCTTTCACCGTTTGCTGCTAATCCCAATGCTTTGCGGGATATCGCAGAACGTATTGACTTGGTTAAAGCTGGTAATCCGTTGTATAGCCTTGCGCCATTCTTGGCGGGTGGCGTAGCGGCTCAATACATGATGCCTAGACAAGAACAAGGCCCGTTTCCTGACGGTTATCGATAAAACATATGCCCCATAACCCTTGGCACCCAGCAGGGCTGTTAGGCCCAGATCCTCTTCCGAGTAGACGCAACAGAGACTACGCTCAATTACAAGGAATCTTGATGGCCCAGCCCGACGCAACGCGGGTCGGTCCAGAGTTTCCCGTAGCTACGCACCGAAGGGGCGTCGATGGTGTGACGCGCCCAATCCGGTTACCCGAACGTGTCCCGGGTGAGGCGGCGATCGGCCCAGCTCCTGGTTTGTTGTCGCGGATCGGCGCTCAAGTACAAGCGATGCCTCGCCGGATGACTGAGTTTGGTGAAGGCGTCAAACACGGCCAAGGTCGATGGGCAATGCACGCAGCAGAGAATCTTCTACCAAATGAGCAATTTAGTCCATACGAACTCGCGGTTGTGGATTCGATGGCTGCAGCAGGGACACCAGACACTCCAGCCGGCAAGGTAGGACGGTTTGGTGGAGAGATGGCGGGTGAGTTTACGTTGGCGGGGGATGCTCAAGCGCTACAACGTGTGCCTGGATTGCTAGAAGAGGGCGAGTATGGTCAAGCGACTCTTGAGGGGTTAAGTGCTATTCCAGTAGCTGGTGCGTTAGTTGGGCCGTTAGCTGCTATGGGCCGCTTGAACCGCGTGGGGTTAGACGCGATGAGCACATCGCGTTTAACAGAGGCAATCAAAAACGCGCCTCAAGATCGTGCGTCGGGATCGCAATGGGCTGGGATGATACGGAAAACACCTGGAGGTGTGCCGTCAGGTGAGATGGAATGGACGGGTATTACGGGGTTGTTAGGCGATAACCCGGATCGAGTGTTTACTCGAGACGAGTTGCTGCAAATAATGGACGAGCGAGGAGTCAAGCTCAGAGAATCATGGTATGGACGCTCGGGCGCTTCAGATGGAGTTGATCTTTATAAAGAAAGAGAACTTGCTCAAATGGATCTTGACGAAGCGAGAGAATTAACTCTAGAGGCGCAAGAAGAGTTTGGCTTAGAAAGTCGTGAGTATGCCGAAGCTGCACTACATGAAGGTGAAGTTCGAGCAGCACTTGGAGTGATACGACAAAAAATTCATGCGAATCAAGACAGTCCCCGCGCACTTTATAGCAATTGGCGCATAGAGCGTAGCGACTACAACAAACCAACAAGGACTGTGTTTGGTCAAAGACCCCCCGAAAACTATCGGGAAGTTACCCTTCAGTTGGAAAGCCCAGGACAGAGTGCTCAAGCTGCTTCAAGGTTAGAGCAAGAGGATTTTTTGGCAAACGCTCTTCGCCGACATTGGGACATCAATGGTTATCCTGACAGAACTGAGATACAGGCTCACTGGGCTGAAGGAACAAGTTGGGACGATGTCGCTCGTTCTGCGCTTGCAGATCCCGCTTATCGTGAAGAAGCTTTTGACGCTTTAACAGATGCAGACCTGGAAAGATGGGATGAGCTGACTGATCGATCAGAGGGCTGGACACCTAGTGCTGAAGAAACGGCCAGAGGTGAGTATCAAAGTGTTCATTGGCCCGCTGACAAAAACGTGCTTGTGCATATGCGGATGTCAGATATTGAATACACAAATCCCGAAACAGGCAAACAAGAAAAAGTTTTGTTTCTCGAAGAGATCCAAAGCGATTGGCACCAAACAGGTCGCAAGAAAGGTTACCAAGAGCCTCGGACCCCAGACCCAGAAGAGGTCCAGAGAGCACAACAAAATTTAACTGACCTTTGGGATGAGAGATCCCTCGTCCAAGAGCGAATTGAAAAAGAAGTAATACCAGATCTTCTGTCAGATGCAGTAGACACAGCCACAATGGCTGACGGCTCTATAATTCGTAGGCAACCAGATGGAACGTGGGTAGTAACGTATGCCGCTACTGATGAAATGTCTGGTTACGTCTACGAGAGCGGTAGTGATCTTTACAGAGATATGATTGAAAACGCGCAAGACTTGATTGAAAATGTTGATGAGGAGGCGGCATCTTTCTTGGGTGAGGGCGCAGTAACGTGGTCGCACTCAAATGACGCTAACGCAATAGTTTTTGAAACAAATGCCTATGGGGTAAATGAGGATATGTTTACCCGGTTTCCGTATCGTCAAGGTCAAAGTCCAATGCTACCGCCTTCCAGCTGGACATTACCTCTCGGGGGTGCGCTTCGAAATAATCCGCTGATGGTCCGTTTGGCACAATTAAAACAAGGGGCTCGTAGCGGACAAGAATCTCTTCGTCGGGCCGAAGCAACCGTGAGTAATCCTGAACTTCCACCTCAAGGTCCATACGAAACAACTGGTGAGTGGACTGAACTTGCGTTGAGGCGAGCAATTCAAGAAGCAGTTGACGGTGGTTACGATCGCATAGCGTGGGCGCATGGGCGTCAAGCAGGTGAAGCTATGGGCGTTCGGGATTATGTAGATCAACTGCAATACGATACAAAAACAAATCGTCTGTACGGAACAGAAGCTGGCGAAGCTTTAGGTCTAAAAGTAGATGAGTTTGAAATTGATGGGATTGAAGTTTCGCCAGAAGATTTACCGTCAATCGTTGGGCAAGGAGTTGCGGAGCGGTTGTTGGATGCAGACCAAACTGGAGGAGTGAAGTGGCACATTGAAGATTTAGGTCACACAATTGATGGAGAACCGCATATTGTAGTCACAGGCCAACGTCCAGGCCAAGTTGATTCACGCAGTGTGCAAGATTGGACTCTTATGCGCGGTGGCGAGTACATTGGGACCAAAGAATTTACTAGCATGGCTGATGCTGAAGAATGGATAGAACAGCAGAAAGGTATGCGGTTCTTGAATGAAGGTGGTTTGCGCGTTGGTGGCGAAGGGATGATAGGGTATTATGGCAAAATCGTCCCAAGAATAGCTCAAAAATACGGCAGACAACTAGAGGGTATTGAAATTGAGAATGTTGATTTAGGGGTAGTGCCAACGACTAAAGGTCAGTGGTATATACGAGATACAGAAAGTGGCGGGGACGCATGGGGTCAACGTTTTGACACTCGAGCCGATGCAGATATTGCGTTAGACGATACCGCAATAGGACGAACGGGCCTTGGCGAAGACTTATCTGCGTTTGAGAAGTTGGAAGTTGCAAATTACGTTGGAGATAACGCAGTTTATGAACATACTCCTGGCTCTAGGACATCTGGGTTAATGAATTTGTCTTTTGCTATTACGCCTGAAATGCGAAGAATAGTGGGCCAAGGCGACCAGAGGTTGTGGGGAGCAGGGGCGTTAGGGTTGTTAGGTGCTAACGCAGCAGCTCAAAGACAGAACGATGAGCAGAACCAAGGCAACGGACTTTTGACACCGTCTAGACGCTAGTGGATTACGCCGAACAGCTAATTCTTATGCGGGAAGACCCAGTGCTTTTTGTTGAAGGCATTTTGGGAGCTGAGCCGGACAAATGGCAAGCCGAAGTAATGACAGCGGTTGCTGCTGGATCTCGAGGAGTCAGTATCCGTTCAGGACACGGCGTTGGAAAAACAAGTTGCTTGTCCTGGCTGGCACTTTGGTGGATTGCTACGCATTATCATGCTAAGGTGGTGGTTACAGCACCAACGTCAGCCCAGCTTCAAGACGCTCTTCTGCCAGAGACGAAAGCGTGGCTAAAACAAGCACCTCGAGAATATCGAGAGATGTTTAACGTGAAAGCCGACCGAATCGAATTGGCAGCGGATCCGGAACGCAATTTTATATCTGCAAAAACGTCCCGGGCAGAGCAGCCCGATGCACTCCAGGGCGTACACGCAGACCATGTATTGTTGATTTGTGATGAGGCGAGCGGTGTACCCGAACAAGTGTACGAAGCTGCGGGTGGATCGATGTCCGCTCACCACGCGACAATGGTGTTAGCTGGAAACCCTGTTCGCTCAAGCGGCTACTTTTACGACACGTTTCACAAAATGTCAGACCGCTGGGATACGTTTCATGTGTCATGTGAAGACACAAAAAGAGTATCTCAAGAGTATATCGAAGAATGCCAGGTTCGGTACGGCGAAGAGAGTAACGTTTACCGTGTTCGGGTTCTCGGAGAGTTTCCCAGAGGCGATGATGATACGGTTATCCCCCAAGAGCTAATAACAGAAGCAATCAATCGAGATGTTGAGCCAACACAGTTTGGTTCAGTTGTGTGGGGTGTTGACGTAGCGCGGTTCGGCTCAGATGCGTCAGCACTTTGTAAACGCAAAGGCAACGCTATTACGGAACCTGTCAGGCTCTGGCGCAACCTGGACACTATGCAATTAACGGGGGCAATTAAGGCAGAATACGATTCCACCGAAGAGCGCCCAACAGAAATTTTTGTTGATGTGATCGGGTTAGGAGCTGGAGTCGTTGATCGATTGCGCGAATTAGGCTTACCAGCTTTTGGAATCAATGTCTCTGAGTCGCCAGCAATGGGAACGCAGTACATGAACTTGAGATCAGAACTCTGGTACAAGGCCAAAGCGTGGCTTGAGGGCAGAGATGTTCGTTTGCCTCGAGACGCAACACTAAAGACAGAACTCGCTACAGTGCGTTACAATTATACGTCGAGCGGTCGGGTTAAGATCGAAAGCAAGGCCGAACTAAAAAAACGCGGGGTTGCAAGCCCGGATTCGGCTGACGCTTTTGTTTTAACGTTCGCATCGGATGCGGGCACTGCGATCGGTGGCCGTAGCTATCGGCGTCAGGGTGAATTGAAAAGAAATCTGGCTGGAATTGTTTAAAATACGCTCGAGGGGCTGATGCTGTGAAGCTGCTTGGTGAACGGCTCAGCTTAAATAACCTATGGATTGACGGCTCTGCGCTGTGGTGCCCTCGAGTTTTTACCTTTGACACTAGAGAACTTTGCTATCTACTTTCTTGGTAGCAGAGCTAAGGCGTAATAACTTTGGCAACATACATCGACGAAGCTGAGACTGAAGCTGGCGTTGGCATGACCGACGCAGAAATGCAAAGTACAGTGCGTTCGTATATTGAGGACGCAATTCAGTACATTGACGATGAGATTTCACCGCAACGCGCTGAAAGCTTGCGTTATTACCGTGGGCAACCGTTCGGTGATGAGGTTGTCGGTCGGTCCCAGGTAGTTTCTAGAGATGTACGCGATGCTGTCATGGCGGTGCTCCCGTCGATGATGCGCGTATTCTTTGGCAGCTCAAAAGCTGTAGAGTTTGTTCCGCGTACTGCCGAAGACGTAGGTATGGCAGAGCAAGCCACAGATTATGTGAATCACATTGTGCAACAAGACAACAACGGTGTAGAAATTTTCTACAGCGTGTTTAAAGATGCACTAATGAACAAAGGCGGCTTCGTTAAATGGAGCTGGGATGACTCGCTCGAGGTGCATACCCACACATTTGAGGGCCTGGATGAAGGGACGCTAGGACTGCTGTTGCAAGAAGAAGGCGTAGAGGCTGTATCTGTCAGTGGTACACCCGTAGAGGGTATTACGCCCGAACAAGTAGCAGAACTTCAAGCGCAAGGGATGCCAGTCCCACAATTGTACGACGCAGAAATCAAACGCTCGAGTAGGCGCGATCGTGTAAAAATCGAAACGATGCCGCCAGAAGAGTTTTTTGTCGATGGCGCAGCAACGAGCCTTGATGATGCTATGGTCGTCGGACATCGGACAATGGCAACCGTCAGCTCTTTGGTGGCGCTAGGCTACGATCTTGATTTGCTCGAAGATCATTTAAGCGACCAGGTTGGTTTTATTGATAGTGAGCTGTACGTCACTCGTACATCTTACGAAGAAAACCAGACGCCATTATCAGATTATGAACGGCGACGGGTGCTTTATTGTGAAGCGTGGTGTTACATCGATTACGATGGGGACGGGCTTGCTGAGTTACGGCGTGTCTGTACGATCGGTGACAATTATGAAGTCGTAAACAACGAACCAGCTGACATGATACCGTTCGCTGTGTTTAACGCAGATCCAGAACCTCATATGTTTTTCGGATCGGATTTAGCGGATCTTACGAAAGACATCCAGCGGATAAAGTCTGCAACCATTCGCGGTATGCTCGATTCGCTATCGTTTGCGTTGTATCCCCGGACGACCGTCGTTGAGGGTATGGTTGACCTTGATGACGTTATGAACCCAGAGGTTGGTTCAATCATCAGAACGCGACAGCCTGGAATGATTCAGCAGATGAACGTACCATTTTTAGGCAAAGAAGCGTTTCCGATGGTTGCGTATCTTGATCAAATGAAAGAAGCTCGTACTGGTCAAACGGCTGCGTCACAAGGCTTAGATCCGGATGTGTTGCAAAGCACAACTCGAGCTGCGGTACAAGCTACAGTTAAGGGAGCTGAGCAACATTTAGAGCTAATGGCTCGAATGTTTGCTGATGGCTTCAAACGTATGATGAAAGGTGTGTTGCATCTGGTCATTACACACCAAGACCGAGAGCGCGTGGTGCGTCTGCGCGACACCTGGGTGCCCATTGATCCGCGTGTGTGGGATTCCAACATGGATTGCTCAGTGAACGTAGGACTTGGGTCCGGCCTAACAGATGAAAAGCTGATGGTGTTGAACTCGGTCGCCACACAACAAAAAGAAATTTTGCAGACGATGGGACCAAGCAACGTGCTGGTTGGGTTAGGCCAGTTGCGAAACACGTTAGCAAAAATGCTCGAGATTAGTGGGTTCAAGGATCCAAACCAGTTTTTTAAGCCTGTACCGTTGGATTACGAACCGCCACCGCCCCCGCCACCAGGGCCGACGCCAGAACAGCAGTTAATGGAAGTACAAATGGCTGATATCCAAGCGCGTCAACAGATTGAACAGCAAAAACTTCAACTAGCAGCTATGAAACAACAGCAGCTCGATGAACGTGAAAGTGCTCGGATCGCTGGGGATTTATCAATTCGGGAATTCCAGGCCGAACAAAAGTTTCAAGATGATGTTGAATTGGAAGTTGTTAAAGCCAGCTTGAAAGAAGGCTTATGACTCTAACGTTAGAGCAAAAAGCTCGACGGGCTAAGGAGATTCTTGAAGATGAAGTAATGCAGGAAGCGATTGAAGCGACAAAGCAGCAATATGTCGCTGAGTGGGCATTAACGGATTTTGAAGACTCGCAAACGCGAGAATTAAAATTTCTACAACATCGTCTACTTGACGATGTCTTTAGGAAACTGAGAAGTTTCGTAGACGATTGGACGATTACACAAAATCGACAATCAAACGCAAGGGATTTGTAAACATGAGCGAAGCAGTTGCGACAGAAACGCCTGACCGCAGCATACCGCGTACAATGGACGAGATAGGTGCCAGGCTCGGCCAAGTGCTTACCGGATCAAATGAGCAACCGCAAGAGGATTCTGATACAGAGCAACCCTCGAGCGATTCAATTGACGCAGAGCAGCAGGATGCCGCATTAGCCGATGATGCGGTGGTAGATGAGTTAGACGCTGATGAACCAGAAGAAGAACAATTCCAAGACGATAACGATGGCGATTTATACACGGTCAAGGTAGACGGTGTAGAAGACCAAGTATCGTTAAACGAACTCATCAATGGATACCAGCGGACGGCGACATTTACGAACCGTCAGAAGAAGTTGAGCGAAGAGCGGCAAGCGCTAGAATCAGAAAGAGCGCAATTACCAGCTCAAAAAGCTGAACTTCAGCAGACACTACAGCAGTACCAACAGGTGCTGCATTCGCTTCGTACACAGATGGAGGCAGCAAACGCGCCAGCAAGTGTTGATTGGGGTGTTCTCGAGAGAGAAGACCCGGTGCAATGGCTCAAGTTAAAAGAGCTAGAGCGTCAACGGGCTGGTGAGATTCAAGCTGTTGTTGCTGAACAGCAGAGAATGCATGAGCTGATGGAAACTGAAAGAGTTGAAAATCTGCAAAAGCATTTAGCTGTTGAGCGCACCAAAATGGTCGAAGTGATACCTGAATGGGCTGACAGTGAAGTTCAGGCCAGTGATCAGCGGAAACTTATGGAGTATGGTAGAGATGTTGGGTTTTCAGAAACGGAACTCAACGAGTTGTACGACCATAGGGCGGTACGAGTGTTGCGAGACGCAATGCGCTATCGTGAGTTGACGCAAGGCAAGAAAATTACTGCAGCAAAATCTAAAATCGGTAGCGTTAACGCGGGGAATCGAGAGACTTCTCGCCGGACACGCTCGCGTCAACGTAAAGCTGCTCGCGCAAAGCTGAAACAAACCGGAAAGGTTGATGATGCTGCTGCGTTACTGGGGCAAATGTTGACGAACTAACCAAAGGTCTATCATGGCAGTTGTATCAAACACTTTTCTCACCTACGATGCCAAAGGGTTGCGTGAGGATCTATCAGACTTGATCGCTGATATTTCCCCGACGCAGACGCCGTTTCAAAGCAATATCGGCACCCGGGACGCATCAGCAGTTTATTTTGAATGGCAAACAGACTCACTTTCTGCGGCGACCGCTGCAGGAGTGGTCGAAGGCCAAGATCTCAGCAGCTATACTGCGGTAACCCCGACAGCTCGTATGGGGAACTATTGCCAGATCAATATGCGCGATTTCATCATCTCGGGCACTGAGCAAGCAGTAGATAAAGCTGGTCGGGCATCCGAAGTTGGATACCAGGCAGCAAAAGCTGCAAAAGAACTAAAGCGGAACGTCGAAAAGGCGTGTCTACAGAACGCTGGTGCTGTCGCTGGTGCGACCGCAACCGCTCGAGTCACCGCTGGGTTCCCTGGTTGGATTAAAACCAACGAAACTTCCACGAACGTAACCAAGCCGTCGTACACGGGTTCAACCCCGACAGGCGCAACCCAAGTGTGGAAGTCGTTTGGTACACCAACCGCGTTTACCGAAGCTATGCTCAAAACCACGATGCAAGAGTGTTTTGTCAGTGGTGGAGAGCCGACGATGCTTATGGTTTCTCCGTTCAACAAGACACAAGTAAGTGGCTTTAGCGGCATTGCTTCTAGCCGTTACAATGTGGACGGTGCCGAGCCTTCGGTGATTATCGGAGCAGCAGACATTTATGTTTCTGACTTCGGTAATCTGTCAGTTGTTCCGAACCGCTTCTTTACGACGGTAGAGGACGAGGGATCCGGTTCACTGCACAACGACTGGGCGCTACTCATCGATCCAGATGAGGTTAAACTCGCTACTCTTCGTCCGTATGCTATCGAGGCGTTGGCCCGTAGTGGTGACGCTGATAAGCGTATGGCGTTGGTCGAGTGGGGGCTTCAGGTTAGCAACGAAGCAGCCCACGGTGTTATTGCTGGCATTACTGCGGCCTAACACAGTACCTGGACGGGTGGGGGCTGGTAACAGCCCCTGCCCCGATAGGGTCTAGCTAATGACTAAACGAATCCTCGATTACGATCCGGTAACCGGAACAACGCAGTGGTTTCATTATGATTCTGCTGCTGATCGGTATGCGCTTGAGACAACGCAGGATGTCACAAAAATTGTTGAAAGAAACAAAGCGCTGTTTAGGCAAGTAGACGAACGAGCAAACTGGAAAGGCGACCAACATCACGTTGCGTCGATTCCAATGAGCGTCTATCACGAACTAGCTAAAATCTCGAATAATTTCAAAGATCAACGGGTAGTGCGTCGGTTTTTGAATAACCCAGACAATCGAGTCTTTAGAACTCGGCCAGGTGAGGTGTAATGGCGATTACAACTTACGCCCAGCTGAAAACTGCTACGGCAAATTGGTTAGATCGAACCGACCTTACCGATCGGATCCCAGAGTTTATTGAGCTGGCTGAGGCAAATTTCAATCGTGTGATTCGTCAGCCCGACATGATCACGAAAAACGATTCGTATTCGATTGCTGGTCAGTACACTACGTTACCGACTGACACGCTCGAGATTATCAGAATTGTTGTAGACGCGGATCCGGTCATTACTTTGGAGTATCTAACACCCGAAGAATTATCTGAGCGTCGAGCGACATTGTCAGGCACCGGGAAGCCGTATTTTTTTACGATTATTGGTGGCTCGAGTAACCAGCTCGAAGTTTTACGATCGCCAGACCAGACGTACACATCATCGATTGTTTATTACACAAGAATTGCTGCACTGGTTAACGATTCTGATACGAATTGGTTGTTAACCGACCACCCAGACATCTATCTGTTTGGCACATTGGTAGAAGCAGAGCCGTACTTGAAAAACGATGAAAGGGTTGCGCTCTGGAGTACCAGACTAAACACCGCACTAAGCGCTTTGCGTCTTCAAGGGGAACGCGAGTTGTACAGTGGTGCATCCCTTCAAATGAGAGCGAGAGTGCTAGGGTAAAAGACTATGGCTGACACAACCACAACCAATTTAGGCTTAACCAAGCCAGAAGTAGGTGGCTCATCAAACACCTGGGGCACCAAGCTAAACAGCGATTTGGATTACATCGACGCAATGTTTTCTAAGTCGTCTACGTCAGTCACGTTTCATGTAAATAACCAGAACATCGCATCAAGTAGCTATAAGCTTGACCAGATCAAGATGGGCGACGACCGCCAGCTCCAGTTTGGTGCTGCACCCGACTATTGGCTGATCTACGACAGTAGCAACACGCAGTTTGAGCTAAACTCTACAAATGTAGATGGAAGCGGAACTGACGGTGTTGTGTTTAGCGTTAGTGACGGGACAGATGACGTAGCTTTTACGGGTAAGATTAGCACGGCCCAGGTAGACATTCTTGCTGAAGGCGATTTAAGGCTCCAGGATGCGTCAGGAGGCCAATATGTTGGCTTCGACGCTCCAGCTACGGTCAGTGGCTCCTACACGCTTACGTTGCCAGCAGCGGTCGGCTCGTCAGGCCAGATCCTACGGACTTCGGATTCTTCTGGAACGCTAGAATGGGTTACGGACCAGGAAGGCGATCTCAAGTCTGTAGCAGATGCTACAAACGGTGGACTAACCGTTACGAACGGTACGGGTCCAGACGTAACGCTGGCGTTGAACTTCAACGATTTGTCTGCTGCTGCCGTAAGTGTAGCCAACGACTCGATTGCAATTATTGATGCTTCCGACTCAAATGGTACACGCAAAGAATCTATAGCAGACTTGGCAACAGGCATGGGTGGTACGGGCCTAACGGGTTCCTCGGGTACGCTTAATGTCGATGCTTCGCAGACACAGATTACGGCGGTTGGTACGCTTGCAACGGGCACTTGGTCTGCAACGACGATTGCAGTAAACAAAGGTGGCACAGGGCTAACTAGCTATGCCGCAGGGGACGTTCTGTACGCTTCTGGCTCAACAACACTAGCCAAGCTCGCCAAGGGGACAGACGGCCAGGTATTAACTCTAGCCTCGGGTGTTCCTTCGTGGGCTACTCCGACCACGGGTGATATTACAAGCGTTGTCGCGGGTACTGGACTGTCAGGTGGTGGTACTGCGGGCGATGTAACGCTTAACGTCGAAGCGTCACAAACGCAGATAACTTCGGTTGGTGCCTTAAACGCTGGCTCGATTACGTCTGGCTTTGGGGCCATCGACGTAGGTAGCTCGAACATAGACGGTGGCACGATTACGGCTGATACAGGGCTAACTGTTGGCACAGACTTTCTGACCGTTGCCGATGGAGTTACCACCATTGGTGGAACTGACACATCAAAACTGCAATTTCACAACGCAGCAGGAACGCTAAGGTCGTTTCTTACGCTTAACGGCACATCCCTAGAAATCGACACCGACAGTGCCTTAATCTTTAGCCCTAACAACTCTGAAAGAGCTAGAATAGATGACAGTGGCCGACTTGGATTAGGCACAGCATCACCACATAGCTACTACTCTGGTTCAAACAAATTCGTAATTGCGAATACGGGTGGTAGCACTGGGATGACCTTTGCTACAAGCAATACAGGTCAAGCCCGAATAGACTTTGCTGAAGGTACGTCTGGTGCAGAACAGTATCGCGGAACTATTTCCTATAATCACGCTGCGACAGAATCCGAAGGCTATTTAAGGTTTGTGGCTGGTGGAGCTGAAGCGTTAAGGCTAGGAAGCAATTATGTCTTAATGGGAAATCTTCCAACGTCCGACCCTGGTGTAGCGACCGCCTTGTACAACGATTCTGGAACTCTAAAAATAAGTGCTGGCTAAGATGACACTTACATGGACAATAGACAGCATGACCGTAGATAAGCTTCAGGACGGTCTAACGGATGTAGTCACCTTCGTGCAGTGGCGTTTAGTTGGCGAAGACGGAACGTATGTAGACTCTGCTGGAGAAACGGTTCCTAATACAACCAGCGTTTACGGCTCATTGCGTGTAGGCCAGCCTAGCTCGGACAGCTTTACGCCGTATGCGGACTTGCCAAAAAGTGCCGTGCTAACATGGGTTCAGACAAAGTTTGATTCAGAAATGGTGTCGTCAAAGAATCCAGACGATCCAGAAGAAATGATATCAAAAACCGAACTCTACGAGAGGCTGGTGGAAACCGAATTAGAAGAAAACGCTCACCCGACAAGCGACACTCCAGAACTTCCGTGGGAGTCCGAGGATGACGGGGCTTGAGGAGATGCTTTCGTACTTTCCCGCTTTGTTAGCAGCAGGAGCAGCTTACGGCGGGGTACGAGCGGGACTCAACGGAGCCAGGCAGTCGATTACGCAAATAGAACGAATCGTAACTAGGCTTGATGAAAAAGTGGACAATCATGGCGAAAGGATTTCGAGGCTCGAGGTCGAAACAGCGCACATCAAAGAAACCCAAGTCAAACCGTAAACGAGGTAGTATGGCTAAGAACGAAACATCGGGGTCAACCAATGGTGCAATTCTTATGGACGAGCGGTTAGCTCTGACTCCGGAACAAGCGTTTAGTCTAAGAACGTTGTATCAAGCAAAAAAAGAGCGAGTTGAAGCATTACAAGATATCGATGGCCGGATCCAGCTCGCATATCAAATGCTTGGAATAGAAAACCGTGAAATGACGGCGGGCGACCTTGGTGACGAGGATCCCTACCTCATGCTGAAAGCACTACCCGCAAAATAATGAGCCTTCATGTCGCAGCTTTATCCTTTACAGTTTGAACCCGGACTTTGGAAGAACGGGACAGTATACCAAGCTCAAGGTCGCTGGTACGATGCTGATCTTATGCGCTGGAGCAATGGTGCATTAGGTCCGATTGGCGGTTGGCGTGGTTGGGGAGAGAGCACGACGGCGGTTACGGGAGTGCCCCGGACGGCTATCACCTGGATGGACAATTCCAACAATCGATGGATCGGGGTTGGCTCAGCTAGCAAACTGTATGTGTACGATTCGGGTGCCAGCATATATGACATTACACCTACGGGGTTTACTGCTGGTGAAACGGATGCTGATCCTAACACAGGGTACGGCGATTGGCTGTACGGCAAATCAAGCTATGGGACACCTCGACCGGATTTAGGTATTCCGTCGCCAGCTACAATTTGGTCGTTCGCGATGTGGGGCGAAGACCTAACAGGGTGTACTCCTGACGACGGCAAACTGTATTTGTGGGACACTAGTGTCGGGACGGGCACGAAAGCTGCCCAGGTAGCAAACTCGCCTGAGTACATTACTGCTACAATTGTTACACCCCAACGCATACAAATGTGTTTTGGTGGTGTTGCTAACGGTGGGTCTTCTGCTAATCGCGATCGTCGAAAAATCTTTTGGTCTGATTCCGAAGACAACACAGATTGGACCGCGACAGCTACAAACCAAGCTGGAGATGCAATAATTGAGTCTACTGGCGATTTGCTTGGTGCAGTTTTGGTGCGTGGGCAAATACTAATCTTTACAACGGCTGACGCTCACACAGCTACTTATGTGGGTTTACCGTATGTCTATCAGTTTGATAACGTAGGCGACGACTGTGGCCCTGTGTCGATCAACGCTGTGGCTGTAGCCAACAACACTGCCTACTGGATGGGTCGTAACGCCAACGGTTTTTTCGCTTACGATGGTTATACCCGCTCAATACCATGTGACGTAGAAGAGTTTGTTACGACAAACATGAACGAGGCCCAAGCAAGCAAAACTGTGGCTTGGCATAACAGTTTGTATTCGGAAATTGTGTGGTTCTATCCGAACGGAACTGAGGTAGACTCATATGTGAGTTACAACTACCTCGAGGATCATTGGGCGGTAGGGACACTAGCGAGAACAGCCGTCACCAGTAGAGGCATTTTTGCGTACCCGATTTGCTTTGACTCAAGTGGAAATCCTTACGAGCAAGAAGTAGGCGGGACGTATGTAGAAAAAGATGGCACTACTAAAACTCCTTATGTCGAGTCAGGGCCGCTCCAGCTCGGCACAGGTGAAAGGGTTTTGTCTGCGACATCTTTGATCCCAGACGTTACGGCCTTGGGTGACATAACTACCACGTTTTACACACGAATGTATCCGACTGATAGCGATACGAGTCACGGGCCGTACTCAATGGCTCAACCGACAAGCGTTAGGTTTACAGGCCGGACAGTTCGCATGAGGTGTACGTCAAATTCTGCTAATGCCTGGAACGTTGGGATACCTCGGTTGCAGTTACGTCCAGGAGGTAGACGATGAGCACCTCGGGAGCGTCCGCATCGCGTCGGCTACGTTTACCGCCTCCTGCTCAAGCGTATGATTCGCGTTCAGAAATTGAACGCAATCGAGCACTTGAGTCAGCCGATCGCGCCAACTTAAAACGATTTGAAGACGTAGATCTAGCCAACAACGAACGATTGATTCTGGTAAGCGCTAACGGCACTCGTTACAGTTTAATAGTGTCAAATGCAGGGGTGCTTAGCACTTCTGCGGTATGATGTCGAACACGTTAGAAGGTTTTGATGAAGCGTGGACGAAAAGCACACCGTTTATTGAAAAAGCGTTAAAAGAAAACGGTGCAGAGTTTACTGTTGAAGATGTTTTGCGAGAAGTGCAGGATGAGCAAGCAATTTTTTATCCTGTCACAAATGGCGCAGCGATTTTTACGGTCGCGCAGTACCCGCAACGGCGATTGTTGCGAATATGGCTTTACGGTGGAAAAACAGATACGGGTCGAGCAAACCTAGATGTCATTATGGAAGCAGCAGATTACTTCGCAGAAAAACACGAATGTGATGGCGTTGAGCTGACAGGCAGGAAAGGTTGGGAGAAAGTTTTGCATCCTTACGGTTATAAATACAAAAGCGTTACGCTAAGCAAGGATTTAGGAGAGCACGGGAATGGCTAAGAACGACAATTCAATGGAAAACATGAGGCTAACAAACGTTAGTCAGCAGGATCCGTTAAGCCAAGCTCGAGAACTTCAGTTGTGGCAGCAAGCTCAAATGTATGCTGGGCAACGACCATTTAGTCAGCAATATGTCGGGCCAGATGGGACTTCAGCAGTGCCCGGCTTTACTGGTCTACAAAGTCAAGCACAAGACTATTTAGGGTCAGCAATTTTTGGCAATCAGTATTCGCCAGAAAACTTAGGGTTTACTGGGTATACGCGCCCTGAAGGTGTTGCTGGTTCTCCAAGTTTTGCATTTACGCAAAATCAAATCAATCCAAGCCAAGTCGATCCTTGGAATCCCGCACCTCCACCTGTTCCGACGACACCAGGTGCGCCACCACCAGTTGGGCCGTGGAACCCTCCGACACCACCACCGCCAGTGCCTGGTGGCCCTCCGGGCGGTGATCCTTCAGATCCTCCAGTAATCGGTGGACCGTATGTGCCCACCCCGCCGGGTGGTCCGACTGTTCCGCCTCCAACTACAGTCAAGCCGTCACCTGGTGACGTAAACGTAGGAATGGGTGGGGCACTTTATCGCGACCCGTCACTAGCAAAACCAACTGGTTTTTCTAGCGACCCTGCGACACTTGCTCGACAACAAGCACAGCAAGCACAGTTTATGGCAAGCTCACAGGTAAACCCTGTTACTGGTCAACGGGAAATGATAGGGGGGACCGCAGATGTTTTAGGAGGCGATAGGACGAGAACAGCAAGCCAAATGGCTGTGCCAACAGATCCAATGGCAGGAATTAAATACGCTGACTCTCGTTTTGGCTATGCAAAGGCACCCGCTGGACCAGATTTTATGCCCCAGCCGATGCCACAACCGTCACCAGACATAATGCCGCAGCCTGTCGGACCGTTAATGCCTGAGACGCCAATAGAGATAGCACCCCCACCCCCACCTGCACCGCCTATATCACAACCTTCTGAGGGTCAAGGATATTTACGACCTGGCGAAATGGGTACTAGCCCTACAGTAGGTTTAAATCCAATTCAGTTAAGCCAGATGGCTAACCGAAGGATGCTTGAAGAAGCTCAAGGTCCGATGGCGACCACTTCGTCGATTTTTGATGATCCGCGCACGGTTGAGGATTACATGAATCGGATCGGCGTAGATGCACAACGGGCACAAGCTCAAGATGATTACGAGCGCATTCAAAATCAAATACAAGCAACGCAAGCTGGAACTGGTGCGTTTGCTTCTACTAATGCTCGAGGCGAGCTTCAAAATGTTCAAGCTGGTAGTGATCACTTACGAAACTTGGCAGCTATAGAAGGCGCTGGGTATCGAGATGCTGCTGCGGCGATGCGAGAAGCTGCTGCGGCTCGTACCGATACGTCTCGTCTCAACGTTGACGCTGCAACAGAGTTTCGACGCCAACAAGCTGCGTTAGCTGATCAGTACGCAGATCTTGGGTTACGCGAACAAGGTGCAACGTTTGCTGCAGGAGATGTTGCTAGAGGCTTAGGGCAAGACCAACGCGACGTTCGAGTGCAACAAGCCGCTCAAGATTACGAACAGTGGTTACGAGGCCAGCAAGGTGGCGCAGAGGCGATGGCTCTGATGCGTGGAATGTTGCCAGGGGCTGGATATCAAACCTATGAGCGCAAGCCTAGCGTCTGGGGTCAAATCGGAGCCTTCGCGTTAAACGCAGCAAACACTGCCTCTAGATTCAAAAACCCGACTGCCTAATGTCTTACACTACTCCACAACAATGGCTTGCGATGCTGCGGAGCCATCCGAACCAGAGAGTTACCAGTTTTCGCGATAGTGGCCCGGGCGGGATCTTGGATGCTACGGGTGGTTTTGCTACGCGCTCGAGCGTTAATCCAAGTAGAGATTGGCGCACGATGTTGGCAGATTTTGAAACTATTAACAGCCTCAGACAGCCCCCTGGAGGTCCTCAAGCCCAACAACAGTTAACGGGACCGCGAAATGTGCGAGAAACGTTAGCGATGGCCCCAGGCAGTTTTGTAGCTGAGACAGAGGTTGAACCATTTGGTCCTTCGTTAGATCGTACCCCACCGATTATTCCGGATTACGATCCATCGATGATGGAAGGAATGTTCCCTGGTTCACGGGCAACAGACGCGAACGCAGCTATGATGAACCTTCAGTTACCTGAACAGATCGGAGCTGAAGATGGGCCGCAGGGATTTTTTAGCCGGATCTCTTCGTATTTCGGTGAGAATCCAGAAGTTTTAGGTGCGACCGCAGCCCGTATGTCGGAAGTAGCCAGCCAACCAGGTGCCTCATTTTTACAATCACTCAACGCGGGCATCGGAGCTGGAGTCCAGCAATCGGCTGTAAACAAAGCAGCCCAAACCGCTCAAGAGCGGTATGACAATCAATTGCAACTAGCAAGGCTAAATCAAGCAAATGAGGTTGCCGCTCGAGAAGCTGCGCTTCGTGCGATGTTTGAGAAATACGGCGTTGATGATGACATTCGAGCGCAATTGATAGGATCTGCTAGAGACGAAACAGCTTTTGCAGAAGTTATGGATATGTTTGAGCCAACTCCGGCAGCTTCAACGCCTGGAGGGCTTCAAGTGGCTGAGGCGCTAATAGCAACGGAGAAAAGAATTCGTGATCTAGAGGCTATCGATCCAGCGCAACGTACCACACAGGACGAAGAAGAACTGGCCGACGCCAAAGCTGCACTCCCGTACTTGGAACGTGCCCAGACACCGCTACCGTCAGGTCCAGCGCTTCCACCTAATGTGCGAGCAGAGGACACCATACATGATGTAGCGGAAGACATTTACGCTCATCACCGCCTAGGCACATACAGACCGAACATATCGCCAGTACCGCCAGAAGCGTATCGATATCAAGCTAGAATAGATCTACTACCAGAAGCTCTAAAAGTGCTAGACAACGATAAAGCTACTGAGTTAGGCGCTTGGAATAGTGGTGGTAGCACAGCCCATCGAGTGAAACTCGAAAAGTTTGATGAGCTGATCAATTATCTTTCCCAAGACCCTGAAGAACAAGAAGTAACAGGTGCAATGCTTCAACTTTTCAGAGAAATTGTTGGAGAAACTGTGTTTGCAGGAGTAGAAGTAGACGCAGTTGATGCTCGTAACTTGGTTGAAAGCATTGTTTTTGAAACGTTGCGCGAAACACTTGGCCCAGCGTTTACTCAAGCAGAAGGTGAAAATTTAGTTGCGGCCTCGTATAACCCTGCATTGCCACCCGCAACCAACCTTCGGCGCATACGGAAACTGCAAAGCGCTGCGCTAGAGAGTGGTCAACTAAAAGACGCTGAGTCTCGTTATCTGCGAGAATATGAAACTATGGGTGGATACCATGATTATATGTCAGGGGCGTTCTCTCATGCCCAACCTGACCCAGCCGATGCTCAATTGTACGAACGTTTTGTTATTCGACCAGGCGAATCATCTGCATTGCTTGCAGACTTGATTGATCCTAGCGATTACACAGGCTTGTCAGATGAAGCCCGTACACAGGCTATTAACGCCGACGTAGCAGCATTAGGTCCGCGAAACGTCATATCACTAGCAGAGCGTTTGAGAGCCGAAGGGATGTCTCCAAGCGATCCACTAATGTCAGCGTTGTTAGCTGAAATAAATCGAGGAAGATTTTAATGCCTCATAACGCTTTTCATGCTACGCCTGGCTTGCTGTCCCCACCTCGCCCAGCTCAACAAGCTGCCTCGGTTGACGATGACGATTATTGGGCAGATGTCTTGTCCAATGCTGGCCCTTCAACAGTACAATTGCTTAAAGATTTGATTCAACCGTTTGTGCATCCGATTGAAACGTTTGAGGGTCTAAAGAGTTTAGCTACTGACGCAGAAACTCAAGCAGCAGTGGGCGAATATCTAAGTGATCAATATGGTAGCATAGACGCTATTCAAGCATCGTTCCGGGAAAATCCAGTTGGAGTGGCATCAGACGTTCTTGGAATGATTTCACTGGTTTCGCCCGCTGCTGGGTTTGGTGCTGCCAGGTTAACGGGTAAAGCAGCAACAATGGCGGGTAAGGTAGCTGATATCTCACGCACGGTCGGAAAACTGGATCCAGCCTTTCAAGCGGTAAATTTGCCCGTCCAAGGTGTTCGATTGCCTTTTTCGAATTTGCAAACGCCAAACATCCGTTCTGCGTTACCAGCAATAACTGGAGTAACCACGGGTGTCGGAACGGGCACCGCTGCTCGAGCGTTAGAAACTGGTTTAGAGGGAGGCGCTCGAGGGACAGCGTTCAGGACGGGCATAAGAGGAAGTTCAGACGTTACTGACTTGGTCAATCGGTTGAGAAGTGAGTTAGATAGGATTGGATCTCGCCGTCGCGCAAAATACAAGCAACAAAAATCTCAACTAGCAAACAGCGTAGTAGATCCCTCTGAAATACGAAACGTAATAGACAATCTCCGGGCCGAACGGTTAGCAGGAGGAGGTCCAGACGCTGGAGACAAGATCCTTGCTCGGTTAAAGCAAATTGAAGATTTGCTTGACGATCGAGTTGCTCGAGGCGACAACACTGTAGTTGGGATGGACACGTTAAAGCAAAACATTCGCGACTTGTCTTCTAGAAACATGGGTGAAATAGATCCAGCTTCAGCAATTACGATGCGGATTGCGGATTCTATTGGCGAAGAAATTGGCAAAGTTGATGCTCGTTATATCGAAATGATGAAAGATTACGAGCTGGCTAAGGCGTTAGAGACTGAACTGCGAACAGCATTTGCATCCAGAAACAATAATGTTGCCCAACAAGCGATGAAACGCTTAATGCAAGCGACCCGTGAGAACGTAAACTCAGACATGGGTGGCTTAGCGGATATGTTAGAAGGCATCGACCCGTTGTTACTAGATGAAGTGTCTGGTCGGGCAATGAATCCTCTTGCTCCCGTAGGTATACAGCGGACAGTAGCGGGTGGATTATTCGGAGGCGCACTTGGTTACGATCCGGGACGCTTGCCAAGGATGCTTCCATCAATGGCGATGACAAGCCCACGGTTAGTAGGCGAAACATTGCACGGTATAGGAAGGACTACAAGTGCTGTTGCGCCTGTCGTACCAGCGGGCATTCGGGCAGCACGGCAAGCAGGGATTGCATCGCAAATTCCGTACGCTCCAGGGCAAAACCCAAGGCAAGAGCAAGGGCTGACTCGACAGCCAATAATGCCAGGGGGACCAACAAGCGGCGCGACATATGACGATCTTGTAGTATCACCAGAGCTTCAAGATCTGTTGGAAGAATGGAAGCGTTCTAACTCAGACGTTAGAAGAAGATGATATTTGAGATCCTCGCTGACGAGAAAGGCAAACTGTCAGCTGCTCGAGTCTTGCTTACCGCTTCGTTGGCGTTTACAGCCGTTCTAATCATCTTTGACGCTATCCTGTGGGCAACGGTGCCGAATGCTGCCTACGCGCTGTTAGGGACGATTTTTACGGGCTTGCTCGGATGGACAGCTGGTCCTCGGATCGCTCAGTATTTTGGGCCACAGCTCGGCTCAATAGCGTCAGGTATTGGTGCATCCCTGCAACGCGAACCGCAACGTCCTACCACGTTGGACAACAGCCCAGACTTTTATGATCACGAAAGATGAGTGGATCAAAACTTGTGGCACGGCTCTATACAAAAAAAGATGTACGAACTTCCACCCACTTGAGATTGCTGACGTTGGACGCCAGGCCGTAGCGTATGCCGCTGATCGCAACGATCGGCCCCGCTGGGAATCGTTTCTAAAGGCTCCTAAGCCTGAACTGCTAGACAACATCTTACAACTAGCAGAGTTGTTGTCGGAATTTCGTGCCGCTGAACCTGTTGGGTCGGTTTTGGTAAATTCGTGGTATCGAGATTCGCTTTACAATTACACCATTGGTGGTGCTACCCATTCGATGCATATGACAGGTGGCGCAGCAGATATCGTTAAAACTGGTTGGACGACGCATGAGGTTGCCACCTGGTTTGAGCAACACAAAAACGCTGACGATCTAGGGGTCGGTCGATACAAGACGTTTACTCACGTTGACATTCGAGGTCGTTTGGGGCGAAAAGCTCCAGCGCGTTGGGGTTCTAGTGAGTAAGGCTGGGTTGAGCAAAAACAGCACACTGCCGGCAGTGTCTGTTGGCTTTGCGATTTCAATTTTAATTGCTACCTGGGTGGCTGGCACCAGATTTGAACGGATGGACAGGGCCGACACTCAAGCTATGGTAGAAATACAAGACTTAGGCGACAGGCAACGTCGATACATCGGGACAACGGGGATTCTCACGAAACGTCTCGAGGAGATTGATCAGCGCCTCGCTAAGCTCGAAACACAGCTCGCCTTACTGGAACAGCAACTTGAATCCTACATTCAAGGGCGTAGTCCATGATCTATTCGTTGTTCTATGAAACAAAAGAACGCATCCCTGGGTGGTCGATTGGAGTAATCTTAGCACTGTTGGCGGTTGCTCTTTTATTTCAAAGTGCAACACAATCAAGCTACTGGCGCGGTGTTGCTGATGACGCATCTAACCGTCTCGAGGAGCAACAACTTGTAGTCGATTCAATTGAGAACGTAGCTGACTCGTTAGCAATCCAGCTGGATCTTGCCAACGTTCGTGTCGTTGAACAACGCGAAATAGCTGAATTAGAAGTTGCCAGGCTAACGTTGATCCAGCACACAGCTCAAATACGATCGGAACAATTAAGTGTTTCGTTACGCGCCAGCCTGGACTCTGCTCAAGCAAAAGAGCTAGACGCTGTCGTGGAAAGTTACGAACAGCAAATCGACGCATTAGAATCGATGCTTGAGGTTGAGAGAGAGCTGACCGCCGCTGAACGCCTTAGAGCGACTGAGGCGACGGCTTTAGCGGTAAGTCTGCAAGCAGTTGTCGTTGAGCACGAAGCTGCAGCTCAGATAATGGCAACAGAGATTGAAGCTCTTCGATCGGCAATTAAGCCAAGCCTGGGCTTGAGAATTAAAGCTGATTGGTGGCTGGCTGCTGTTGGGTTTGTCGCTGGTGTTGCTCTAAGTAAATGAGTCCTCGAGCAATACCTTGGACCGCCGAAGAAGACGAGTTCATTCGTAAGGCAGCGAAACAAGGGTTAAAAAACCGACAAATCGTCAAGCTCTTTGAACGGCAATTTGGAACAACGCGAACAAAGTTTGCAATCAGAAAACGGCGAGCAAATTTGTACGAACCGCCAGAAGATATTGAGCCAGAGTTATCGGATTACAGCAACTACCCAGGCGAGATTGACGAAGCAATTGATCTGAAATTCGTAGACGATGTCGGGTACGTTTCGGTGGCCGCTTCTGCAACGGTTAAAAATCCAGAAGAGTTGTTTGCAAAAACGGACCTAGACCCCGAGGTCTGGGAAATTGTAGACAAGTCGCCTGTGCGGAAGTGGGATGTCCCAATGAAGATTAATGACAAGCCCATTGTCGTGCCCTGCTACTATGTCGCTATCAAGGTGCAGAAAAAATGGGAACACTCGAGCTTGCCACAACCAATTGTGGTAGAGGTCGAAGTCCCGAAAACAAAAACTGGCGTGAGGTCAAAAGACACGTTTACCTCAGTCCATTATTCCGACATCCATTTTCCGCATCACGACCCAACCACCTTAAACGTGTTGTACGACATTCTGTCCCAGCTCGAGCACGAAGGTGGCGTAGATTTAGTCGTTGATCACGGCGACTTGCTGGACGCAGAACAGCTCAGCCGTTGGCCGAAAGACCCGCACAAACGGACATCTTTGCGCGATGAACTGTTAATGGCGGCGAAGCATTGTGGAATTGTTAATGCTTTAACTCCGGACGCTGAGCACTGGTTTTTGGCTGGCAACCATGAAGCTCGGATTACAAAAACGATTTGGGCTCTTTGCGAATCACGCTCAGCTGGCGAATTGTTGACGTTGCCAGAGGTAACTGAGACGATGCAGATCCAAAACTTGTTAGGGCTGACTAAGTCGGGTTGGGAGTACACGCCCTACCCCAAGCATCGAATTCTTTTTGACAAGCTCGTTCTCTGTCATGGCGAGACAGCGAAGAAACACAGCGGTGCATCTGAGCGAGCTGAATACGAGCGGTACGGCAAGGGAGGCGCAAGCGGACACACGCATCGTGTAGGCCACTACTCGCTCCGGAATGCTCACGGCACCCATTCCTGGTGGGGCATGGGCATGATGGGAAAAGTCCGGGACGATTACACTAGCTTCCCAAATTGGAGCCAAGGATTTTTGGTGATAACGTGGAGCGAAGACCGAAGCGAATATCACGTTGAACGAGTTCGCATCTTTGACGGCGTCGGATACTTTCGGGGCCATCGATATGATGGAAATGAAAAAGACGCTAAACGCAGCAGTTAGGACCGCACACGAAGCGTCTCTCTCTTTCGGGGCAGACCCACGGGACAGGCTCTTTGCCTACCCTCTCACAGAGACTTGTGCTAGGCAACGATGAGCGTTTCGTCCGGCAACCCCTAGCGCCTACTGCTTCCGACTACTCGCTTCCTGTCCTGCGTTGTTGCCTACGCAAAGATACATGAGGTAGCTACAAAAAAAAGTGGCCCCAACCTTCGGGACCACCTCTTTCCGTTTGGCTCTTATCGTCGTCGCTCAAACCACCATTCAAGAACTAAGGCGATAATCAAAAACGTGTACAGCACACCACCGACTGCAAGCACAAACGTCAAATCGTCGTATGGCATCAGCCCTCCTCCTGAGATCGCCAAGATTCTCGCCTTTCTGGGTCTGCTTTCAGTAACTGGACGCGAGTAATCAGATCAGTCGTTTCTGTCCGAACGTCAAAGGGAAAGTCTAGATCTCCCTGCTCTTCAGCCTCTCGTAACACTTGTAGCACCTGAATCATGTGATCGCGGTTTCTTACATAGACGCTGACCGTGTGACGATGTGTCATTATTTTTCCCTCGCAGCAGGATGTCGCATAAGCCGATTTTTACGAAAAAGAGCAGCTTGGCGATGCTCAAGCTCTTTGTCGGCAGACTCAAGAATCTCACGAATTTGGGTAACGTTCTCAGGAGACTTACCGCCAATATGCCACTCCTTCATGTCCCAGACACGCAAACCGTTCGCACCTAAATAGTTCTCACCGTCTTTCCAGTTGTAGATAAAAACAACGTGCGTGTGGCCGTCTTCCTCTTGAACCTCGACGCACCACTCAACGTCTGTTTTGTACCC